>Ga0214923_10005622_pt1 | contig 14475 bp, 9 predicted proteins | sample LL1510_MetaG_FD_177993 | JGI IMG/M metagenome (GOLD analysis project Ga0214923, IMG submission 177993) | Freshwater microbial communities from Lake Lanier, Atlanta, Georgia, United States - LL-1510 | ecosystem: Environmental > Aquatic > Freshwater > Lake | place: USA: Georgia | collected 2015-10-15 | reverse complement strand
ATAACTTTATTATCATCACCTTTTTTATTTTTACCTGCTTTAAATTTTGTAATTGCTGCATTACGCATCATTACATTACCTTTAACAAAACAATTATCAATACCATTATCAATAAGAGCTCTCCCAACTAATGTAAGCATATCATCCCATTGAGAAAAGATAATAATTCTTGTGTTGTCTTGTGCAACTAAGTGTCTTGTGATTGAAATTAACTTGCCTAATTTAGAACCATATTTTAATATCAATGGATTTGTTTCTGTATCAACTTCTTTTTTAAGATTCATTACCATTAAATCCTTACCTTCTAAATCTGCCTTACACATGGGACATCTTTTTCTATGTGTTAAACATAACTTGATACAATTATAACAGAATAAATGCCCGCATGATGTCATTGTAGGATTATCAAGAACATCAATACAAATAGAACAATTTTCACCTTCAATAACTTCTGGGTCATTCATTTTCTCTAATAATGTATAAATATATAATGATTCAGACATTTGTGATTGATATGTTTTTTTCAACATATGATACTCTGGTCTGGTTGAGTCAAGTTTATCTAATTTTATTTTATATGTGTCATGATTATTTTTATGATAACTAATTAATTGTTCTTGCATTAATGTTAAATCTATTTCTACATTACCAAACATTCTTTTTGCAGATTCAACAACTAGTGGATGACAACATAATTGTTGTAATTGTGTATCGGAGATTCTGCCTTTTTTAGCATCATATATATTTCTTTCAATGTCTGTCATACGAACCCATACAGTGCATTCATTATATCCTGGAATTTTAATTTGTGATTCAACATCAGATTTCAAATGTCTAATACACAAATTATTTAATAATTGTTCCCATATATACTGTTTAAACATAAAACTAGTAGGACCAGATGTTTTATATGGAATAGTATTAGAATAATCAAATGTTAAACTATTAGTTTCATCAACTAATTTTAATTTAATAAATTTAGCACAATTTTTAATACTTTTATAATTAGGAAATGGTGTTCCAGAAATATACCAATTATAACTAGCATCAATATTTGTAATCCATCTACCAATATATAAGCTTACTGATATAGCACCAATTGTTTCACTAAAAATTTCATGACCTTCATCTACTATAATCCGATGAAAATGGAAAAACTCAAAAATTGGATTTTTAAGATTATTAATTCCTGGAAATCCTAATTCTGCGTATTGAGTATTTAAATAATGTTTAATTATTTCATCACGAGCATCAAAATTAAAACTTGATGCAGTGCATACTTTATAATATAATGTTGGATAAAATTTAAAATTCATAATAAATTGATGGGTTGTAATAATAATATCTGAATTAATAAAATCATTAAATGTAATATTGGTATAATCATTTTTTGTTAAAATAGTTAAAACCTTACATTGTGGATTACATCGTAAAACTTCTGATGCCCATTGTTTAGCTAAATGTGATGGACAAATAATAACTGTTGCTTTTGAATTAATTTTATTTATTTTATAATTTGTTGAATATATTGTGCTTGGCTGATTCGGCGCAGGTGGATTTGTCATAATTAATGCAATACATGTAATTGTTTTTCCTAATCCCATTTCATCAGCTAATATACCACCTTTAGATAATGCTTTTAAATGTAATATATTAACATTATTATCAATCGTTATATTTTTATTTAAAATTGGATTATATAATATACATGAAGTATTACTAGGAACGCCTGGTTGTTCAAAAACAATAGGATAAGTATAATTAATAGACATTTCATATTCTCCCCGTTCAATTGCTTTCATTTTCTTCAGACTATTTTTTTGATATGGATATAAATTTAATTTAAAAGTAGATGGTAATCTAATAGAACTAGGAGATGGTAAAATACTATGAGATAATATATCACTTGTATTATTTTTAATATTTGATTCATATAAATATTTGTCACTTATAATGTTATATAATGCAATAGATGAATTAATATTATTTTGAATATGTTCAATATTCATAACAATTGCAAATCTAATTTCAAAATATGGTTTATATGATGAATGTATATACACTGGTTGCATATATTTAATATCCCATAATTCTACATTGTTAACTAATTCAAAAAATAATAACAATCCATTTTTAGTATTTATTTTATATATAATATAATAAATGTTATTATTAAACTTATATTGAAATGTTGCAGTAGAATCATTATTATAACTAAATAATTTAAAATCTGTTGGTAATGTTATATCATTTGATTGATTCATTACATTTTCATTGTCGTCTGGTCCAATTATAATAAAACCTGTTAATATGTCCATTTGTAAATAGAAATTATATCTTATGATATAAAAAAATCATTTTTTATATATTATTCAATATTTTTGAATAACTATATAATAGAAGATCTTACTTTATTTGCTATTTAATTTCTAATTATTATTATATGGATTATAGGTTAAAATATCTTAAATACAAAAATAAATATCTAAATTTAAAAATTCAATCCGGTGGGAAGGGTATTAAAAATGCATGCATAGCTTTGTATTGGAAAACTGAGAATCATACTTTTATATATTTAATAAGAGAGAAGGACACTGGTAAATGGAATACACCAGGTGGAGGAATTAAGATTGATAAGGGAGAAAACAGTTTTGATGCTGCATTTAGAGAATTTAAGGAAGAGACTGGTGGATTTCTTTTAAAGGCCTGGGCAAATTCAACAAATCCGCTGAGACAGTTTACCAAGTATGAATTTGAGGGACATACTGCTATTTGGTGGTGTGTAAGTGATAAAGCACCTGATATAACTTTTCAGGCTAATACCGAAGCAACGGATGGTGGTTGGTTTAATATATCTGATTTAGACAATATAATATTAAGATATCCAAAGAGTGTTAAAGAGCTTACCGAGCTACTCAAGTCGCATGGTTATTTCTCTTGAATATACAATCAACAACTGCAATATGTGCAATATTAAGGTCATAACTAGTTAGGCCATATTTTTCTAAAATATCTATGTGATTACGTAGACACTATAATTTGTTGTGCTTTTTCCATTTGTTAAATTATTAATACATAAGTTATATATAAAAAAATATTTAATTTTTTATATATTGGTAAAGAAAATATAAAAAAATATTCAATTTTTTATATATTGGTAAAGAAAATATAAAAAAATATTCAATTTTTTATATATTGGTAAAGAAATAATATAGTAAGGAATAATAAATAATATAACAACAAATAGTACAATTAGTTAGCCATGTAAATCCAAGCAACCATGATACAAATTGATCTAATCTAATAGCTCCACTACGTTTAATTAACTCGTAAATAATGGCATCTGCAATATACCAATTAACTAATAAAAATACAATATACATAACAATAATAATTTTATCAATAATATATACTACAATTAGTCTTCTAATTGTAATATGTCATTAAATGAATTAAGATCATGTATATCATAACCTTTTGTTTTAATATGTTTCTCACGCCAATCTAAATGTGGATGTGGATATGGTGCATCAATACGCGCTTGCCTTATTAAGTCTTGACGCTTTGCAAGTCTATTTTTGCGACATTTCTTTTGTGATTTACGACCGCGTTTTCTTCTATACTTAGGTTTTGGATTAAGACTTTGTTTAAAGTTGTCTTCCAATTGGCATTCTCTCTTGAATATACAATCAACAACTGCAATATGTGCAATTTTAAGATCATCATTAGTTAAGCCATATTTTTCTAAAATATCTATGTGATTATTTAGACATTCTAGAATTTGTTGTGCTTTTTCCATTTGTTAAATTATTAATACATCAGCTATATATAAAAAAATATTCAATTTTTTATATATTGGTAAAGAAAATATAAAAAAATATTCAATTTTTTATATATTGGTAAAGAAATAATATAGCAAGGAATAATAAATAATATAGCAACAAATAGTACAATTAGTTAGCCATGTAAATCCAAGCAGCCATGATACAAAATTACTTAATCTAATAGCTTCATGACGTTTAATTAACTCGTAAATAATAGCATCAGCAATATACCAATTAACTAATAAAAATACAATATACATAATAATAATAATTTTATCAATAACATGTGCTACAATTCCTTGAGGCATTTTATAAATAAGAAACAATAATTTTATAATATGATAATTTCATTTTTTATTAAATATAAATAAAAAAAATTGAATTTTAAATTACTTATTAGTTTTAATTTACAATTATAAATTAAAGATGGATGAGAAAATGCCCAAACCAGAATTCCCAGGTGGGAAAGAAGCAGCTGAATTTTACGGGCGTGTAGCTGCCCCAGCAGTCCCGCCAACCGCTCCAAGTATTCCACAAGATAATGAGATACGTGATTATATACCCGTTAAGCAAAACCCTGTTAAGCAAAACCCTGTTAAGCAAAACCCTGTTAAGCAAAACCCCGTTGAGCAAAACCCCGTTAAGCAAAACTAATATATTACAAGTAGCAAATGTTAATTAATTTTAATTTAATATTTAAGCCCACATATACCATCTTTAATAACTAATATATTAAAATTAGTTGCATAACATTTAAATTTACACAAGTCATAATTTGGATAAGTAAGAAGATTAGGACTATTATTTATTGTAAATGTATTTGTTTGAATAACTGCATGTAATTGTGTGTTAGATAAACGTGAAAAATTACAACCAGAATGACTAAAATCTTTAGTTGGATTAATATTAAATGAATACATATATACATAAGAATATAATGAATTTTTATAATTCTCATGATTTTGCATAAAGTGAAAATATTTATAATCCCTCCATTCAATTCGTTCAATTCCATTAAATACTAATCTTGCTTTAACTAACAAATGTCTTATTGGTTCATAATCCCATAATTCGGTTGATTTACCAATAAATTCAGCTGGTAGATAATCCATTTTGGATGTCCAATTAAAAAATTCACCATATTTAATATGTTTTAAAGGTTGAATAAAGAAAAATATATCTTTTACAATATTATTAAAATCAATTTCTAAAATAATATTTGATGAGATTTCTTTTTCTCTAAATTGTGTTTGTGTTATTACAATTTCATATTCTCTACTAGCTAATGCTTTTCTTTCATCACTATCTGCATAATAAAAACAAGCTAATAAACTAACATCTTCTAGAGGGACTATTTTATGTTTTACATCGCAATGATAATATTTATTATTATCTTTTTTTAAAACACAAATACAATCATCAAATTCTCTTAATTTAATATCAATATAAATATCTGAATTTTGTAAAGCAATAACGGGTAATGGTTTTTTTGGATCAGTGCAAAACCAAAATTTTAATGGTATATATATTACTTCTGAATCAATTTTCAAATTAGGTTTATTTAATATATCATCTAATCCAAGCATAGCCTTGCGGTTCCAATCAGATATATATAAATCAGTATAAATCTGCATGTAATCACCATATAATTCATCTATTAATATTCCATTAATATATAAACTAACTTTATCAATAATAACATTTCCTACATAATCAGTATACATAACTCTATATTCACTTGCTGTATTAAATTCACTTGGTGGGTTAGGAATTAATAAATTATTTATTGATAATTTTGGTAATTTTATTTTAACATATAATCCATATAATAAATCACCACCTTTTTCTATATTAATTCTTAAAGTATTTCCCCAATTACCTGTTCCTTGCGGATAAAATATTGTATCTCCTTTTGTATATTTATTTTTTTTTATTATATCAAAATCAAATAATGATGACTTATTATTAACATCAATTAATTCACATTCTTGGGCTCCTTTAGCAACAAGTTCTGCTATTGAACCATTAGACATTTTAATTTAAATGAGAAAATAATTTATATTATATTATAATCTTATGGCTTAAAATGCATATAAATAATAATTAATAATTATTATATAAAACTAAAAATGAGTAATCAAGATCCTATAACACCTAGGTGTGAAAGATATAATAAAAGGAAATGCAGCGCATTAGATATTAGTGCTAAAAAATCAAAAATAAATAATCAACCAATTGATTGGAATTATATGGTTTCTGCGTCATCTACAAGAAATTATCTATTACACGATCCATTGATTGATTATTTAAATGAATATAATATTACTTCTCTTGATAAAATACCGGGAGCAAATCCCAGAAATAATGATACTATAATTTCTATAGAAAATAAAAATAAAACAAATGACATATTTGTAAATTATATAATGAATGCGGGTATTGAATTTGAAAATGAATTAATAAATATAATAAAAAAATCTCATAAAGTAATTACAATTGCTAATTATAGAGATAGTAAAAATATAGAAAAATATAAAAAAACAATTGAACTAATGAAGGAAGGCGAACCTATAATATATCAAGGTATATTACATAATTATGAAAATTATACATTTGGCACACCAGATTTAATTGTTAGATCAGATTATGTAAATAAATTAATGAATAATTATATTATATCTGATGAAGAAGCAAATATACCATCACCTAAATTAGGAATTCCGTATCATTATAAAATAATAGATATTAAACATTCTAATATTCCTTTGAGGGCAGATGGAATTCATATTTTAAATTCAGATAGCATACCAGCTTATAAAGGTCAATTATATATTTATACATGTGCATTGAATAAAATATTAGGTATTACTATTAATAAAGCTTATATATGGGGAAAACAATATACATATGAAACCCGTGGTGTTAAATATAAAGATACACAATTTTTAAATAGACTAGCTATAATTGATTATGATACTGTTGATTATCAATATGTACAACAAACTGCAAATGCAATTAAATGGATGCAAGATGTTAAAAATAATAGTAGTCACTGGCAATTATTACCATTACCTAGTAGATGGGAACTTTTCCCAAATATGAAAAATGAACATGATGGAAAATGGCACAATGTTAAATGTGAATTAAATAATAAAATAAATGAAATAACAAATATATGGAATTGCGGTATTAAACAACGCGAATATGCACATAATAATAATATATTTAAATGGAGCGATCCAAAGTGTTCTGCTAAAAATATGGGATTTAATCCTGGAAGAATTGCAACAACGGTTGATAAAATTTTAGATATTAATTGTCAAACTACATGTATAATAAAACCAAATAAAATATTATATGATAGAGATAATTGGAAAGAAACATTAAATGATACACAAGAATTTTATTTAGATTTTGAAACATTACAATCTAATTTTGGTTCAATTATTAAAGATGGTTTTATATTAAATAATTCAGAGTCATTTATATTTATGATTGGAATAGGATATAGTAAAAAAGGGAAATGGATTTTTAAAACATTTATTATGAAAAATAAAACAGCAGATTCTGAAATAGAAATGTTTAATGATTTTATAAAATATATATCAACTATTTTAAAACAAGAAAATAAAACAAAAGCAAAATTATATCATTGGTCTTTTGCAGAAGTAAGTATTTATAATAAATTTAAATCTAAAAATCCACATAATATTATACAAGATAAACATATATCATTTTATGATTTAAATAAAGTATTTATTAATGAACCAATTACAATATTAGGTGCATTTAATTTCTCACTTAAAACAGTTGCAAATGCATTACATTCACATAATCTTATAAAATCATGTTGGGATACTACAAATAAGTGTTCTAATGGATTAATGGTTATGATATTAGCTAATGAATTATATGATAATAAAAATATAAATATTTATAATAATTCATTAATGAAAGATATTATTAATTATAATGAAATTGATTGTAAAGTATTATTTGAAATTCACGAATTAATTAGAAATACATTATAAATGTCGTTTAATTTTAAATAATTATATATTATTATATAATTATGGAATTAATTTCACCCGATATTAATGGAATTAAATATATTATTTATAATAAAAATGACCATATCCAAAATATATTATATAATGGAAAACAATCAAATTTAGAAATTATAAATATTCTAAAAATATATATAATTAAATATAATTTAAAACATTTTTTAAATGTTGGTTCTCATATAGGTAGCATATGCTTACCAATATCTTTACATATTAATAATGTAACTGCAATTGAGGCTTATCCTGAAACATATAAACATTTATGTGAAAATATACAATTAAATAATATATCAAATATAAATACAATTAATATTGCTGTTGGGAATTCTGAAGAAGATATATATTTTATGAGTTGTGATAAAATATGTCCTATTGAAAATACTAATCGTATAATTAATAATTCAGGGGGAATGCATGTATTTACTATAAATGATATTCAAAATAATATTCGTTCGGGAAATTTATCTGACAAAAAATATCAAAATAAAATGAATAAATTAGAAAATTTAGAAATAGATAATTTTGATATTATGTTAGTTGATATTGAAGGTTATGAATATGAATTTTTATTAGGTGCAAAAGAAAAATTAATAAAATATAAACCTATTATTATAATAGAAATATGGGATGATAATAAAAGAAAAAAAGAAAATATGAATATATCTCAAATTGAGATTATTAAATATATTGAATCTTTAGACTATACATTAATCAATCAAATAGGGGATGATTTTATATTTGAACCAAATATACTATTAGAGAAACCAATTATATAAAATATCTATAATTTTTATAATTTAAAATACATTATAAAGATTATATAAATTTATAACATATATATGGGTATTGATAGATTTGCTCATTTTATTTCAAAATCTATTAATAATAATGGTTTTGATGAAATAAATATTAATAATAATATTAGAAAAATAATTTCAAATCATATTATTTTTGATTTAAATTTTTTAATATACCAAGAAATATTTGCTATTGAAAATGAAATTAATGATATTATTAAAATTATTTTATGTTTGCCATTTGTTTGTAGTAATATGGATATTTTAGAGAAATATCTAAAAAAAATTTTAAATCAATCACATTGGAAAGAACATTATATTGAAAGTAATATTAATTTAATATTTGATGGATTTAATGAAGATGAAATTATAGACAAATTTATTTTATTTATTATGAGTGATGTAAAATATACATTAGATATAAACAAATTAGAATATTCAAGTTTATTTAATAATAATATTAAAATATCAGTAATTGAATTAGTTATTTATGAAAAATTTGTTGCAATTATAATTGATATGATTAATAAAATTCATTATACACAATTTATTCAATCAATTTCATTATTTTTTGATGGAATACCATCATATTCTAAAATATTAGAACAAAGGAAACGAAGGATAAAAAATTATTTAGAATCTGTAAAAAAAAAAGAAATTTTTAAACAATATTTTAATAATTTAGAAACAAATAATAAAAAATTAGTTGAAAATTTAAGTAAAAACTATGATATTGATTCTGATATATTAATTTTTGATTATTTTAAATGGATTAAATATAGATTCACTATAGATAAATCTATAGGACCATCATCTAATTTTATTAAAAATTTAGAATTATTTATTAATATTAAATTAAAACAACATTTTTCAAAATGTAATATATATATAAATAGTTCATTAGAAAATGGTGAATCAGATTTGAAAATATTTAAACATATAGCAAATGAAAATTTTACTGGAGAGTGTAGTATTCATACATCTGATTCTGATTTAATTCATCATATATTAGTTCAACAAACATATTATAAAATTATTGATAGAGAAATAAATTTAAATGTAATAAAATATATTAAAAATAATAATACTGATATATATATACATGTTTTTGAGGCGCCATTAATTATTAAAAATTTATTAGAATTATATAATACTATAAATAGTGCAAAGATAATTAATTATTTTATAATATGGGATTTATGTTTATTATTTTTTTTATTTGGTAATGATCATTTACCGGCATCTGTTGAAATTGGTCCAGAGTTAGGAATTGAGTTTTTTATGACAACCCATTATCAAGCTCTTAATAAAAATAATATTATTAATTTACATAATTCACAAATAACAATAGATGTAAATTATTTACGATTATATTTAGAAACAATTAATAAAACAAAAGAAACTAATATAACAATTATTATTTTACAAAGATTTTTTAAAGTTAGTAATCTATTTATAAATATTATGGTTAATAATTTTAATTTTAATTATGATTCTATTAATGATTTTCTTAAAAAATTTATTATTTATAAAAGCCTAAAATTATCTTTAACAGAATATGATAATTTAGATGAAGATGATTTAAGAAAAATATTAAATGTTAATATTGAAAATCCTGAAGATTATTTAAATTTATCTATATTTAAGTTTTCTGAATCTCAATTAGAAACATTTAATACATCTATACAAATAATAGAAGACAATATAGATTATGCAGAAAAAAAATATAATGGATTAGTATTATATACAAAACATACAAATAGCACATTTAATATGAATGATAATATGTTATTTGGACATGTAGATGATCCATATCAAGATTTGTATAATTATGTTGTAGATTTATCAATGGTATATTTAAATACAAATTATAATAAGTATTATAATTATAATAATATTACTAGTCATTTACAATTAGTTCAAAACTTAAATTTATGTAATATAGATTTATCAGAACCACATAATTACTTGGAAAAATTATATCATTTAATAACATCACAATTTGGTAATATGTGTAATTATTATTCAAATAATATTACTTATTATAAATATTATGAAATACCATCTTTAAATTCAATTATACAATTCCTATTAACAAATGATAAAACACAATTATGTTTATTATGGGATGAAAAAATAAAAAATGATAATTTAGAAAATTATTTTAATGCAACATCACATTATTTATTAATAACTCCTTTTATATTTACATATAATACTCGTATTGATTTATTATCTATTGCTAAAAAAATAAATAATATTGAAGATTTATGGATAACAAATGATATTGCTAATTTTAATTATAGAAATATAAATATATTTGATTTTATAAATATATGTAATACAATTATATCAAAAGACTTTCCAACTAATGAATTGATAAATATTAGATTTAATTAATATTATTTTATTATATATAATAATAAAATGATATCCATAAATAAACCACAATTTGACACACGTGATTTTGTTGGTGGTGCGCTTGAGAATGGAATCAAATATGTAATTATACATGACCCATTACTTACATCATCATTTGTATCAATTGCTGTTAATATTGGCGTTTTCGGGTGTCCTAAAGCTTATGATGGTTTGCCACATTTTCTTGAACACATGTTGTTTATGGGTAGTAATAAATATCCAAATGTAAATCATTACTTTGAAAAACTAAATCAATATGGTGGCTCTTCTAATGCATATACAGATGTTCTTGAAACTGTTTATTATTTTAATGTTTTAGACCATGGTTTATTAGAAATAATAGATATATTTAGTAGATTTTTTATTGACCCATTATTTAATAAAGATGTAATTGCGAAAGAAATAAATGCAGTTGATAGCGAACATCAAAAGAATATTAATAGCGATGGATGGAGACAGATGCAACTTTTATTAGATTTATCGGATGATGATACACCTATAAATATTTTCGGCACTGGGTCATATAATACATTAAATAAACCAGGTATTCGCGATGAACTAATTAAATTTTATAAAAAATATTATATATCTACTAATATATCTATTTGTATTGCATCATCAAAATCACATAGTTATATTCTTACATTAATTAAAAATACATTTGGGCATATTAAAAAACCAAGTAAATCTAATACATTGATAATTTCACAACCATGTTATACAAAAAATAAAGGAAAAACAATATATATGAAATCTTTAATGAATATATATGATGTATCATATAATTATGAAATTCCTTTTCAATTAGCATATATATATTCAAAAGATTTTAGTATATTTACATCCATTTTAACTACACACTCAGAAGAGTCTTTTTATTTTCATTTGAAAAATATGGGTTATATAAAAAATATTTCAGCAGATATTAATTTTGCAGGTATGTTATCTATAACATTATATTTAACAAAAGAAGGTTATTCTAATATGCAATATTGCGAACATTTATTATTTGATGCAATAAAACAAATTATTAATATGGATATTAAAAAATATGCAATCTATTTTAGTAAAATTCGCAATATACAATTTGATAATTTAAATAAATTTGATGCAGAGAGTTTATGTAATTTATTATCAGTAAATCATATATATTATAAAACACAAAATGTATTTGATGGGTTTTTTAAAATTGCACAAATAAAAACAACTGATGAATATTCTAAATTATATAGTAAATATATTAATAATGGAAATGTAATTAAAATTATATGTGCACAAGATTATCCGGGAGTTATTAAACATATATTTATTAAAGCAAGAGAATATAAAACTGAATATACGTTTATTGATTCAAAATTTAAAGATACTAAACATTATACTGATGTGTTTAATATAGATACAATAAATGATTATTTAGATGTTGGTCCAAAATTATTTAAATCATTAGATACATATAATGTACCTACACTAATTGGTGATAAATTATGGTATGGTGGATGTTCTCAGTTTGGAGAACCAACAGTTCTTTTATATTATCAATTAAATAATATTAATTATTTTAATACTCCAAAAAAATATATTCTTACAACAATAGTATGTTCTATATTAAATTTTTTAATAAGTATTATTATGTATAAAGCATTTCAAGTTTATTATAATATAACATTTATATCATTTTTTAGATTATCTACTATTGGTATTACTATTAATGGTCTTAATGATTTTATAAAATTAAAAAAAGTATTAAAACAATTTAATATTTTTTTACAACATGTAGATAAACATTTTTTAAAATTAGATGAAAAATATATTAATAATTTAATAGTATCATTAAAAGAATATTATTTAAATATAATATTTTTAAACCCATTTGAATATGCTGAATATTTAGTATCAAGTAAAGCAGACCAAGAATATAATATTAATGAATTATTAAATGCTATAGATACTATTACTTATTCTGATATACATAATCATATATTACAATTATTTGATAAAACTGCATTAACAACTTTTATTTATGGTAATATACCACTTGATAATATTAAAAAATTATTTGATGTAAATAACTCTTCATTATTAACTAGTTTATTAAGTAATCATATATATCCATTAGCACAACCAAAAATAATTACAGATATGATTATTAAACATCCAAATAAAAATGAAAAATCTAATTTAATTAGTTATTATTACAGAATAGGTACATTTACACCAAAATATTTTGGAATGTTAATAGTATTACACAAAATAATAAAACAACTGTTTTTTGATATTTTACGTTCAGAAAAACAATTAGGTTATTTAGTTAAATTAGTAATACATATTCAAGGAGATGAATATTATATTACTGAAAAAATCCAATCGGAAAAACCAATAAAATTAGTAATGAAAGAAATTAATGAATTTAATAAAAATATTCAAATGTATATTAAAAATTCTGAATTTGAAAAAGTTATAAAAACTGTTATATTGGAATTAAATGCACCAGAATATAATATTGATGATAAAATTAACAAGTATTTACCTGAAATTATTAAACGAACTTATTTATTTAATAGAATAGAATTAATATTAAAACAAGTTAAACAATTAACCAAAGATGATATATTAGAATTTGCCAAATGTACATTTGATAAATCAAATAGAGTTATTGTTGTTGTCAATGGTAATTAATTTGTTATAATTAGAAAAAATTGAAATATTAACTATTTACTAGTTCCATTAAATAAATACTATTATTTGTTTTTCATAACAAATGTGCCTCATCTGGTTTATCTGCTTCATCTTCCCGTGTCTCTACGAGTACGATTTATGGCAGACTGCATGCACACTATTCATCATGATTGTCTATAATTTGACAATCATATACGCTCACGAAGAACTCCACTCGGGCAGTTCATCTGATGTCGTGGATTTTCTGATAGGACTGTGTCATTTGATTGGACCCTTTCAGGAAAACTCAGCGGATCGTGATTTTGTTTCTTTTTGCGCCTACTTTTTGCAACAAGTGCGACATGCTAGTCCAACTTGTAATAAAACTGTAGCAGAGGCACTGATTGCGCATTTTGTTTCATCTGATACATCATGTAAGACAAAAGAGGCTATGTGCTGTTTAATGGACAGTGCAATTGAAGAACTGAATTTCTCAAGCACCCCTCAGTCTCCCTACTCACCTACATCTTCCTATTCAGAAACAGAAGACCTGTTGGCCCGATGCGTGTGTTTGCCAGAAATTATAGATATAACTACGCACATGGAAAATCAAGATGAAACTGACTTGGGAACAATGTTTTTAACACTCATTGAGTCACCAGTCGGTGCATTTTTGACAGAGAACTGCCCTCTAGAAAATCATATAGAAGA
>Ga0214923_10005621_pt1 | contig 14475 bp, 12 predicted proteins | sample LL1510_MetaG_FD_177993 | JGI IMG/M metagenome (GOLD analysis project Ga0214923, IMG submission 177993) | Freshwater microbial communities from Lake Lanier, Atlanta, Georgia, United States - LL-1510 | ecosystem: Environmental > Aquatic > Freshwater > Lake | place: USA: Georgia | collected... | reverse complement strand
AAAAACCCGGCCCCGTTGCCGGGACCGGGTTTTTTCGGTTGGGAAAGGATTACTCCTTCTTGTCGCTGTCCTTCTTCTTGCTGTCCTTGTCGCCACAGCTGCCGTCCTTGTCCCCGCAGGAGTCTTCTTTGCCGCAGCTTCCGCAGTTGGCGAAGGAGGTGGAGGTGGACGCCACGGAGGCGATGGAGAACACGAGACCCATCAGAATCAGACGAATGAATTTGTTCATTTAAGTAGCATAACACCAGGTGGGCTGGAGGCAAATCGGGGAGCTAAATTTTTCGGATTAGCTCCAGCCGGCAGGCAAAACCGCCCAGATCCACGGGCTGAGAGGATTCCAGCCGGAGGGAGCGCTCGGAGGGGCGGGTTTTCAGCGGGTTGATCCAGACCATGCGTCCGCCGGGCCGCAGGGCGGAGGCGGCTGCGGCATAAAGATCCCGAAAAAGACCCTGGCGGTCGGGAATCGGAACCCGTTTACCCAGAGGCGGATTCGTGAGGATCAGGCTGACGGAGGCGGGAGCCCAGCCCCGGATTTTGGCGAAGTCGCGGAAGTCCCCTACGTGGAAATCGGCGGAGGTGGGGGTGGGGCCGGTGGCCTTCCAGTTGATGCGGGCGGCCTCGATGGCTTCGGGGCTGAGGTCGGTGCCGAGGACGCGTCGCACCCCGCCCAAGCGGGTTCGTTCAATCAGCTCCAGACCGGACCCGCAAAAGGGATCCCAGACGACCTCATCCGGTAGCGGGCGCGCCCAGCGGGCGAGGGCGGCGGCGAGGGGTGGGAACATCTTTTTGGCGGTAAGGAAACCGGGGATCCGGGGTGAGGCGTGGGCGGAGCTCCACCGTTTGTCCGGTCCGGCCCGGATGGATTTCGACGGCCCAAGGGGCTTCGCGGGAGTCGTTCAGCAGTTCCGGCCAGAGCTCGTACGCTTTTTTCACCACGGCGTGAACCAGTCCGCGACGATGACCTTGGGCCATAAACTCCAGCCGGTAGCGGAGGGGGCCTTGGGTGAAGGTGGTGAGAAGTCGCCGGCTGGGCGCGGAAGTGAGGATGTTGGCGATCGCGGGGGCATCGGCGGGGTCGGCTTTTTTTGAAATCGTGCCCAGGAGGAAGGAAAGGGTGGAAAAACAGCGCAAGGCATAGAGGTCGGCCAGACGAAACGGCCCGGGAAGGGAAAGCGTGAGCAGCCCGCTCTCGCGCGCGGCGATCCGGTGGGGAAGGGAGAGGGTGGTCAGCTCTTCGGCGAGGACGGTTTCAAAGCCGGGCCGGCAGCGGAGCTGGAGGGTCACGGGCTCGCTGGCGGGGAGAAGGGAGTCCATCCGGATGGCGGTGGGGTAGAGTTGGCGGGCCAGGTTGGCTTTGGCCCGCTGCTCCGTGAACCGGGGCAGGGAAGAATCCTGGCTGACCTGCGCCAAGGTGGCCGCTCCGCCGATTTTCTCCAGGGCGCGGGAAACGTGGATCTTTTCCCGGTCCGTGGCCGCGGACTGGAGCAGGGAAAGAATCTGTTTTTCCTCCGTCTGGCTTGCCCCGGTCTTGGGAAGGGCGGTGAGGGCGTAGCGGCGGATTTTTTCCTCGGGGTCCCGTAGCAGGCTGCGCAACCAGGCGCGGACGGGTTCGTGCAGGGGCGGCGGGGCGGACTCGGCAAAGCCGGCGCCTAGGGCCCGGATCAGGGCGACCTGGCGAACCCGCTCCTGCGGGGTGGCCCGGTCAAAGCGGGGAACTTCCTTTTCCCATAACTGGAGCCACGGGACGGAGCGGAGCTGACGGTAGAGATCTTTGCCGGGATTGGGTTTTTTGGCGGCCACGGCAGGCGGTTGCTGTTAGTGGGAGGATGGGGATGGCGATTCTTGGACGAAAAGAAAGGTTTGGGTGGAACGTTTCAACCCAAGGCTCCGTGGAGGAAGTCGAGGCCGATGAGGAGGAAGATGAGGGCGAGGATCCATCCCCCGTGCTTGGCGGCGACGGCCTCGCTGACCTTGCGGGCTTGGACGGCGGTCTCGGGATAAAAGACGGCCAGACCTAGGGGAAAGAGGGTGGGGAAAAGAGCCAAGGAAAGGAACCCGGCCACTCCGGCGCTCAAGGCCGATAGATCCGTGGCCGTGTGGAGTTGGTGGCCGGCGGACATGGCCAAGCCGACCGTTTTCATGTGAATGACCGTCAGCAGAAAGCTGAGGATGAAGCAGGTGCGGAGAGAGGGAAGCGGGCCGCCTGGGCGAGGGGCTTCGCTAACGGGCAGGAGTTTCATGAGCTTGGCGCCCAGGCTGTTTTCCTTGTGATGGGTTTGCTTGGGTTTGGGATGCATCTGTTTCCAGGCGGTGTGGATGCCTAGGGCGACCAAAAGGCCGCCGAAGATGACCCGCAACCACCAGGAAGTGCCGCTGGGGTGGGTGGGAGCGGTCGAGTGGGTAAGGAAATATCCCAGGCCAAGCAGGAGAAAAATGCCAAGGGCCGAGCCCAGAAAATAACCGAGGGTGTTGGCTTTGGGATGGGAACGGTCCGAGGCAAGGATGAGGCCGATCACGATGACTTCCGGGCTGAGGAAGATGCCCAATCCCAGCGAGGCGCAAACGGTCAGCGTGTGAAGCATGAGGGAATGGTGGAGGAGGGTTTTTTCCTCGTCCACCCCTGCGGACCTGTTTTTTTAGCGTTCACATTCACGGCAAGCATTAACGAACTCTTCCCGCCTGGCCCTTTCCACAACCTGAAAGGGTATCCCCACGGATGTCCTACCCCTTGGGTGATGATTTCGGGCGTGAGTCTTGAAAAAAGTCCGCGTTTGCCGAGTCTCGAAGGTGAAGGAAACAGTGGCATCGGGGGAGGCAAGGTCCCTCCGGCCCAGCAATATGGTGGCGGGGGTAGGGGAGGTAGGGATGAGAGGGTGTTTTTTGATGATGGGCAGGTGAAGGTGACAGAGTCGCTCGTCACCATCGGGCCGCCGTGGAACAAGGCCTTTGCCGTCTCCCAGATCAGGGGTGTGACTTATGGGAAGAACAAGTCGACTGAATTGACTGACTCCTTGATGCGGTTGATCGGGATGATTTTGATCTTCGCCGGAGTTCTCTCCTTGGCGGCCGGGTTTACGGCAGGTTTTTTTGCCGGAGTTTTCACCGGAATCGGGGTTCTTTGGGGGAAGTCCAAAGCCGACGCTCCCTACAGCGTGAACCTGGATTTCGGAGGCGTGCTGTCGACCGAGTGCCTCAGCACGAAAAGCGAGGCTTGGGCCGGGGCTGTGGCCAACGCGATCCGGGAGGCGATTCGGCAGGGCCGGGATTCCGGTGGCGAAGGCTTTATTCCCGGCCCCAGCGAAACAAGAAATTAGCGGGTGTCGGCGATGTGGCGGCCGAGGCGTCGGTAAGCCACAACCTGGAAGACGAGCCAGAGAAGGGTGTCGTACCAGCCCAAGTTGCGGTCACGCAGGCCCAACTGATTTCCCAGCCAGATCAGCAGGATTCCCGCGGGGATGGCGGCCAGGGTGCAACGCATGACCACGACCTCGCCGAGCACAATGTACTTCAGGGCCAGGTCGTGCCCGTTCGGGCCGCCGTTTTGCCGGTAGGAGTAAAGCAGGCCCAGGACGGCGAGCAGAATGGTGCCTCCTTGGTTAACCCGGTCCACCCAATCGCTTCCCAGGGGAAACGGAAAGACGACCGCTGCGGCGGCGAATCCAAACATGGAAAGCAGGTAAGGGAGAGCTTCCCGGTCTGTGAGGGTTCGGCTCCGCAGTTTTTGATTCAAAGATTCGGCATGAAAAATCTGCATGGGGAATTTTAGGGGTTCCGGAGCAAAAAGGGAGGTGATTCCAAGCCTTTGGATGGTGGGAACGCCTTGGTTGACTCCTTGAGGAGGCGTTTCAGGGTAAATTTATGAGCGTGACGGAGATCCTCAAAGAACTGCCGAAGCTATCGGCGAAGGATTTGGTCCTGGTGTTTCGTTTTGTTCATGATCTGGAGGCCAAGCAGAGGATGAGCGGTCGGCAGTTGAGCGGCTTGGCCGAAAAGTTGCCCCATGCCACGGACCCGAAGGAGGCCGCCCGCCTGCGGGAAGAGATCGGCCGGGGCTTTTACGGCACGCCGTCCTGATCTGTGCCGCAGGTTCGCCGGAATAATCTTCCCCCCGCCCTGCTGCAACACCTGTTGGATCGGATCCAGCTGCAGCAATTCACCGCCGACCAACCGGGGGCCCTGCCGGATTGTCTGGATACTGGCCCGGCGGTTCCGGAGGGAGAGTGGTACCACCGCTTTGCCGGAATGACGGTTTGCCTAGGTTTGCATGTCTGGTTGGGGCTGGTCTGATAAACAGTAAATAAGCCCAAATCTTTCGGTGCTCTTTCTGGCCATTTTCTTTGGCCAAGATTAATATTCAATATGCCTATTCGGGAATTTGAGGCGCTGCCGCAGGAGCGGATCTGGGGTGGGAGAAATCTGGCCGAGAGGTTTGGGCGGAATCTGCCGGAGGAGAAAAAGATCGGGGAAACATGGGAGCTGGTGGACCGGGCGGAGGCGCAATCGCGCGAGAAGGAGTCCGGCAAGACCCTGCATGATCTTTGGAGCGGGCTGGACCGGAAAAGGATTTTTGGCTCGAAGGCCCCGGACACGGAGCGTTTCCCGATTCTGATCAAACTGCTGGATGCCCAAGACAGGCTTTCCCTGCAGGTCCATCCGCCGGCGGAGAAGGCAAAGGAGCTGGGGGGAGAGCCTAAGACGGAAATGTGGTTTTTTCTCAAGACCCAGCCAGAGGCAGAAATCTTGGCCGGGCTCAAAAACGGCGTGGGAAAGAACGAGTTTGAAAAGGCCCTCACCGCCGGAACCGTGGCGGAATGTTTTCACCGGCTGAAGACCGAGCCGGGAGTGGCGATGTTTTTGCCTTCGGGCCGGGTGCATGCCATCGGAGCCGGCAATGTGATTTTGGAAATCCAGCAGAACTCGGACACGACCTATCGGGTGTACGACTGGGATCGAAAGGATGACTCTGGCAAACCGCGGGCTCTGCACGTGAAAGAGGCGCTCGCCTCGATCCGCTGGGATGATCATGAGCCGGCGTTTGTCCAACCGAGGGGTGAACGGATGCTGGTGTGCGACCATTTCAAGATCACCCGCTGGTGGCTGGGGCCGGGAGAGTTGCGGGAGCTGGTGCCGAATTTAAAAAGCTTCCGCTATCTGTTTGTGGCCGCGGGAAAGATCCGGGAGAAAGAAAGTGGCCATGAGTGGGGGGCGGGAACCGCAAAACTAGTCACGGCCGATCATGGCTCAGTGCTATTGGAAGGAGTCGAGGACGCGACGGTGGTGCAGGTGGAGTTTTCCTAAAGACCCCAAGGAATGGGAATTGAGAATCGGATTGCCCGTTTATGACTACCTTTACGGAGATTTACGGCATGAAGCAGGATCGAAACGATTCGTAAGTTTTAGGCTGGCCGGAAATCGACCTGGCGTTTGGGTAGGTCGATTTTCAGGACGGCGACGCGGAGGCGGGAGCCCGCCTTGTAGATCTGGCCGCTGCGGCGACCGCGGAGATGGCGGCGGACGGGGTCGAAAGAGAAGAAGTCATCCTTCAGGGCCGAGACATGGATCAGTCCGGAAATCAGAAAGTCGGGCAGCTCCACCAGAAGTCCAAAATTGGTCGCTTCTGTCACGACCGCCTCGAAGGTCTGGGTGGCCTTGGGGCCGGCCTGGGCCTCCAGGTATTCGAGGAGCTTCAGCTTTTTGGATTCCTGCTCGGCCTCCGCCGCGGTCCGTTCTTGCCGGGAGAGATGTTGGGCCAGCTTGTTGAGGGCTTCGGTTTCCGCGCGGGGCGCGCCCCGCGTGTGGGCGAGGGAGCGATGGACAAGGAGATCCGCATACCGTCGGATCGGGGAGGTGAAGTGGGTGTAGTGGGATTTGGCGAGGCCATAGTGGCCGAGGCTTTTGGGGGAGTAGACGGCCCGCTTAAGGGAGCGCAGGAGGGCGATCTTAAGCGCGTAGCCATCAGGTCGGCCGGGAAGCAGTTTGAGGATTTTCTGGATTTCGCCGCGCTGGGTGAGATCGCCGGCCTTGATGCCGTGGGCGATGAGGAGCTGCCGGTACTCCTGTAGCCGCGACTCCTCGGGGACCTCGTGAATCCGGTAGAGGGCGGGGCGATGTTCGCGGTTGAGGTGGCGGGCGACGGCCTCATTGGCAAGGAGCATAAACTCTTCAATCAGTTGATGGGATTCGTCCGAGGACTCCTTCTCAATCCGGTTCGGTCGGCCGCGTTCATCCAACAGGACGCGCAGTTCGGGAAAATCGAGGTCGAGGGCGCCGCCGGTGAAGCGGCGTTTGCGCAGGGCAGAGGCGTAGGTCCAGGCCCTCTGGAGAAAGCGGTCGAGATCGTCGGCAGCGGGGCGGTGAAGGCGGAGCAGGGCTTCCTGATAAGTGAGCCGGTGGCGGGAAAAAATCACCGAGCGGGTGAAGCGGGCGGTGCCGATCCGTCCATCGGGACCGATCCTGACGAAGGCGGAGTAGGTGAGGCGCTGCTCACGAGGGCGAAGGGAACAGAGGTCGTCGGAAAGGCGGGGGGGGAGCATCGGGATGACGCCGTTGACGAGATAGACGCTGTTGGCGCGACGACGGGCCTCCTCGTCGAGGATGGAGCCGGGACGGACGTAGTGAGAGACATCGGCGATGTGGATGCCGATTTCGGCGTGTCCGCCGGGGAGTTCGCGGAGGGAGATGGCATCGTCAAAATCGCGGGCGGTGTCGGGATCGATGGTGATGACGAATTCGCCCCGGAGGTCCTCGCGATCAGCCGGCTTGTCGGGCAGTTGCACCGCCGGGAAGGAGGAGGCCTCCGCCAGGGCCTGGTGTGGGAATTCAGTGGGAAGGTCGAACTTGCGGACGATGGAGAGAATGTCGACGCCGGGATCCTCGCGGTGACCCAGGCGCTCGATGACCACGCCTTCCGGGTTGGTATGGCGGTTTTTCCATTCGGTGAGACGGGCGACAACTTTGTCGCCGGGCGAGGCCGCGGGGGCGCCGCCGGTGCCGGGTTCGGGAACATAGAGGTTGTGCTGGAGGCGGGGGTCGTCGGGGATGACGATAAAAAAGCGGGCGGTTTTCTGGAGAGTGCCGACGATCTTGTCGTTGCGCCGTTCGAGAATGCGGATGACGCGGCCGCGGGGGCGCTCCGGTTCCCTCCGTTGGCCGCGGCCGGCCAAGGAAGGGCGCTGAAGGCGGGCAACCACGAGATCGCCGTGCAGGGCGGTGGCGGTGTCCTCGGCGTCGATGCGGAGGTCGGGACCCTCGCCCTCGGCGGGAGTGACAAAGGCGAATCCCTTGGGATGGAACTGGATGGTGCCAGTGACGAGGTCGGCGGAACCGGCGGAGATCCAGCGATCGTGCCGGACTCGAGCGACCTGGCCTTCCTTTTCCAAAGTGGTGAGGGTGCGGCTGACGGCCGCGGGGGGGGCGCGGAGGCGGCGGGCGAGGGTGGGGATGTCGAGCGGGGTAGCCTTTTTGCCCTGGAGAAGCGCAAGGATCCGGTCCGGCAAGCGGCTGGCGGCAGGCATGGAAGATAGGGCATAATGGAAGTTTGCGCATATGAACATCCTATTCGTGGCAGCGGAGCTGGCCCCCCACGCCAAAGTGGGCGGGTTGGCGGATGTGGCTGCGGCGCTTCCCCAGGCGCTGGCGGAGGCCGGCCATGCGGTCAGCGTGGCCGTGCCGCTGCACCGGGGGCTGAAAAAATCCGGGGAGTTTCGTCGCACTCATCTTGAGTTGCAGGTTCCCGTGGCCAACGGGACGTGGGCCACGAGAGTCTGGCAGGGCCGGCGTGGTGGCGTAAGCCTGTTTGGAATCGAGCGGGAGGAATATTTCGACCGGCCCCACCCGTACGGGGAAGGCGGGGGCGACTATCCGGATTCGCTGGACCGGTTTGTCTTTTTTTCCAGGGCGGCGGTGGAACTCGCGAGGTATATCGATCCGGTCCCGGAAGTTTTGCATGCGAACGATTGGCATACCGCGCTGATTCCAGCCCTGGCCGCGGTAATTCGCCTGCCGATGCGCTCCGTCTTCACGATTCATAATTTGCGATACCAAGGGGAGTTTCCCTCCTCAGAATTTCCGAAGCTGGGATTGCCGGCGGAGATGTTCCGTCCGGAGACGCTGGAGTTTTACGGCAAGGTGAATTTGCTTAAAGGGGCGGTTTTGCTCGCCGATGAGGTCACGACGGTCAGCCCAAGTTACGCCCGGGAGATCCAGACGGAGGAGTTCGGGCACGGTCTGCATGAAGTGCTCAAAGGACGGGCGGCGCACGTGACGGGGATTTTAAACGGCATTGATGAGGAATCGTGGAATCCGGCGGCTGATCCGGCTTTGCCGAGGTCTTTCCGATCCAGCGCCCAGCAAGGCCGGGAAGAGTGCCGGGCGGCGCTGGAGGCGGAGCTGGGGTTGGAGCCGGCCAACGGCCGGCCGATTTTTGGAATGGTCACCCGGTTGACCCCAGACAAAGGGGTCGACCTAGCCTTGGAGGCCGCGGAGGGGTTGGTGGCCAAAGGGGGGAGGCTGGCGATTCTGGGCACGGGTGAACCGGGGTTGGAGCAGGCGGCCCATGATTTGGCGAAGCGGTTGCCGGGACGGGTGGCGGTCCGCCTGGAGCACCACGAGGAGCTGGCCCGGCGGATCTTCGGGGGCACCGATTTTTTCCTCATGCCCTCGCGCACGGAGCCCTGCGGGCTCACCCAGATGTATGCGATGCGGTACGGCGCCGTTCCGGTGGTGGCCGACACGGGCGGACTCCATGACAGCGTGGAGGCCTGGCACGGTTCGAAAAAATCGGGATGCGGGATCCGTTTTCCGGCGGGCACGAAAGCTGGGATTCGGCAGGGGCTGGATCAGGCCTTGGCGTTGTGGGACGAACCCGCAATGATGAAGACAGCCCGCCTTCATGGGATGAAACGGGACTGGAGTTGGGGCGCGGCGGTGCCGGCCTACGACCACGTCTACCGGTCGTCCGCCGGGCTTCCCTCCCCCGGGAGGAAGAAGAAGACGAAAGGAACCTTGGCATGCCGGAACTGAGAAAAGACCCCGTGGTGGGGCGTTGGATCGTGTTCAGCCCCGAGCGGCAGATCCGCCCCGAGCGATACCGTTGCGAGGAAATGCCCCCGACGAAACCGGAGGAGGATCCGTTTTTGGAGGGCCATGAGGCCTACACGCCGCCGGAGCTTTACGCGATCCGCCCCAACGGGGGTTCGGCCAACGGACCCGGTTGGCAGGTGCGGGTGGTGCCGAACCGTTTTCCCGCCCTCCGGGTGGAGGGCGACCTGGAAAAGGAGGCGATCGGATTTTACGACCGGATGAACGGGGTGGGCGCGCATGAGGTGATCGTCGAGACGCCGCATCCCAAGTTGCCCCTGGAAAAACAAAGTCTGCACGGGATCGTGCGGGTACTGGAGGCCTGCCGTTCCCGGATCCTCGACTTGTCCAAAGACATCCGGATGCACTACATCCTGATCTTCAAAAACCAGGGAGCGAGGGCGGGAGCCACCATGCCCCACGCCCACACCCAGCTGATTGCCCTGCCCGTCACGCCGATCGTGCTCAAGGAAAAGCTCAACGCGGCGCGGGCCTACTATCTGGAGAAGGACCGCAGTCTGTTCGAGGACATCCTGAAAGCGGAGCGGAAGTCGGGCGACCGGGTTGTTTTTGAGAATGACGGCTTCACCGTGTTCTGCCCGTTTGCGAGCCGGTTTCCGTTCGAGACTTGCATCATGCCACGCCGCCAACAGGCGGATTTTCAGGCGGTCAGCGATGCGGACCTCGTGCACTTGGCAGAGGCCCTGCAAAAAACCCTCTCCGCCTACACCAGCGCGCTGGATCAACCGGACTACAACCTGATCCTGCACACGGCCCCGTTCCGGCGAAGCCGCCGACCCGATTCCTGGACCACGATCGACGCGGATTTCCGCTGGCACATCGAGATTCTTCCGCGCCTGACGGGAGTGGCCGGTTTCGAATTCGGCACCGGTTTCTACATCAACCCGACCCTCCCCGAGGAGGCGGCCAACGTCCTCCGCGAGGCGACCCAGCATGGCTGACGCCGTCCTGCTCTGGCATTTTCACCAGCCTTCCTACGTCGACGCGTTGACGGGTGAGGTGTTGATGCCGTGGGTGCGGCTCCACACGGTCCGGGGCTACGCCGATATGGCGGAAATGGCGCGCCGCCACGCCGGGGTGAAAATGAACTTCAACCTTACCCCCGTGCTGGTGCAGCAGATCGAGCAGATGGCGGCGGGGCAGGTGAGGGACCGCTGGGGGGAGTTGGCCGGCAAGCCGGCGAAGGAGCTGAACGAAAAGGAAAGGGCGGAGCTGCTGGAGCACTTTTTTAAAATCAACTGGCACACCTGCATCGACCCGCATCCGCGGTACCGGCAGCTCCTTGATTTACGCGGCCGCCGGGCCGGGTCCTCATGGAATCTCAAGCGGTTCCGGGAGGCGGATCTTCGCGATCTGCAGGTGTGGTTCAATCTCGGTTGGTGCGGATTCGCCGCCCGGAAGCGGTATCCGGAGCTGGAGGAATTTATCCGCAAGGGGAGGGATTTCACGGAGGAGGAAAAGAAGAGGGTTTTGGACATCCACCGGGAGATGCTGCAGGGAATTCTGGGAGAGTACCGGACGCTGGCGGAGAGCGGCCAAGTCGAGCTGACCACCACGCCGTTTTATCATCCGATCCTGCCGCTTTTGACCGACACAGATGCGGCCAAGCGGGCCATGCCGTGGGCGAGGCTTCCGGATCGGATGCAGGCACCGGAAGATGCCTTGGCCCACCTCCAGCGCGCGCAGGAGTCCCACACCCGTGTTTTCGGCCGAAAAGCGCGTGGTTTGTGGCCCTCGGAGGGGTCGGTGAGTCCCGAAGTGATTCCGCTGATGGCCCAGGCCGGTTTTGAATATTTCTGCACGGACGAGGCGGTTCTATTTCGCGGGTTGGAGGAGCAGGGCCGAAAGGCGGATCACGTGGAGCTGTTCCAGGCTTGGCGGGTGGAGGAGCAGGGGAAAACGCTCAAGGCCCTTTTCCGGGAACGACCGCTGTCCGATTACATTGGTTTCACGGCGGCACGCACGGAACCCAAAGCGGCGGCAGACTATATGCAGGTTCACCTGGAGCACATTGCGCACGTCATGCCCAAAGGAGGCGTGGTGACCCTGGCGCTCGACGGCGAGAACGCATGGGAGGCTTTTCCCGACAGCGGGGAGAGTTTTCTGCACGAGTTTTACAGTCGGCTAGCCGGATCCAGCCGGATCCGGACCCAAACCCTGGGCGGTTATCTGGACGGAAAAGAGGGCGTCTCGCTGGGCCGAATCCATTCCGGCTCGTGGATCGGCGGGAATTTCGACATCTGGATCGGGGATCCGGAAGAGAACCGGGCCTGGGACTGGATCCGAAGGACCCGCGAATTTCTCCGGCAAGCGGAGAGCCGCAACCATCTGCCGGAGGAAACCAAGAAAGCCGCCTGGGAGGACTTATATGCGGCGGAAGGCAGCGACTGGTTCTGGTGGTACGGCCCGGACTTTCAGACGGACAGCGATTTAATTTTCGACGCCCTATTCCGGTCCCGGCTCCAAAATGTTTATCGAAGGCTGGGGGCCACGCCCCCGCCGGCCCTGAGCGTGCCGATTTGTGCGGCGGAGATCCGGCTGGGGCATCCGCCCCTCCGTTCGATCGAACCCAAGCTGGGGGTACGCCCGAGTTATCTTGACTGGTCGGGAGCCGGAAAATACGACGCCTGGCGGGATCAGGGGGCGATGGCCCAAGGGGACCGAAGGGTGCGCACGATCCTTTACGGTTTCGGGGAGAAAGATTTTTATTTCCGGCTCGACGGCAAGACCCCGTTCGGCGACGAGATCTCGGTGGACTTCAACCATCCGATTCACGTGAAGGTGCGGGCGGTTTCCCAAAACGGAGGTTGGTCCGTGGAGGTCAGCCGGGCCAAGGACGGAATTCACTTTGATCCGGTTCCCAGCGAAGTGGAGGTCGTGGCCGAGAGGGGTTTGCAATGGAAGATTCCCTTCGCGAATTTGGGTTGGAGAAACGACGGGGCGGAGGTGAGTTGCCTGGTGAGAGTGATGCGGGGAGGAACGGAGGCCGAGCGGTACCCGGAGCGCGGGCTGATTGAATTTGCCGGTCCCAACAAAACCCACGACATGAAGAACTGGTTTGTCTGAGGCTGCCATGAAAAACGTCAACCTCGTCCTTTGCCTGCACATGCACCAGCCCCTGGGGAATTTTTCCGAAGTGGTGGACCGGATCGTGAACGAAACCTACCGACCGGTTATCGATGTGCTGCACAAACATCCCGGAATCTCGGCCAACCTTCACAGCAGCGGAGTCCTGTTGGAGATGTTGGCGGAGCGCCATCCCCCAGTGCTGGTGCAGTTGCGCGACCTGGTGGCAACCGGCCGAATTGAGATGATGACCGGCGGGTTTTATGAGCCGGTCCTGGTGGAGTGGGCGGAGGAGGATCGGGATGGCCAGTTGGCGATGATGACGGGCTGGTTGAAAAACCGCCTCGGGGCCGAGCCGGCGGGAGCATGGTTGGCCGAGGGAATCTGGGGGCCTTCGTTGTGCGGTTCCTTTCACCGTGCGGGAATCCAATACGCGCCCGTCGACGGCTCTTTTTTTCTCCAGGCGGGGATTTCCGCGGCAAAGCTGAACGGCCATTATGTGACCGACCAAGCCGGCGACCTGCTGACGGTGTTTCCCACCTGTCCCGATCTGGCCCGGCTCATTCCCCATGCCCCGTGGGACGACCTTTTCGGCCATTTGAGGAGAATCGCCAACCGTGGAGAAGACATCACGCTGACTTTGGCGGCCAACCTGGAAACTTGGCCGTCCCTACCCGGTGGCGCGGCCGCCTATCTCGACACGCTCTTCACCAAAATCGAGGAGTCCGCCAGCTGGATCCACACCTTGACCGGCAAAGCCCAGATCAAGCGTCAGGCTCCGAAGGGGAGGGTGGCTTTGCCGCCAGGAACGCCCGCGGAGTTGGGCGGATGGTCGTTGCCCGGGGCGGCGCGGAGGGAATATTTCCGGGAAAGAGCTCAACTCGCCCAGCGGTACGATGCTGCCAAGGTTCTGCCCTTCTTCCGCGGAGGTTCCTGGGCCTCGTTCCGCGTCCGTTACAGCGAGGCCAATCTGGTTTACCGCAAAAACCTGATGTTGGGTCGGAAGCTTCGCGCAAAAACCAAGGTGGCGAAAGGCCGGTCGATCCAGGAAAGACTCTGGCGGGCGCAGTGTTCCACCGCGCTTTGGCATGGCACCCAGGGGGGGTTGCACCTGCCGCATTTGCGGGAGGCGGTCTGGCGGGAGTTGTTGCTGGCAGAGGCGGAACTCCGGGAAGGGCAGGCGGAGGCGGAGCTTCTCCGGGAAGATTTTGACGCGGATGGCCAACTGGAAATCTCCGTCGGCCATCCGGCCCTGACGATGCTGGTGGCCCCGCACCAAGGCGGATGTTGCCTGGAGCTGGGGCTTCCCCACCTGGGCCGAAATCTGGGCAATGTACTGACGCGGAGGGATGAGGGGACCAACTCCGCCCCGCCGGCGGTCACCGATTGGTACGACCGAAACATTTTCCAGGAACACTTTTTTGCCCGGGGCACCACGATTGAGCAGTTGTCCACAGGCACGTATCCCGAGCTGGGGGATTTTATTTTGCAGCCCTTTCAACTCCGTCAGATGCGCCAGACGGGTGGGCGGGTGACTTTGGAATTATTCCGGGACGGGGGTCTCTATCGCATGGGGCTCCGCCAACCCTGTCTGCTGGAAAAGATTTACGCCATCGATGCCTCCGGCGGGGTGGTGGAAGTTTCCTACCTGCTGACCAATAACGGGACCTTGCCGTTGGAGGCGGTGTTTGCCACGGAGCTCAACCTCAATCTCGGGCCCGACCAAGGCGGACGCGGCACGATCAAGGCGGGCACCCTGCAGAAAACCGATCGCGAGAATTGGCAAACCACAGGTATTCAGGGGGTCACCGCCCATTGTGCGGACGGAATGCAGATCCGCATGATGACGGAAAATCTTCCCCTGGCCTGGGGCTATCCCTTGTTGGACGTGGAGGTTGGTCCGGAGGGGCCGATCCGGCAGGGGAACGCCTTCCTGCTCGGGCAACATCTTGACCTCAAACCGAAGGAGAAGGCGGAATTCCGCATCAAGCTATCGGTCGGGAAGAGCTAGGGTGGGATTGCCGAGAAGACCGACTTGAGTTATTCTTGAGCTTCCATGAAGTTTCCTTTCTCGTTTTGTTTTCTCGTGCCGTTTGTCAGCCTTCTTTGTTCCTGCACGGTGCCGGATGACGCCACGGATGTAACGACAACGTACGGAGATACCACCACGCCTTCGTCTTCCTCCGCTGCGGAGAACAAGCCCACCGAGGAAAGCAAGCCTTCCTCGGCTTCCGCGGAAGAGAAGCGGCCGTGGACCCCTCCGAACGGAACCAACACCTCGACGCCCGCCAAGGCGAGTTATCCGAAGGG
>Ga0214923_10005620_pt1 | contig 14477 bp, 14 predicted proteins | sample LL1510_MetaG_FD_177993 | JGI IMG/M metagenome (GOLD analysis project Ga0214923, IMG submission 177993) | Freshwater microbial communities from Lake Lanier, Atlanta, Georgia, United States - LL-1510 | ecosystem: Environmental > Aquatic > Freshwater > Lake | place: USA: Georgia | collected... | reverse complement strand
ACCTTCTGTAACTCCTAGCAAATCAGGAACACCTTCGGTTACGCCTTCAGCGACACCATCAGGGACTCCTAGCAAATCCGGCACACCTTCTGTATCAGGAACGCCATCTGTAACTCCTTCAGTAACAACTTCAGGAACTCCTAGCAAATCAGGAACACCTTCCAATACTATAACGCCCTCTGTCACCCGTTCAGGAACTCCTTCTGTAAGCCCAACCAAATCAGGAACGCCAAGCCGTTCTCGTACATGATCTGTGTAAAAGGGGCTGTTTGAACTGGGGGGGCGGTGGCTTTAACAAATTCTTCCTAGGATGTATAGAAATGCAAATCTTTATCAAGACCCTCACCGGCAAGACCATCACCCTGGATGTGGAGTCATCCGACACGATTGAGGGGATCAAGCAGAAGATCCAGGACAAGGAGGGCATTCCTCCGGATCAACAGAGACTCATCTTCGCCGGCAAACAGCTGGAGGATGGGCGTACTCTGTCCGACTACAACATCCAGAAGGAGTCCACCCTCCACCTGGTTCTCCGCCTGCGTTAAATGGCTTAAATAAAGGTGTATACTATACATTGGGGGGCTAGGTGAAGCCACTTCGGATAGCTCAGTTGGTAGAGCGGGAGATTGTAGGCACTCGTGCCTCAGGTCAAATCTCTCCAAGTCACTGGTTCGAATCCGGTTCCGAAGAATCCCCGCGGGTCCCTTAGCTCAGTTGGTAGAGCATCTGGCTGTTAACCGGAAAGTCGACGGTTCAAACCCGCCAGGGACCGCATTTTTTACCCGAGAAAGACTTCTAGGCTTTCCCGGGCGATTTGTGAATAAGTAGTATCTCAGTACTTCACAATGAACCACTGTACCTGTGCCACCCCTCTCACACCCAAGATGGCTCCTTGGCGCTTATTTGAAAGAAGCCTTCGCATAATAATTATTAAATAGTTAAAACAAGGCTTTGTGGGATATGGGGGACAGGACAGGATCACTATAGGCATTCGCCAAGTCTATGTGATCGCCATGATAAACTGAGATTGCCTATTTAAGATTAGTCGGCCGACGCGATTACATTTTTGTATGTGGATAGTATCCTCTTACAAAAATCGGGGGAAAGAGGAGAATGGCGGCGGCTGCTTTGCCATGGAACGCCGTGGCAGATTTTGAATCTATTTACAGTAATGTCCTCATTGATGTGAGAACTCCAAAATATTTGGGATTTTATGACGTCTTCAAAGATGCCATAGAAGCATCCAGTACAGTTACGCCATGTGTGACTAACACCAGAGATACATTATTTGAATTTGCAATAAGGCAATTAGGAAATAATGAAACATGTACAGGATATGACTCGCGAAAGAAACAAATCAGTAAAATAATTATAGAAAGGGCTAGAGCAACTCCTGGCTATTTCTCGCTTCCTGTAAACACCCTAAAAAAGGAATATTTATCGGGTATAAATGAACCTAACAGAATGCCTCAAGATCTAAGATATTATATCGTTGATTCTGGAACAGACCCCTTAAAATTTTTTCCACCTGCCAACGCCCCTCAAAATATAATAGGACCCCATATTTGTCTTGATAAGGGGCCAAGTGCAGTCGGGGAAAATGGAGTATTTTATCCTGCACTAGATGGAAATGGAGTTTCTACACTAGAAATACCAGGTGGCGTATTCAACGCGATGATGGGCGATGAAAGAAGGGTAAATTTAGACGGAGTTGTAAAAACAGATATACGTGTAACAGGTGGTAATAACATAGAATGTATATTAACATTTAATCTATCTGGGCCATTTATAGATGACCTTAAAGAACTAAAAATACATACGTCAAATGGAGCTTTACCAATTCAAGTAGTATGGAGTAACAGGGATACATATCGTATATATTTAAAAGGGGTCTTAGGATCCCCTAAGATTGAGAAACCAGAGTTGCAGGGTATTTTTGATGGGAATACAGTAAAGAACACTTTTTTTAATGATAACCGGCGCAGTATGACATCTATGAATAAATTAAAAGGGGTTCTCTTTATATTTTGTAAAGAATTTTTAGGGGATGTATTTATAGGTCTTATTGGAAAGCATTATGCTATGAATAATGAAGAAGATGACTGCTCTGTATTTACATGTGACGGTGTATTATCAACCTTTTTACACCTTACTAGTGTATCACATGTAGTGAAAAATCGCGGTGAAGGTTTTTCAGAGGCAATATTTGTTCGTTTTTCAGTAGGGGATCCTGAAGAACTGCGCAATGCCATGTTAAAAGATGCCAAATTACTCTTCTTAAATAGTGTAATAAGTCATAATGATGATTTATTAAAAGTGTCACAATTCATTATAGAACGTACGATTACAGAAATAGTTCAGGTTGGATCAATATTACAAAATCCTAAAATCGATGAATATTTTAAAAGTTTTAATGAAAGTATATTTAATATAATTGAATTCTTAGAAGAAGGAAAAGATGCTAGTCAAGTTAGAGATGATATTGATAATGTAGATATGAGTCTAGAAGAGTTCAAAGATAAATATAAAATGTTCAAAGTACAGCCTATTTTTACAAAATTAGTTAATGGCGTCGAAGTACAGATTAGTAGATGCTTGAAAGATCCATTTAATCAGGAAATGCGTGAGAGTGTAGATATAACAGCAGAAAAGGTTAATACGCTCTTTATAAATTTTTTAATCAGTATAAAAGGAAAGCAAGGAAGAAGAGGTCGTAACGGATTGGAACTTGAAGAACGAGCTGGCAGGGGCAGGGTAAAAAAGCCAAAAGTCCGAGGAGGTGCGATACAGCGAGGAGGTGCGACACCAGAATATTTACAAATAGGTGACCCAACTATTAGCCATGATATGGATGAATGGCAAATACAAGAATACTTAAAAAACCCCCTTTCCCCTATAAACGAAGATTACACAGGATTCGTAAAAAATATCATAAAGCATGCATTAACTCTAGCAGGTAACCCCACAATTATAATAAATGGGGAGGAATATTCTTATCTTGTAGATGATATTTTTAATATATATTATATGTTATGCGATGTAAAAGGGGTCGTCATAGAGAATGCTACTAAAATGAGAGAAGTCTTATCATTGATTATACGTGCTGAAGGTGCTCCGGAAATAGACATATATGAGGAATATAGCAATATAGTAGATGAATGTAAGCGCCTTGATAACTTATCACTGAATCAGTATGTTCTAAGGAATTTGCCACAAATTCCAGAAGCAGTACTTTCTCCTATGCCCGTGGCGAGACTTTCCACTCCACCGCGTAGACCAAATCGTGTAACCCGAAAGAAACAAAACCCGCAACTTATAATAATAATAGAAAAAATTAAGGAAATCTTAAAGAAGCCAGGTGGAGCGAAAGAATTAAGACAATATATAAATAAACAGCCATATGACAAGAAAAAGTTGTTTATGAAAGGCCTTCGTAGAATAGGAATACAGGTTGGCAGAGGGCGCAACCAAACGAAGAAACTATCTAACCGTCGCAAGACACATAAAAAATGAATGTGAGGTCACACAATAAGATGAGTCCCGCCCCCAATGGAATTCACCTCCTCATTCTTTGATTCTTCTTCGCGCGCCTGGCTCGCAAACAAGAAACGCAATGATCAGTCCTATAAATACAAGTGTGGCGTGGAAGACTGTCCCGTTCTCACGAAGACATCAGCGAACTGTAAGAGACACGCAGGCCAAGGACTGGTACTAATACACAAGGGGCCTGTGACTAGGGCCACTACAAAAAAAATGTCCGAGATACAATAGAAATGTCGTGGAGAGTAGTATTATCTACCGTATTTTTATTCATACTCCTCGCCTGCGTAATCTATCTCGTCTTCTCCACCATGCCCCCAACCCATAAAAAACTATATGATCGCCGAGAGGCTGCGGGGCCTTATTTAACTATGAATAACTGGCGTACGATGGACTACGACCACGAGAAATCCATGCCGAGCTCCTCAAGCCTCCTCGTAGACGCCAGTGGAAATATACTATACCGGCCGTGGTTTTGACTTTGAACGGGTGTTATAGGGATGAACGACGTAGAAATTCTTGGCTGATTTACGAAAGCCGTGTGAGCCATACCATCCTTTTAGCGCGTCTGTTTCCTTGTCGGTATCACCCTCAGGCCACAGATAGACGTTCGGCAGAGATTTCATCATGCTGTGCAGAATCTTGGAACCATATCCACAACCCCTGTACTTCTTATACACGGCCAAGAAGTGGATGTAGTTCTTCCGCCAACGGTCTCTATCTATGGCAAGGCCGAATCCGAGAAGATCACCATGACCATTGAAATAACCACAACTCGCCCCGAGGCGCTTACTCCAGCTACGCCCCAGGTCTTTGTCCGTGTAGCCGTTCCTCTGAAACGCCTCTCTATAAATACTCTTGACGGCAGAGTAGTGCTGTGTCTTCAACGGTCGTACAGGCATTCGGCGGACCTTGTTATTGATGTTAATGCGTATTTCAACTTTTTTACAGAGGCACCTTCACAGGACTCACATATTTCAGCCCACGAGGCCATTTCCCACGACCAAAATCCTCTGGATTCGGCAGGACCTCATCCTCAATAATATACGTCGGCGGTTTGGGAAACCCATTAAATTCCGTACTCGTAGCCGTCGTATAAGCTCCCATATGCGGAAACCAAAGCCAATCACCCTCCTCTAACTCCTCTGCCTCTTCGGCCGAGGCAATATAGTCCAGACTATCGCACGTCCTCCCATATAAAATCGCGGGCTGACTCCTGCGCTTCGGCTCCTTAGGGTCACGTACACGTATCCATTTCGGCTTGGCATAGTCAAATGGAACGCAAGAGAACTGACCATACAAGCTCTCATCCACGGTATAACGCCAGCCCTTCTTAGCAGGCTTCTTGCCAATCACACGCACAAACAAGTCATGGCTAGAGGCCGCGAAGAAACGCCCTGGCTCTGCGATTACCTTTATCTGAGGGTCTAACCGGTGTAAAAGGGGGTTGATGAGGTTGGCCGTCTTACGGAAGAGAGGGCCTTGCATGAATCCGCCACCGATATCAATCGTGTTGGCATCGTGGCCTATGGAGCGAAGCTGGCGAATGCCCTGCGCTGCCTCTTGGATCGCGAGGCTGTACTGGGCCGGGTCTTTACATCCACTGCCTACGTGGAAGCTTATACCACTTATATGCTGGCCTTTTCTGCTTGCATAGATACCTAGGGCTTTGATGTGTGCCGGATCTAGTCCGAACTTGGCGCTGAAGGGCATAATGCTCCCCCCATCCTCCACGCGAATCCGGATGAGGCTGGAGGCCTTCCATCCATTCTCGGCGAGTTTGTCCACCTCCTCAAACGAATCCACGACGGTGGTCTGGATATTGGCGGCAGTGTGGGCGCGAATCTCCTCGGCACTTTTACAGGGATTGGCAAATATGATATTCGCCCCGTAATCCACCTGGTTGACAATACGCACTTCATTCGCACTCGCACAATCAAATCCGGAGCCGTACTCACCTAGCCATCGTATTAGGGTGGGATCCGGATTACACTTCACGGCATAATAAGGTTTTACGGTGGGGAGGAGGCTCTTCCAAGTAGCCATGGATTCGGAGACCCGTTGTCGGGATACGGCGTAGAACGTGGTGCCCATGGCAGCATGAAGATGTGTAAAACGGTGTAGGGCCTTCAGTGTAAAAGATAATTATAGATAACAAAAAAAGTTTAGGCTGGACTAGAAAGGGATGGAGCAGGGCCTCGTAGATACATCGAAATACAAGGTGAGTCTTGTCTCCATTGATACTCGCTTCGCCACCCAGAAAAACGCCGTGAACTCCACCTTTCGGGTAGTTCTGCCCTTCACCATGCGCAATGTCATGCGAGTTCGGATGGCGTCATTAGAGTTGCCCTTAGTGGAGCACGTGTTTTCTTCTTATAAGGGGAATGTGTCATTTGAAGTACGTTTGAGTTACGATAAAATCACCACGAAGATCGGACCCATCCCTGACGGGAATTATACGGTCGGACAGCTGTGCGGGGTGTTGGAGGGACTGTTAAAGGGGGTTGATGCTCGCTTCACATGTGCTTATGAGCCTGTGAGTGGCCGGATTGTGGTGAAAAACACGGGCACCTTATTTCGGATGTATATGTCTTCCGATAAGTCGGCCGTGGCTGAGAGGGCTACGCATTGGGGTCTCGGATACTATATGGGATTCCGAGAGCGGGAGGTTGCATCAGTGCAGGTGGACGGTGTCTATACGGCGGTTGCCTATGCTCCGCCGAGCCTCAAGCCGACGCCGTATTATCTGATGCAAGTGAAATGTCCGGAGCAGGCCGTGAATCTGTATCATCCTGGAGTAGGGCCGGCGTACATTGAGGCTTTCGCCAAGGTTATTTTAAAAGATGACTACTATACGACACAGTTTGACGATAATTCCAATCTCCTACGAAAAGAATATACTTTCTTGTCTCCCACGGCCGTGCCGTTTTTTGAAGTTACGCTCTTGGATCCTTGGGGCGTGCCTGTGAACATGATGGACGCCGATTGGTCGCTCACCCTGGAAGTCACGGAGGTAGTGAATTCTAAGACGTATGATAGCTTGCTCACTACATATCAGCGTCGTTGAGCAAGCCAGGCCTTGAATGCGTGGGAGAACTCGGGGAAATACGATCCCTGATCCTCATCCGAAGGAGATGTGACGAGAACCTTCTTGAGCTTTACGGCGGCGAGGTCGTGGAGACGGCGCTCCTTCTCCGTGAGAGAGGCGCGCCATTCGGCGATGAGTGTCTTGGTTGTTTGGGACTCCATTGAGGGACTCGTCGTTTATGTGGGGCGGGCTTATCAATTTTATAGTGGTAGAAATATAGATATGTCGCATAGGGATCGGCGTGTCCTACGCCTGAAATCCGTGGATGATATGTTCGCTGTGTTAAAGGATAAGGGTCGGGCACTAGATACATTTAAGAAGGGCGATACGATACATGTCTGGAACAAGATGTCCAAGGGATATTCGTATGTCCTGGCCGAGAATCCTGGCGAAGGATTCGCCACCGGGTTTCGGCCGTATGCGGATCCTGGAGAGATCTTGGCACTCGGTGCATTCGGGGGAAAGTATCTGAACGACTGCCTACTAGAATTCCCTGCCGAGTGGTTCTGGGCCGCGGGGATGCTCGGGAAATTGTCGCCCCAGGGCGCGGATATCAAGCTCAACCATTTCCAAATAGATTCGCGCCTTTCTTTGCCTGAGTGGAAGGAGTATGGGTGGGTTCCTGGAGGCAAGAATAATCACGACGTGCTATCCGACGCCAAGAAAAACCCGGACGAGCGCGGATGGTTTCAGTGGTATTGTCGGTACTGGATGGGGCGCAGAATCCCAGAGCTGGATGCGGTACAGATTAGGCGCTGGAAGGCGTTTAGCAGACACGCGGGGGCTGTGGAGAAGAACTGTAAGGCGGGGGACTTGGAGTGCCGTCCTCGTCAGAGACAGGCCCTTTTACACTGGGCTTGGAACTTTGAGAAGTGATTAACGACGAGTCTTTCTGGTGCGGGATTTTCTTTTACGCTGACGACGTGACCGGAATTTTCTGGAACCTCCTTGAGGAGGTGATTTATCCATAGCATCCTTTAACATTTTTTCAATACTCTTGAGATCATTTATAAGAGACTCCTTTTTACTACTGTCCATACCTTTAAATAACCCCTCACCCGGTGGTCGTCTTCCTTTATAAGTGTAATCATACGGTATATATCCAGCTTTATCTTTCAAATAGAGGTTGGCGCCTTTATTTATTAGAAATTCTACAATATCTTTTTTTACCCAGACAACAGCATAATGTAATGGGGTTGAACTATTTAGATTTTGTTTATTTATATCTAAACCTTTATCATCCACTAGGAATCTAAATATTTCTAAGTTACCACCAAACGCGGCGGCGGCATGTAGTAAATTATTATGATCTTTAGTTATCGTCTTAATATCCGCACCCTTTCTTATAAGATACTCAAAGAGTGCTGAATTACCGCTCAACACACCCATTAAGATACATGGGCGATCGTTATCATCTATATCATCTATAAAATCAGGATAAAGACCTATATATTTTTTAACCTCTTCTAGATTACCTTCCCTACATTTTACAAAGAACTTTTTCCTTTCTTCATTAATCACCTTACTATTTTCATTATCACTTTTCAATAATGGGTCATCATGTGGGTTAGTCGGTGGCCGCGGTCTTATATTTTTATAAGGTTTCACATTATTAGTAGGACTATTATTAGGACTATTATATACTTGACCGGGTAATAGTGGATATTGTTCAGCCATCTCTTCTATAATTCCCTAAGATTTTTATCGGACCGCCTGGAGAACAGAATACGCTATGGAGAATAAGACACCTCCCCAAAGCGTATCTTGGATGGCGAACGACAGAGTATAATCCTTGAACGTGAGCAAGTTCGTGAAGTCGTACACGGCATACACGGCCATGCCAGATGCTGCCGCCTGTTTGAGCGATTTCATCTGTACGAGCAAATACGCAAGTGCCACGTAGACAATCGGCGCGGCCCAGAAGCGCATAGCGAGCGCCCTGCTTCCTTGTATCTTCGTGAACATGGTGGTGGACGCTGACATTTGTAGGGTGAGCCAAGGAATGTCAATGAGTATGAGAACAAAAAAAGCAATGATGTAGTCGCGCATCTGCGTCTATATATCGGGAGGTAAATTACGGGGTCTGTGTAAAAGGGGTCTAGGATGTCTTCCCTCGAAGGATTTTCAGAACACATTCGTGGTAGGCGTTCTCTTGTTATCGGCGAGGTGGCCGATTGGTTGGCGAAGATCGGTGCCGTGGAATCGGAGAGTCTGTACAAGGGTCGGTCTATTCTAGTCATTCACGAGGCAGTGCGAGGAGGCTTTAGTGGTGGTCCGGCCTTGTTTCGGAAGCGGTGGGATTGTATTTATCGTATTCGCGACAGCTTTGAAGCGCAGATGTTGGCCACCTATGTGGCGAATGCTCCGAAGCCGGTTCGCATTCTTTGGACAGGGTCGGGTCAAGATATTCCCCGAGCGCTGTGGCAACGCTGGTCAGGCAATGATGTCACACTCATAGGGGGTAGCGGCAGCGGAAGCGGCAGCGAGTTATTCGGCTGTGAGTGGGAAGTGATCTTCTTTCCCTTGCGCAATACTCGCCAGCTCACGGAAAAAATCCTAGGCATGCGAGGAAGCGGTATGCGGGCCCTCATACCTGCCGTGGCTCCTCATCTTGACGAGATTGCCGAGAGTGGGGCTGCATTGGTCTGGTCAAATATTGACGAGAGCGATACACGGGGTGCGCTATACTGGCACGATCCTAAGGAAGGGGCGAAGGTCGACATGGTGTCAAAGGAGGAGGCGGTCGGAATGTTAGAGGACGTCATTCGTATTTTGAAATGAGGCGTGTTTTTCGTCGTGCTGGGCTACTATAAGCGCGTGGAACTTTCTCGCTTCCATGCGCTCTCTGACATATATGAGAGGGTCCTTGCCGAAGTAGGCGTGGCGTGTTAAGGTGTCATACACGCATTCTAGGACAGTCGGATTATATGTCGGAGGAGCCTTCTGGCGTCCCTTCCATCGGAGGCGTTTCTCCTCGTCCCATGCCCAGGCTTCGTGGCGATTATGAAGAACGGGGAGAGGAGGATACTCACCATCCTCGTCGGGCTTCTGCATTTTCTAAGTGTAGCGAGGAAACGTAGATAGATTTTACGGCGGGTAAAGGGCGTGGGATCACTTCCTTCATAATGCCATATGATGGATAGAGATGGGATATTAGTCGGGAGCTGTGGCAGAGTGATTACTTCTTGAAGAGCTTGAATGTGCCCTTCTTCGCCTTGTACCCGGCCTTCACGAGGTTCTTGAGAGACTTGCGTCCGAGGGCGTGCTTCTTGCGGGAAACAATGCGGCCCTTCTTCGTGCGCATGAGGTCCTTCTTCTGGAGTCCTCCGGAGGTGTGCTTGGCAGTGCCGTGCCATACCTTGAGCTTGGAGCCGACCGCGGGGATTTTGTTCGCCTTACGAGTGGAACGCGTAGCCATTTTCTAATGAATAACTATATTTTTTGTAGAGTTAAGCATTCCTAAAAATATAAAAGTTAATAACTGGGGTTCTTAACTTTTATATTTTAAGGTAGTTCGTAGAAGATGGCTAGCCTTGCTGCTGGATTAGGTAAACTCGCTGGACGAGGTGTTGGCGTTGCGGCTGGCACTGCAGCAGGTGTAGCGGGCGCAACGACAGGTTTTGTTGGGGGGATCATATCACCGGTGATAAAGTTTTTTTCCGATCTCGTAGATCAGCGCATTAAAGCGGCAGAAAAAGCAAGGAAAATACGTGAAGCACGTGATGAAAAGATAGTGGAAATATGTGATGCGAATTGGAATGACTTTGGAGAAAAGAAGCAGGAGCCTTTACGAGAACTAGGAGGGAATCCTCAACGGCCAGCAGAAGTAGTAGGGAATCCTCCTCGGCCAGCAGAAGTAGGTTCTAAAGATGAAGCAATAGAGAATACTCCTCGCTGATAACACGAGATTAGTCTTAGATGAATAAAAAATCTAAATATATTGTAATATGAAAGGTGGCTTTATAGGAGCAATAGCAGGAGCCGCACGTGTAGGCGTCACAGCAGCACGTATAGGCAGCACAGCTGCGCGTGTAGGCAGCACTGCGGCACGTGCTGGGCGTGCTGGGAGTGTAGCTGGGCGCGCTGGGGCCACTGGAACACGTACATTTAGTGCTGCAGGAAGAACTTTATCCAAACCAACAACCTCGGGGTTTAAACCCCCTTCCACGCCTGCTAAACCTCCTTCCGCTCCTACTAAACCTCCTTCCGCTCCTGCGAAACCTCCTTCCGCTCCTGCGAAACCTCCTTCCGCTCAACCGACTGGTCAATCGGGCTATAGTGGGTCATCATACGCAGATCACTTTGGCACAGCAACATCATTTGCTCCAGGATACGGTCAGCAAGGTTCGTATAGCCCCATGGGTTTAGCAAGTACAGGCATGGGTTTAGCAACTACAGGTATGGGTTTAGCAGGTACAAGTATCGGCGCATTTACCCAAGCTGCGTCAGAAGGAACTAGCCAAGAGGCACTCGGAGAAGCAAGCCGAAGAGGAACAGAAAAAGGGGAAAAGGCAGCGGATATTGTGGCAAGTGGATTGGAAAAATTAACAAGCAAATCTGAAAATACTATAATATCTGGAAAAACATCAGGCCCTGTAATAAAACATCATAAAAATAGGTGTCCGTGCCCTAGCAATATACGCAAGTATAGTCGGGTGCAACAGGGTTTGCCGAAAGGTTTACAAACCTTAATTGCTCAGTATTACACGGTTGCCTCAAGGTGTAAATGTCAGGGTGATAATGAAGAACTGGGAAAGTATTTATTAAAGAAGATACTGAAATCAAAGGACTTACTTATGAGTAGTGGACAACCATTTAGTAGAACTGCATTGTATAAACATATTGCCAAGGAAGCTACCACTCCAGCTACGGGTGGTACTCGTAAAAAGATCCGTTCCGTAATACATAAAAAGAGTAAACAACACCAACAGTCCCGGCGAAGGACGCGGAAAAATTAATATAATATATAGGTAGTGATGCTTGCTGCGAAAGGTATAGGTAGAGGACTTGGATCATCAAGCAGATCATTAACACCACCACCTAGAGCTCCTTCGCCGCCACCTAGAGCTCAGCCACCTAGAGCTCAGCCACCTAGAGCTCAGCCACAGCAACAGTTTCAAAAGGGAAATACAAGTACAAGGGCGAATAGAAGGGCTGCGGCTAAGCCACTCCCTAGTCAAAATGCTGTGAAAAGGGCTGCTAATAAGAGGGCTGCGATAAATCGGGCGGCTGAGGGTATAACTCAGCCAAATCTCGCAGCAGCTGCCAAACAAAAAGCAGCATTGGATTTTGAAGCAAAAAACCCTAAAACAACTTCTCCTGCATCTGCAGCCCCTGCTTATGCTTCTAGTGCCCCTGGTTATGGATCCCCTGCTGGTTATGCCCCTAGTGCCCCTGGTTATGGGTCCCCTGCTGGTCCAATGGGAACTAGTAGCTATCCTTCTGGACCAATGAGCACAGCTCCTGGTATTGAACCTTTACTTGGGAGAATTGCTAGAGCCTTAGAGCAAATAGTACAAAGAGGAGGAAAACGCCTTTTCACGTTGCGTAAACGAAAGACACGTGGAAGGGGAAAGACACGCGGAAGAAGATAAAATCCCCGGTGTTTATAAGAAGCGTGTGTAAAAATTATACACGGTTCTTAGTAGATGGAGTATACTGATAAAATATTAAAGGTGGCGGAGACAATTGTTGCTGGCATGAAATCTTTACAAAGGCCTGCTAATTTTAGTAATATTACACGCACTACTCCACCGCCGATAGGGAACCCTCGCCCAAACCTTTTTGAGCCAACTCCTTTAAAACCACGCATGCCCCCTGCCCCTGCTGTTGCACCTGCCCCTGTTGCTGCGCCTGCGCCTGCTGCTGCGCCTGCGCCTGCTGCTGCGCCTGCTGCTGCGCCTGCGCCTGCTGCTGCGCCTGCTGCTGCGCCTGCTGCTGCGCCTGCGCAAGTTCGGCCTGGTCAAGCTCGCGTGGACGCTGCCGCCAAAGTCCTATCAAAAGGAGGACGTCGCAGGACAACACTCAACAAACGCCTCAATAAAAAACGTAGATCCACATACCGTCGCTAAAAAATGCAAAACACAAAGGACAATTTTTTTGTGATAGTACAACTAACACAAAAAACTGGTCCAGGCGGGTCTTGAACCCGCGACCTTGGCGTGCCTCAAGTATAGAATTGAATCTATAAGCACCACGCTCTACCAACTGAGCTACTAGACCCTAATTATACATGCCACCGCCTTTTTAAGCCTGTTTTTAACCAATGTAAAAGGTAGATGGTGCGTAAGACTAGGAAGGTCTCCAAATCTTCATGGGGCTACCACCTACTCATAAATGCCGCTGCGTGTGACCCCGGTGCCATTCGTTCCTCCGAGAAAATAAAGGCATTCACGAAAGAACTTGTGAAACGCATTGAAATGAAGGCCTACGGAGCTCCCAGAGTTGTCCGATTCGGCGAAGGGCGTGTGGCTGGCTACAGCCTTATCCAGCTCATTGAAACATCCTGCATAACCGCCCACTTCGTAGAAGAAACGAATGACGCATACTTTGATATCTTCTCGTGCAAGTCCTTTGATCCCAAGGTGGCCATGGAAGTAGTGAAGGAATTCTTCAATCCCACCAATGCGCAGAAAACATTCTTGAAAAGACAAGCGCGCCTCTAGACCCGCAAACATTCAAAATGCTTCGGCTCTCTAAATAGATGCTACGTGTAACTATAGAACCAAATACATTTCATTTGTATGATTATCAACACAAAGAAAATGTATATGTGGATGCATCTAAAGAAATTAATACCCAAAAAGCCTATGAGCAGTTTGCGAATCTAACAAAAGCATTCCATAATGTGGTATCCTATACCGTAGAAAACCCACAAGACGATTTATCCGATATCGTCTTTGTGGCAAATGGAGGACTCTGTATTCCCGGTATACCTAACACGATTATCCTGCCTCATATGAAATACAAGCATCGCAAAAAAGAGCTTATGTACCTCCAAAAAATGTATGAAGATCTCGGCCTACACACAATACCATTTCCAGTAGCCTTCTTTGAAGGCCAAGCAGAGCTCAAATGGTTCCACGGCGGATCCAAGGCAATCTGCGGATATGGTTTCCGCGCCACGAAGAAAGCATTCGCCGTACTGCAAAAACTCTTGGATGGCCTCTACAAGAAACATGGGCTTGCGTCGCCTGAACTACTGGTTGTCCCCCTTGCTTCGGCCGATTACTATCATCTGGACGTGGCTATGTTGGAATTCAATGACGACAGTTGTGTAGTACATCGGAAGGCGTTCTCGGAAGAGTCTATTAACAAGATACGCAACTTCTTGGGTCCTTCCAAGGTACATATGATAGATACGGAAGATACACTTTGCCTCAATGCCGTTGTAGATGGTAAAAACCTCGTAACACACAAGTTTACCGACAAGGCTGTGAAAAAGGTGTTAGAGGGGGTTACTGGGCTTCGCATACGGGAAGTGGATGTGAGCGAGTTTGAGAAATCGGGTGGATCTGTGCGCTGTATGACTCTGGATTTGCATCCGACGACGGCCGCCCTTGTTGCTAAAAAATTGATTCGTGATCAGGAGCGGTTATAAAGGTCCCTGCCTCCTCGAATGTTCTTGTGCACTGGCTGCCAAAATGTCCAAGTCATCGAGCCTGTCCCTGTTGCTCCTGCCGCTGCCGCTGCCGCTGCCACTGTTGCTACTGTTACTAGTGGTTCCGATGAGATTATTGTGGAGGGTGTGTCAGATTCTGCGGTAGACGCGACTGCTCCTGCTCCTGCTCCTGCTCCTGCTCCTGCTCCTGCTCCTGCTCCTGCTCCTGCTCCTGCTCCTGCTCCTGCT
>Ga0214923_10005618_pt1 | contig 14481 bp, 10 predicted proteins | sample LL1510_MetaG_FD_177993 | JGI IMG/M metagenome (GOLD analysis project Ga0214923, IMG submission 177993) | Freshwater microbial communities from Lake Lanier, Atlanta, Georgia, United States - LL-1510 | ecosystem: Environmental > Aquatic > Freshwater > Lake | place: USA: Georgia | collected... | reverse complement strand
CCGGCCTGATGGGCGAACACGCCAGCGGCCGTACGGTTCTCGTGGTGGCGCACCGTCCCAGCGCGTTCGAGCACGTCGACCGGGTGGTGCAGGTGGCAGGCGGGCGGGTGTTGAGCGACGATCACATCACGCGCGCTTGAAGCCTCCCCGCGACCTTAGGACTCGGCCCGAGGCCGTGCACGGGTGGCGTTTTGCACTGCACAACGACGACCCCAAGGGGTAACATCCGCGGTTTCCGCGCCACACGCTGCCCCGCCCTCATGGCCGAACGACTCGATTACCCGCACGGCGTCAGCGCGCTCGACAGCGACCTGCTGCGCCCGCAACTGGCGGCAATCCACCTGCTGCGCAGCGGCGACCGCCTGGCACTGGTGGACACCGGCACCAGCCACTCGCTGCCGGCGGTGCTGGACAGCATCGCGGCGTTGGGTCTGACGCCGGACCATGTCGACTGGGTGGTGCTGACGCACATCCACCTCGACCACGCCGGCGGCGCCGGTGCGCTAATGCACGCACTACCGCAGGCGCGCCTCTTGGTGCATCCGCGCGGTGCCCGCCACATGGTCGACCCGTCGCGGCTAATCGCCAGTGCCACCAGCGTTTACGGCGAAGCGGTGATCCGCGACACCTACGGCGAGATCCTGCCGGTCGACGCCAGTCGCGTGGTCGAGAGCCATGACGGCATGGCTCTCGACTTCAACGGTCGCCGCTGGACCGTCTACGACACGCCGGGCCACGCCCGCCACCACCACGCGCTGTTCGACCACGGCTCGAACGGCATCTTCACCGGCGACACCTTTGGCTTGGCCTACCCCGAGCTCGCCGCCGACGGCCGCGCCTTCATCATCCCCACCACCACGCCGGTGCAGTTCGAACCCGCGGCGATGCGCCAGTCAGTGGATCGCCTGGCCGCCATGCGCCCCGAATGCCTGTACCTGACCCACTTTGGCCGGGTCGACGACGTCCCGACGCTGCGCGAGGCGCTGTTGCGCCGGCTAGACGCGCACGTCGAGATTGGTCAAGCGGCCCTGCGGTTTGATGACGACACTGCGCGAGGCGATGCAGTGCGTGATGCACTCAGCGCTTACTTTTTGCGGGAACTGGCGGCACACGGCAGCCGCGTCGACGAGGCACGAGCGCTGGCCCTGCTGGCGATGGACATCGACCTCAACACCCAGGGCATCGTGCACTGGCTGGCGGCGGGTTGATCGGCGGGGATTCCAAGCGACGCAGGCCTTGCCCACCATCACCTAAGACACCGTCTGCAGGCCATGTTACGCATCCGGTTGCAGCGGATGCGCAACAGCGGCGCGTTGATGAGAGAGCCGATGGGCTCATCCAAGTCACCCTTGCAAGGGATGCTCCCGCAGGTACTGCCGCAGCGCGGCGGCCGCGCGCACTAGCCGCTGCACCAGTTCTCATGCAGCAGGCCAGGGACGCGGCCGAACTCGGCCGAGTTGTTGCTCACCAAGACAAGCCCCTCGCTGCGAGCGTGAGCGGCAATGTGCAGATCGTTGACGCCGATCGTTCGCCCCACACGCTCGAGCCCGGCGCGTATCTCGCCGTAGTGCCTGCACGCTTGCGGACCATAGGGCAGCACCTCAAGCCGGCTGCAGAAGTCCTCGACTGCGCGAAGATTCTCGCCCGGGCGTGCACTCTTCTCGACCCCATGCATCAGCTCTGACAGCGTGACCGCCGAGATGGCCATGCGGCCCGACGCCTGGTTGAACGGCTCCAACAACTCGCGCGGCCGGCGCTTGAGTACGTAGATGACGATGTCGGTGTCGAGCAGATACTTGAGCACGCTGCTTACTCATCGAGCGATTCACGCGGGGTTTGCGCCTGCTCCGCCCGCTGCGGCAGAAAGTCGTCGGTCACCGCGGGCCCGCCCAAAAAGAAGCTGTCCCAGCTGTTCTCGAGCGGCGAGATGACGCGGTCGCGGCCGACGACACGGACCTGGACACGGGTCACGCCCTCGGGGAGACGCGCTTCGGCGGTGAGGCGCACGGCCTGCGTGCGGTTGTTGCGGAAGACGGTGGTGGTGGGCATTCGGCGAGGGTCCGCAATGTATATGCAGCAAGTATATGCCACGGTAGGCGCCTGTCATCATGGCACTGGCGACTGTCGGCCGCATTGGCCAAACCACTTACCCTGCGAGCTGGCCCCTCACCCCTGCAAGGGATACTCCCGCAGGTACTGCCGCAGCGCGGCGTTCATGCGCGTCTGCCAGCCTTTGCCTGTGGCGCGGAAGGCCTCAAGCACGTCCGGGTCGAGGCGGATAGCGGTAAAGACCTTGGTCTCCTCGGCCTTGGGGCGGCCGTGCGGGCGCTTGACCAGTTCGGCATACGCCTCTTGCGGCAGGACCTCGCTGGCCGGCCTGGCCATAGCGCACCAATCTGCGCCGAGCTCCTGACTTCCGGCGTCGGCAGCAATTCCAGCTGCAATGGCGGCATCCTCGCCAGGCTGGGGAATGACGGTTCCGGGCTTAAGTTTTGGCATAGCGGTTTTACCAGCGCGGAGTAACCCAAACCAGAACTTTATTGCATAGACAATAAATTGGAGACCGTCAAGAAATGCCGGGATGAGGCACTAGTCTGCGCTCAAGCCCTACTAACGCGAATCCACCACCCGACCTACCCTCCCCGCTACTTCTTCTCCCATGGATAGCGGAACGGGCCTTGGCGATATGTGTCGCGATCGAAGGGGTTGGTGCGCTGGATGTAGGTGTCCCGGTCGAACGGGTTAGTGTTCTGCCGGTAGGTCTCGCGGTCGAACGGATTGGTGTTCTGGATGTAGGTCTCGCGATCGAAGGGATTGGTGGTCTGCTGGTACGTGTCGCGGTCGAAGGAGTTGCTGCCCTGACGGTAAGTGTCGCGATCAAAGGGGTTGTCCGCCAGGGCGGCGGCGCTGAACAGCAGAGCGGCGAGACAGAGGGCAAAGCGCATGGGGCACCTCAGGGGTCGGAACGGGCCGGCCGAGGGGTGGCCCTTAAGGTGCCAAGTATTTAAGGTGTCGGGCTCACCTGGTGAGCCCAAGACTACGTACCGTACGCTTCCGGCGCGACCCCTGACGGCTAGCCCGGACAACAAATATCGCGCGAAATGTTCCGGCTTACGGTGTCCGGGGGCGAAGCACGTTACAGAAAAACCCGCCTTCAATCGGCGCCGAAATTACAAGGTCTTGTCATTCCATCGACGGCCAGCAATTTAGTAATCGATATTCGCCACCTTGACTCCCTTACACTCCAACCAATACGGCTCAAGTAGGGAGTACTTGCTGGGCGATGCAGTGGCCGTTGAACGCAGAGAACGCTTGCGGTCGCCGCCTCGCCACCGAGCCAAAGCTAACCACTTGCCTCTCGCGGAAGAGGCTGCTGAACGAAAGGTTTTAGCGACCTTGCCAGTCAAACATAGCAAGATCGAGAGCTTGATGAGCGCCCGAGTTGAACGGGGAAAGTGGGGCAACGAATCTTGATTACCGCCTACCACGCCAAGTACTACGCCCATGAGCTAACGCGGAGAAACACTGCCGATGGCGTAGATCGCCTTTCCCGATCGCTGTTCGATGCCAGCGTCGATTTGAACCCGCATCAGATTGAGGCGGCGCTGTTCGCCCTTCGAAACCCATTGCAGGAAGGCGTACTGCTGGCCGACGAGGTGGGGCTGGGCAAGACCATCGAAGCCGCGCTGGTGGTTTGCCAGTACTGGGCTGAGCGCCGCCGTCGGCTCCTGGTCATCTGCCCGGCAAGCCTGCGCAAGCAATGGGCGCAGGAGCTGCACGACAAGTTCGCCGTGCCCACCACCGTGGTGGATGCCGTTTCTCTGCGCAAGCTGTCCGCTGGCGACATGCTCGCCACCCTGCAACGGCTAGTTGGCAAGGCGGTCGTGATCATGTCCTACCAGTTCGCCGCCAAGCTGGAAGCCGAGCTGCGTGCCGTGCCTTGGGACGTAGTGGTCATCGACGAAGCGCACAAGCTGCGCAACGCGCACCGCGCCAGCAATCGCACCGGGCAGGCGCTCAAGCGCGCACTGCAAGGCCACAAGAAGCTGCTGCTCACCGCCACGCCGCTGCAGAACTCACTGATGGAGCTGTACGGCCTGTCCACACTGATCGACGAGCACCTGTTCGGCGACGAGACGGCTTTCCGCAAGCAGTTCATGAACAGCGCGACGGACCTGGACGAGCTCCGTGAGCGTCTTGCCAGTTTCGCCAAACGCACACTGCGCCGCGACGTGCTGGAGTACATCAAGTACACCGAGCGCAAGGCGCTCACCCAGCCGTTCAACCCCACCGACGACGAGCAGGCGCTGTATGAGCGCATCTCGGCCTTTCTGCAAAAGGAAGACTCCTACGCTCTGCCTAAGCAGCAACGCCATCTCACGGCGCTGATTCTGCGAAAGCTACTAGCCTCCAGTTCCCATGCCGTCGCTGCCACATTGGTCACCATCCGCGAGCGCCTGCAGGGCTTGCTCACGGCAGACAAAACAGAAGACGACGGCAGCCAACTGGTCGAACAGCTCATTGCCGAGGACGACCTGGAGCAGGACTATCTGGAAGAGGAAGCCAGCGAGGCCGACGAAGACACCGAAGCTCCTACGCCTGCGCCAGCGGAAGACGATAAGACGAGCGCTGCAAAAGATGCGCATGCTGTCCGTGCAGCCATTAGCGCCGAGATCGCGGAGCTGACCGCGTTCGTCGATGCCGCGCAAGCGCTGCAAACCGACACCAAGGCGCAGGCTCTACTGAAGGCGCTCGGCTTGGGCTTCAGCAAGATGGCCGAGCTGCGCGCGCCGCGCAAAGCCATCATCTTCACGGAGTCTAGGCGCACTCAGGAGTACCTGCACCGCTTTCTCTCCGCCAACGGCCACGCGGGCAAGCTGGTGCTATTCAGCGGCACCAACAATCATGAAGACTCCACCGCCATCTACCAGCGCTGGCTGGAACAGTACAAAGGCACGGATCGCGTCACCGGCTCGCCGCAAGTAGATCGCCGCACCGCGCTGATCGACCACTTCCGCAAGGACGACGGCACCGGCGCGGAAATCATGATCGCCACCGAGGCGGCTGCCGAAGGTGTCAACCTGCAGTTCTGCGCGCTGATCATCAACTACGACCTGCCGTGGAACCCGCAGCGCGTCGAGCAGCGCATTGGCCGCTGCCACCGCTACGGCCAGCGTTTCGACGTGGTGGTTATCAACTTCCTCAACACCCGCAACCAGGCCGACCAGCGTGTACTGGAACTGCTCACTGAGAAATTCAACCTGTTCTCCGGAGTGTTCGGTGCGAGCGATGAAGTGCTGGGCCGCATTGAAGGCGGCCTCGACTTCGAGAAACGCATCCTCCAGATCTACGACACCTGTCGCCAGCCCGAGCAGATCGAAGCCGCCTTCAACGCCCTGCAAGCCGAGCTGGAAGAAGTTATCGCCGACCGCATCAAAGACACCCAGTCCCAACTTCTGGAGAACTTCGATGAGGACGTTCACGACCGCCTAAAACTGCGTCTTCAAGACGCCGAAGCGCGGCTCGACAAGCTGGGGCGCTGGTTCTGGGGTGTCACCTGCTTTGCATTGGACGGCCGCGCGCGCTTCGACGAGCAGTCCTACGCGTTCTCTCTGAGCGCGCCGCCAACTGGAATCGCCACAGGCCGCTATCAGCTCATTCGTGGTGCGGCGCAGCCGGACATGCTGGCGCACGCCTACCGCCTCAGCCACCCGCTGGGGGAATGGAGCATTGATGCCAGCCTGAACGCGGCCACGCCCGTCGCCACATTGAAACTCGACTACGGTAAACACGGCGCACGCGTCTCCGTCATCGAGAGACTGCGCGGCATGTCCGGCTGGTTGACGCTGGCCCGGCTGGAAGTCACCGCCTTCGAGACTACCGAGGCACTGCTGTTCTCCGGCCTCACCGACGATGGTCAGGTGCTGGATCAGGAAGCCTGCGAAAAGCTGATGGCCATTCCAGCAGCAGGCAAGCCCACTCCTTTTAACAACCCTGTGCCCGATGCCCTGCTGGCCAACAGCCAGCGCGCGGTCGCAGCCACCGTTGCCCAGGTGCTGGAAGCCAACCAGCGCCTGTTCAATGAAGAACGCGACAAGCTGGAACGCTGGGCCGACGACAAGCTGCTGGCCGCAGAGGAAGCCCTGAAGAACACCAAGGCGCTCATCGCCCAGTTGAAGCGCGACGCCCGCAAGGCCGCCACCTTGCAGGAGCAGGATAGCATCCAGCGCGAACTGTCTGAGCTGGAGCGCAAGCAGCGCCGCCTGCGGCAGGAAATTTTCGCCGTCGAGGACGAGATCATCGCCAAGCGCGACGAACTGATTGCATCGCTCCAGCAGCGCCTGCAAGAAAAGACAAGCAACGAGACCCTGTTCAGCGTGCGCTGGCAGGTCACCTGAAACGCAAATCCTTCGAAGAATCAGAAATCCCGAGATCAGGGCAAACCATGACCAACAAACAGAATCCCAAATTTCAGGAGCTCGTCGCCAAGCTGCGCGAGATCTTCCAGATCGACCGCCCGGAACTGGATTTCGGTATCTACCGCATCCTCAACGCCCGCGCGGGCGAGATCAACGACTACCTGCAAAACCGGCTGGCCGAGAAGGTGCAGGCAGCCCTCTCCGCAGGCAGCGCCGCCAGCGCGCAGCAATTGCAGGCTGAACTGCAGGAGGCCGAAAAGAACGCCCAAGCCTTGGGCGTCAGCCCCGATGCCGTGCCCAAGGTGCAGGAACTACGCGCCAAGCTGAAGGAGGCCACCGCAGGCAGCAGCGAACACGAGAACGCCGTGTTCTCGCACCTACTGGCCTTCTTCTCCCGCTACTACGAGCAAGGCGACTTCAACAGCCAGCGCCGCTACAAGGGCGACACCTACGCCATCCCCTACGCGGGCGAAGAGGTGATGCTGCACTGGGCCAACAAGGATCAGTACTACACCAAGAGCGGCGAGAACTTCAGCAACTACAGCTTCAAGCTGGACGACGGCCGCACGGTGCATTTCCGCCTAGTGGCTGCCGACACCGCAAAGGACAACCGGAAGGACAACGACAAGGAGCGTCGCTTTGCCCTGGTGGCGGCGAAAACCGTCACCCGACTGGATGAAAGCGGCGACGAATACGAAGAGGAACAGGTGCCCGTGGAGGAGGCATCGGGCAGTGACGGCAACAAGGAGCTGATCATCCGCTTCGAGTACGCCGCCCAGCCCAAAGGTACCAAGCAGGAGGCGCTGGTCACCAAGGCCGTAGAGGCAGTGCTGGCGGACGCAGCCGTCAAGGCCCGCTGGCTGGCCCTGGGCAACCGCGCGCCTACGGAGAAGAGCCCGCAGCGCACACTGCTGGAAAAGCACCTGAGCGACTACACCACCAAGAACACGGCGGACTACTTCATCCACAAGGATCTGGGTGGTTTCCTCCGGCGCGAGTTGGACTTCTACGTCAAGAACGAAGTCATGCATCTCGACGACGTGCAGAACGCGGGCGCGTTCGCGGACATCGAGAAGAACCTTCGGATGATCCAGTGCCTGCGCAGCATCGCGCTGGAGCTGATCATCTTCCTCGCGCAATTGGAGGACTTCCAGAAGAAGCTGTGGCTGAAAAAGAAGTTCGTTGTCTCCAGTCACTACTGCATCACGCTGGATCGGGTGCCGGAAGCGCTGTGGCCGGAAGTGGTGGCGAACGAGCAGCAATGGGCGCGGTGGAAACAGCTGGGATTGCTCCAAAGCAGCACAGATGATTTGTTAAATCTGACCCAGACCGGCACGATGGATTACTTGCAAGCACATCGATTTCTAATTGTGGACAGTTCTCTGTTTGATGCCCCATTCAAAACGGCATTGTTTCAGAGCATAGAAAATATAGAGGAAACCATCGATGGGTTATTGATGCATGGCGACAATTTCCAAGCGTTAAATTTATTGCAAACCGGCCATAGAGAAAAAATTAAAACCACTTATATTGATCCTCCGTACAACACCGCAGCTTCGGAAATCACTTACAAAAATGGTTACAAGCATTCGTCGTGGCTATCGCTTATGAACGATAGGTTGATCGCCGGTAAGCACCTAATGCGTAATGATTCTGTAATCGCAGTAGCAATAGATGATGCAGAGCTTGCTCGCATACATGCTCAACTGCTAGATGTATTTGGAGAAGAGAACTATCTTGCCACGGTAGCAGTTAGGGCAAAGCCTCAAGGCAGAGCAATGGCAGCGGGTTTTTCACCTAACCACGAATATGCAGAATTCTTCTCGAATGGTCCTGGGGCTATTGTTGGCAGGCTGCCGCGTGATGAAGATAAACTTTCACGATATTCTGAGAGGGATGACCAGGGGATATATGCTTGGTCGAATCTTAGAGCGACAGGCGCAAACTCTTTTAGGGCTGATCGTCCCAAGCTTTTTTACAAAATATACGTCAACAAGGAAAGCTTGGAAATTATTATTCCTAATTATGAGTGGCATGAAAGTGTTGGATGGACCACTCTCGATTCGATGTCAGAAATACTACAAGAAGTGCTTCCACTGGACGAGGAAAACAATGAGCGTGTTTGGACTCTTGGTTGGGAGCGCGCAAGATTTTTCGCTAACACCGATTTGGTGGCTAAAGAAAGTGGTGGTCGGGTACAAATCTATAGAAAATACAGACCAAATCAAGAGGGAGCACTGCCGGGTACATGGTGGGCGGATTCTAGGTATTCCGCAAGTGAAAACGGCACAAAGGTTCTAAAAGATTTATTTGGAGACGCCAATCTTTTTTCGTACCCCAAAAGTATTTATACGGTTGAAGACTGCATACGAGCATGTGGTACACGCCCCCAAGATATCGTACTAGATTATTTTGGGGGGTCAGGCACTACGGCCCATGCCGTGCTTAATTTGAATCGTGAAGATAAAGGCGGTCGTAAATATATCTTAGTTGAACAGGGAGAGTATTTTGATTCAGTAACAAAGCCGCGCATATTGAAAGTCGTATATTCCGCATCTTGGAAAGACGGAAAACCAACTGCACCCGAAACCGGAATTTCCCACTGCTTCAAAGTCCTCAAGCTCGAAAGCTACGAAGACACCCTGAACAACCTGCAACTGCGCCGTACGTCCGCGCAGGGCGATCTGCTGAACACACTGCCACAGTCTGCCCGCGACGACTACCTGCTCAACTACGTGCTGGACGTGGAAAGCCGTGGCTCGTTGCTGTCGGTAGAGGACTTCAGGAAGCCCTTCGACTACACCCTCAACGTAGCCGTGGATTCGGCGGGTGCCTTCGAGCCGCGCAAGATCGATCTGGTGGAAACGTTCAACTACCTGATCGGCCTGCGCGTCAAGCACATCGATGCCCAGCCGCAGCGCGGCTTCGTCACGGTCACCGGAACCCTGCCCAGCAGTGAGACATGCCTCGTGCTGTGGCGCGATTGCGATGTGCTGGACTACGAGGGTGTAGCCAAGCTCTGCGACAAGCTGGCCATTAACCCGGCGGACAACGAGTTTGACGTGGTCTACATCAACGGCGACCACAACATTCCCACCGTGCTGACGCAGACGGCCGAGGAAGGCGGTGCCACCCGCGTGCTCAAGCTGCGCCAGATCGAGCCGGAGTTTCTGGAGCGCATGTTCTCCGTGGAGGACATCTGATGGCACGACCACGCAAGACCCCTGCCGCCGGTTCGGGCGCAAGCGGCGCAGCCGGTTCCAGTCGCGGCGGCAAGAAGCGCAGCTTCCATCAGGAATTGGTGCTCAACCGCTGGGTGCTGGGTTTCTTTCAGGGCGGCACGCTCGCGGCACTCAAGATGCGCTTGGGCGATGACCGCTTCGAGGGGATCGACGAGGACGGCCAGACCAAGTTCTTCCACGAACTGATCCGAGGCTTGTTCGATCCCAACAAGGTGCCCGAGGCCGACTTGCGACGCTACGACTTGAACGTCGTCGCCCATTGGCAGGCCATTACCGCCCAGCGCAACAAGCTGGAAGGCCACGAACTGCAGATGAAGTACTTCCAGTACCTCTCGCTGCTGTTCACCGAGCTGTATCTCGACTGGTACTTCAACCACCGTCAGGACTTGCTCGATGGCCTGAACGAGGAAATGACGCGTTACCGCGCCGAGACGGGTGCGGAACCGTTCCGCGATTTCGAGGCGGGCGACCTGAACAAGATCGCCTTCTGGAATGCCACCGGCAGCGGTAAGACCCTGCTGCTGCACGTCAACATCCGCCAGTACCTGCACTATTTTCAGGCGGGGCGCAGCGATCACTTTCCCGACAAAATCATCCTGCTCACGCCCAACGAAGGGTTGAGCCGTCAGCATCTGGAGGAGCTGCACCTGTCCGGCTTCGGGTTCTCGCAGTTCTTTAACAAGGCTCAGTCACCCGCGCGCGGCACCATCGAAATCATCGACATCAACAAGCTGGGCGATGAGATGGGCGACAAGACCGTCGCCGTGGATGCCTTCGAGGGCAACAACCTGGTTTTGGTGGACGAAGGCCACCGTGGTACGGGCACGGCGGCAGGCGCGTGGATGGCACGGCGCGATGCGCTGGTGCGCGGTGGTTTTGCCTTCGAGTACTCGGCCACCTTCGGGCAGGCGGTGGCCAAGGGCATGACCGTGGCGGCGGCGGAAGAAGACATCCAGAAAAAGCGCGCCAAGATGCTGTTCAACACCACCAGTCTGCGCAGTCTGGACGACGGGCAGAAGGCGCAACTTGCGCTGACCGCCGAGGACAAGCGCCGCGCGCGCATCACTGCGACGCGCGAGATTTACGCCAAGTGCATCCTGTTCGATTACTCGTACAAGTTCTTCTATGAGGACGGCTACGGCAAGGAGTCGCTGATCCTCAACATGAGCGGCGAGGCCTACGAGCAGGCGGATAACGCGCGCAAGTACTTCACCGCCTGCCTGCTGGCTTACTACCAGCAGCTCTGGCTGTGGAGCACGCACCGCTCGGCACTTGCCGACTTCAACATCGAAAAGCCGCTGTGGGTGTTCGTGGGCAACACGGTGTCAGGCGAGGAGTCGGACATCCTGGAAGTGGTGAACTTCCTCGCCGACTTCCTGAACAGCGACGCGCAGATCAAGAGCTGGCTGACCGACCTGATTGCGGACAAAGCGCAGATTTTGGACGCCAAGGGCAACAACATCTTCAGCGGGCGTTTCACGCCCCTGATGGGCTTCAGCGGTCGCGTGGATGAGCTGTACGCCGATATCCTGCTGCGCGTGTTCAATGCCTCGGCCCGCCAGCGCTTGAAGCTGGTCAACATCAAGAGCAGCAAAGGTGAGCTGGCGTTGCGCGTGGGCGATGCCGAGCCATTCGGCCTCATCAACATCGGCGACGATGCGGGATTCTTCGGGATGGCGGGGGACGTGGAGACCTTCGACAGCGAGCGCGACGACTTCGGCGGCGCGCTGTTCGGCACGCTGAACAACAAGGACAGCCGCCTCAACGTGCTGATCGGCTCGCGCAAATTCACGGAAGGCTGGAGCAGTTGGCGCGTGTCCACGATGGGTCTGCTGAACATGGGCCAGGGTGAAGGCTCGCAGATCATCCAGTTGTTCGGACGCGGGGTGCGCCTCAAGGGCAAGGGCTTCTCGCTCAAGCGCACCTTGCCGCAGGACCGGCCCAAGGGCGTGCATCTGGACAAGCTGGAGGCGCTGAACATCTTCGGCGTGCGCGCCAGCTACATGGCCGCGTTCAAAGACTACCTGCGCGAGGAAGGCATCACGCCCAGCGATGAAGTGCTGGAGCTGGACTTCCCGACACGGGCCAACCTGCCCAAGGGCAAGCTCAAGACCTTGGCGCTGAAGGATGGCTACAAGGACAACCAGAAACTCGGCTTCAAGCGCACGCACTTCCCGTGGCTGTACGAGATTCCTGCGCAGTTCCAGGGCAAGATCAAGCCACCCCATGTGGTGCTCGACCTGTACCCGCGCGTCGAGGCGCTGTCCAGCAAGGACAAGGGCACAGCCCCCACGACGGAAGCCCGCAACAAGGGCAAGATGAACCAGACATTGTTCCCGGCTTTCAATTGGGATCGCGTCTATCTGGCCTTGCAGGATTACAAGCTGCAGCGCAGCTGGAGCAACTTGCGGCTGGAACGGCAGAAGCTGATCGACTTCTGCGCGGACGCGCAGGACTGGTACACGCTGTTCATTCCGGCGGCGGAACTGAACGTGAAGACCTTCGCCGACATCCGCAAGCAGGAAGACATCCTGCTGCGACTGCTGACGGACTACACCGACCGTTTCTACAAGGCCCTGAAGACGGGCTACGAAGGCCAGTTCTACGACATCGCCCACGTCGATGAAGATCACGGGTCGATGCTCAAGCTGTACCAGTTCGAGATCGAGAACAGCGACGACGGTCTGGAGTATCAGGCGAAGCTGGAAGTGCTGAAGAAGCTGGTGACGGACGGCAAGATCGGCGAGGCCAGCAAATGGAACGCGCCGCACATGGTGGCCATCAGCTTCGACCGGCATTTGTACTACCCGCTGCTGGCATTGGAGGACAAGGATGCAGTGCCGCTGAAGCTGCGTCCGCTGGCGTTTGACGCGCCAAGCGAATGGGAGTTTGTCCGCGATCTGGAGGCGTTCTACAACTCCGGCGACGGCAAGGAAGCAATTGGCCCACGCAGTCTGTACCTATTGCGCAATGCAGATCGCGAAGAGAAAGGGTTGGGCTTCGCGTTGGCGGGTAACTTCTACCCGGACTTCCTGCTGTGGTTGGTGGACGATGCCAGCGGTAAGCAGTGGCTGACCTTTGTCGATCCGAAGGGACTGCGCAATCTTGACCTGTCGCACCCCAAGCTGGGTCTGTACAAGGAAGTGAAGACACTGGAAACAACGCTGGCGGCGCAGGCCAAGGCGGGCGAAGCGCCGCTGGTCTTGAATGCCTTCGTGCTATCGCCAACCAAATTCTGTGACCTTTTAAACGTCGGTGAACCCGCTAAAAAACAAGACTTAGAGGACAAGAATGTCTTCTTTATGGAAGACGGACGGGAAAGGTATTTGGGAGAATTGTTCAAAAGGATAGGAGCATGAGAATCCTGATCAATTACCCGATGCCCCTTATGGCCGATAGCCACCCAGGCTAGGTTAGTTTATTCAGCGCCACCCTCACGATTCTGCGGCCGCGACAACACCCCCATCGTCACCCGCGGCAAAAAGCGCCCGCGCGGCAGCAGCTGCATCACCGCCACGCAGTCGTTCTGCTCGATACGCGCCCGCAGTTCGTCCTCGGTGTGGCAAATGTAGACCCTGCGCTGGCAGCTCTCGCAGTAGCGCACGTCGTCATCGTCGGTCGGCCGCAGCTTGGCCCAGAGCAGCGGGCACTCGTAGGTCCATCGGCAGTTACGGATCACATCAACCATCTCGGGCCCCTTCTCAGGGTCAGCTTGGCGGCGTCACGGCAGGCCAATGGCGGCTGCCCGCGACCGTGTCGCGCCAGGTTCTTAAACTGCGTCACCGCCCGCGCGTAGGTGTCGGCGGCGCAAGCCAGCTGCTCCGGTTTGCGGCGCGCGGCAACGCACACCGCGATCAGCAGCGTAGCAGCAGTAGCGCTAAGTACTGCCGAGCCATCACCAGCGATCCCAGTTGCCGAGAGTCTCCATTTGCCGGCCCTCAGGCGATGACCTCGCGGTGCACCCCGCGCATCTGTTGGAACACGGCATTCGCGTAACGGCGCAACGCCTGCCCGAAGTTGCGCACCGTGATGCCGCCCTTGAGCACGATGTAGTGCTCGGCGCGCAGGAAGTCCACCTCGTCGTCCAGCCGGAACCGGCCCAGCCAGTCGCCCCGGTTGGCGGCCCTCGCCACCGCCTGCATCGCCTCACGGTCCATGCCCTCGCGGAAGTCGAAGATCGCCGTGAGCAGCAGGCCATCGGCTGCCCGGTAGATGTAGAAATTGATGACGTCGCGCACGAAGATGTCGCCGTCGTCATCGATGCGGCAGGTAAAGAACGCCCGCTCGCGGATCTCGAGCAACACATCCTGCGTCGTGGTCTCGTCGATGATCTGGTTGAGCGGCTCGGGCGTCTCGATCAGCGACTTGCTCCTGATGCGGTGACTAGCTTCCTGCCACCGTCATCCGGTCGATCAGGATTGACCCACACTGGCGGCCTCCGCGCACCAGGATGTCTTTGCCGACCGCGCGGATGCCGCGGTAGATGTCGCGCAGATTGCCGGCGATGGTGATCTCCTCCACCGGGTGCACGATGCGACCCTCCTCCACCCAGAAGCCGCTGGCCCCGCGCGAGTAGTCGCCGGTCACCAGGTTCACGCCTTGCCCCATCAGCTCGGTTACCAGCAGGCCACGGCCCAACTCGTGCAGCAAGTCGTCGAATCCGGCGTCGCCCGGCTGCACCAGCAGATTGTGCGGACCGCCGGCGTTGCCGGTGCTGCGCAGAGCGAGCTTGCGCGCCGAATAGCTCGACAGGAAATAGCCCTGCTGCACGCCAGCGTCCACCAGCCGGCGGCGCTGCGGCCGCACACCTTCGTTGTCGA
>Ga0214923_10005617_pt1 | contig 14483 bp, 20 predicted proteins | sample LL1510_MetaG_FD_177993 | JGI IMG/M metagenome (GOLD analysis project Ga0214923, IMG submission 177993) | Freshwater microbial communities from Lake Lanier, Atlanta, Georgia, United States - LL-1510 | ecosystem: Environmental > Aquatic > Freshwater > Lake | place: USA: Georgia | collected... | reverse complement strand
ACGAAAGAATTAAATAATGGTAGACTCGCAATGATTGCGACACTTCTTATCGTGCTACAACAATTACAACAGACGACATAAAAATACTGTTTTTGAAGAAATAATTTTTTTATAATAAAATGAATTGCAATACAATTAAAAATTATAAAAATTGTAAAGAAAATAATTGCTTGTGGGTTGAACACTCTCATAAAAAATCGTATTGTCGAAAACCTACCAATTCTAAAATAGTAAAAACAGGATGTAATAGTGTTTGCAATGAAGGAGATTGTAATTTACAAAAGGATTGTTTATGGGTCGTTCCTTCTGATAAAAATCCTTATTGTCGTTCGAGAAATAATAAAAAATTAATCCCGGAAGAAACATTAGAATTAATGAGTAACATAAATTGTAAAAACATTAAACAAGAAAAGATTTGTCAGAAAAAAAATAATTGTATTTGGGTTAAACCGGGAAATAAGAAAGAATATTGTAGAAAAACGAGCAAATCAAAGGTGGAAATGAAAGATTCATTATATTTTTTTAATATCTTGGATGATGCCGAAGAACAATGGCAACTAATCCAATCTCAGAACAAAATAGTCAATACCAAGAAAATTTATAATGTAGATTTAGGAGGAGGAGGCAGTTGTTTATATTATTCAATCGCCGGTGGATTTTGTGAACTCGTTCAGAATTATCAAATAAATGAACATTGTCAAAAATATCAAACACTCTATGAAAAATTACTCGGTAATAAAGGATATTTAAGAAAAATAGTGGCGAGAATGTTGACTGAAGAATGGTTGGATGAACATATTAAAGAATTGGGCTATGAGGATCATCAGAATGTATTTTTATGGCAAGGATGTGGGTTTGATCAGGAAATCGCCGCGCAGATAGCGAGTTTTGAAGATAAACAAAAAGCCCTTAAACTTGCTAGGAAAAAGAAATTAGATCTTGGGACTTATGCGGGTGAATTTGATATAAATATGTTGAGAGATTATTTAGATATTGGATTTTTTATTATAAATCCGAATCAGGTTGCTAAAAATAAAGTATTCTATTGCAATAATCTCCCAAAACAATATAATTATTATATATTGTTACACAATCTAGCCTACGTGGGGAGTGGAATGATATCATTCGGATGGCATTTTACATTAGCCGGTATTTATATCCATGCGTTAAATAAAATAACAGGTGGTGTTTCTTATGAAGATTTACCTAAATGGTTCATCACACGTTATAATCAAGAATGTGTTTCAGATCGTTTAGAATTTTTAAGGAATCAGGTCATAAAAATAAAACCTTTTACGATGAGCAACAAGAAAAAATGTAATGTATGCGAAAATATATATTATCAGAATCCCAAGATTAGCACTAAAAAGTTTATTGAAACTTTTTTGAGTGAAACAGAATCTTAATTATTCATCGACAGTGAGTATTAATGTAAATTTTAGAATAAATCGGCTCTTGATGGTTTGAATAATTTCCGTTTGTGTAAAATAATGTGGTTTATCTTGCAAAGAATGACCACATAAAGAACATGTTCCTAAACAGGTTTCTCTTCCCACATAATCTCCACCATAACACATGCATAATTCTTCTTGCAAGTAAAACCAATTATTTATATCTAAAATTTTATCACGATCTGACGCATCATTTATATTATATTCATAACTGTCTTGGTATGTCAAGAGCACATTTTTCACATGTTTTCCAAATTCGTAGATACCCACTAAAAAGATATAATTTATATGATAAAATCCAATTTTATTTTTTATACCGCTTGAAACATATCCTAAATATTGGATCCTTGTCGATGATGAAATGGTTTTTTTGTACAGATTATTAAATTGATAAGTAGAACGAATTCCGGCATTACCAAACGATAAAAAAAATGAAGTGGATATTTCTCCAAAATTCTTGTATTTATATTTATTGGCATCTCTAATAATTTTTTGACTCCAGGACGTTATAAATTTTTTTTTTTTGATTTCATTGATATTGAATTTTTTACTTGTTTGGGATGATTTTTTCATCATTGATTCTTTTAACGCTGGATGACTCAATAAACCATAATAATAACTTGCTGTGTTAAGGGGTATAGTTTCACCCTGTTGAGCCATCTGGATTAATTTTTTTTGAGCCAATGCGGTTAATGTTTGTTTATTTCGGATCTGATTGCGAATCGTTTGATTTTGCATTTTTTATAACTAAGTAAAATAAGAATTTTTCATCATATTATCCAGGAATAATTTTTTTTTGGCCACAAAGGCTAATTCAGGTGTCCTTATTTTCATTATTAATTTCATTCGTTTGTGGGTATCTTTAATACTATAAATCTGCTTTTGATAATTCTGTTCAAACGCGCTTAGATAAAATTGATTTAATTTTTTGGGATCTTTTATGACTCTTTGGTACCATTTTTCGATCGGTACGGTTGGGATATTTATTTTTTTTTTACTCATTGGATGTAATACAGAATATAGTATGTATAAATTCTGATCTAAATGATCGACAGAACATTCTTTTAAAGGTTCTATTCCTATTAATTTTTTGAATAAATCTTTAAATAGTATCTCAAGGATTTGCATATTGAGCAATTTAACTATTTTCTTTTTGATTTTGCACAAATAAATCATTTCTTTGATGATAAAAATTATCATATCTTGATCGAATTCATGAAGGATTATATTTTGTATATCTTTCGTCGTTCCTTTTTCGCATAATTCTAGCAATATAGTATGGAATAATGGCAAATCTTCTTGGATGGCATAAAATAATAATATAGGTGTTATATTTTTATAATTTTGTAATACTTCATTTCTTAATAATATAGATAATCGATTACGCATCTTCGGGAATGATTTTTTATTTTTGTATTCAAATGTTACGTAGATCGCCTGATCGATAATATCAGTAGGTTTTATACTCTCTGTTCGTTTAAAAAGTTTTTTTATTTTTTTTTTTAAAGATTGATGTTCTTTAATGAAGCGTATCAATTCAATCATTTTAAGTAATGCAATAAAAAATGAATATTACCAATTTTTTTATTTAACAATAGGGATGATTATGAAAAAAATTATATATTTTCATAAATTATATGAATAACGCAATGGTTTTGTGTCAAATGCAGGATAAAATGGAAGATAATTTTTTTCGGCAACGAAAAAAGACAATGTTGGCAGCAAAAATCCCAATCCCCTATGATCGATGTGCGATCCCCGATTGCCCGTTTTTTGCTCCAGAAGATCATCAAACCTGTTCCATCCATTATGGATTGAACGCTTATGTCCTATATAATAGGATTCCTAATGATGTAATCAAAAAAATCATTGAATTCACCATGACCCCTAAAGAATATGATGAAATCTTGACAGAGGATCAGATTATCAATCTTTTGCACCTTAATCAAGATTTGTTTTTCAATGATGACATGATCAATGAAAAAATATTTTGGTTCACTCATCATCCAATGTTTCATGTTCATTGTGATGATATTATGACTGCCAATCTTGTTTTACAACTCGATATGAAAAAGAAACTAAAAAAAGATCAGGCGGAACGATTAATGAACGTTATAAGTTCTAAATTTGATAATCATACTTGCATTGCTTTTGAAAAGGCAATTTTTTTAAAAACCTTTGTTCCTATGAATCTTGATAGACAATTGTTCAGTGTGGCCTATTGTTACTTGGGGAATGAAAAACCATTTATCGTAAAGGGCATGTCAACCCAAAAAATAAAAAGACTCTTGTCTTCATAAGTCTTCATAAAAACATTTCATATAAAAGGATGAAAAAAATAAAAAAAAGAAGATTATTTATTCTTAAAATAAATGTCATTACCCAATTGGACAACATTAAATAATACAAGCTACAATGGAAGTTTTATGGCAAATGTAGGGTGGGAACAAACGTCCGAAGGAAATTGCCAATTAGAAAGTTTATATTCTGATCCTATATTGCAAAGTATTAGCGATACAATCACTCGAAGTCTTGAAGGAGTACATCCAGAGAATAAAAAGATTGTGGTCAGTAAAGAAAATATTGCGAGCGTGTTATCCAACGTGTATCGTTTTGGTACAAGACAAAATATAGGTGATATACATTCAAGATTTATTATCCCACAAGAAGAACCTCGTTGCGATATGCGATCTATTATCAATCAAACAATAAATATCATTGTGAGCAATATTAAGGATCAAACCGAAATGGAACAAAATAATAAAAAATTAACCGTATGGACTACTTTATTAGGTGATTTTAATAAAGAGGGATTACGATTCCATCCTCCTTTAAAGATTAAAAGAAAACACCCTCAGTATATGGCTTTCAATATGAATTATTAAAATCGGATCTGATGTTCTATTCGTTGGCATCGTGGATGATAAATCCAAAAATATTTTGGCATTATTTCAACTCCGTTGGGTAAATCTTCATCGGTTTGTGAGAATGAATCTAAGAACCACCCCGTTTGATCCACTTTAAAATTTAAAATGGTATTTGTTTTAATATAACTTATATATTGTCTATAAGAAATCTCATTATTGGTTTGTTTTGCGGGTACCGTATACTGTGTGGGTGGACGAATTTCAGGGAGATTGGATTGTATAAAATCATGAAATATTCCATCATATTTATCATTGACTTCATAAATATAATAAAAAGGAAAATCGGTCCTCTCAAAATTAATTTTGGATTCGTAAACCTTTAGTGTACGATCCTCTCTTTCTTGTGAAAATGTTATTGTTTCTTTATCTCCATCAATACTTATAATTGGAATCAAGTTATAAGTATTTATTTTTATGCTTAATCCTTTTTCATGCGGTAATAATTGAAAATAAAAAACCTCATCATTGATTAAAATCTTGATATCATGTAATATTATATCGGAAATATTTTTAATTTCTTTATCGAATTCAAGATTCTCACCTTTAAAATTAAAAGAGATGGGATCGTCAATAGTGGTCTTCAAAAATAATGTTTTAATAAATAATTCTGATTTATCATTCTTGATGACTACGGGTTTTGGTTTTAAATCAATCTGTTTCTTGATTGGATTATTTGCGGACAAGGACACAAAATTAAAATTGGGTGTTTTTTTTCCAGTATATCCATAAATGTTTTCATTATTTTTAGATTTCATTGACATTTTTTTACTATTTATTTTTTTTTTAAATAAAAATTAAAAAAATGTTGTTTTTAAAAAAGTATTTTTTATTATAAAGAGTCAATGAAAACATATTGTGGAAATCAAAAAATTTTACCGGAAGGTTATGATCGATTTGGAACCCATTATGAATGTTTGAAAAAGGGATATGGGATTTGTAAATATAATGGAAAACAACATTCTAAAAAAAAAAATTCTGAACCCCCCAAAAAAAAAAGAGAAAAAACATATTGTGGTAATGATTTATTGTTACCCTTAGGTTATGATCGTTATGCAACATTGTATGAATGTTTAAAAAAAGGATACGGTATATGTTTAAATATACCCCAAAAAAAATCAAATCTAAAAAAATAATTCACTATATTCGTTTTGGTGTTTTTCATAATATGAATCTTTAAAAGTTGTACATCGTTTTAAAAAATCTAGTTTCGTTTCTGTCCCATTGTGAAAAAAAGGACATAATTTATTCATCCTTAAACATTTTTCTCCATACTTACAATTAATTGGTTCCCAATCATAAAGATTGTGACAAAGTTTACAATCTGTACTATGGTCATATTTATTGCAACAGATTAGATCCTTTCTCAATTTTGGTTTTTTATTATTTTTTCTGTTATAGATGACAGTCTGCCATTCATCATTTACATAGGTAGTCATTTATATAAAAATATTTTCTTTTTTATGTTTGAGTTTTTAAAAAATTTCAAGTTAAAGAAATAAAAATAAAAGAATAAAAGGGGTTTCAAATTAATTTGTGAATGGTCGCTTGGTCTAGTGGTATGATTCTCCGTTTGGGTCGGAGAGGTCGAGGGTTCAATTCCCTCAGCGACCCTTTTGTAAATCTCCATAAAAACATAATATTAAGATGATAATCATTGCTAAAAAAGTGCAAATGATTATGATATAAATATTTTCTTGAGTATTAAATTTAGAGGATGATGTTTTAGGAGGGGGAGTTTCAGGAATCGGGGTGGTTTCAATCTGAAATCCTTCGATTTCATTTTCTATCTGATCTTCATTTTCACATACGGGGTCTATAGATTCTGGATCAAAATTATTAACCAATGAATTTAAATTTTCATCTTTTTTTTTTTCAATCTGGATCGTGTCTGAAATAAATGAAGGACTTATTTGCGAAAATCGGAATTGATCATCGATTATCAAAAATTCACCTATAAAAGGTTCATAGGGAAAAATAGTAAAAGGGCAACTCAAGGTTGCCGAATAAATAGGATAAGATGTATCATATTCGGAAAGAACATTTTTTACATTTGTGGCTCGATCGATATTAACAAAGTAAAAACCGTCATAAATACCGTTTGTGTTTTGAACAAGTATGGGTATATTCAAATAATTTTTTTCTTCAAGAAAAGGTAGTATATCCACAGTGGGATGAAAGAAAAATACAGGTGTAAATTGAATATTATCAAAACTTAATTGAGACCAATAAAGGATGTGAATAGGATTCATTTTATTTAACGAGAATAGAAAAAATTATTTTATTTATTGAAATCACGACTGTATCAAGAATATTTGAAGGAGTCAAATACATTTCGTTAAATTTAGAAAATTAATGAAAAATTTTTAAATTTTTTATATATAATATGTATAAAAAAATAGAATTTACATTTTCGACCAAAGATCCGGAATTCAAAACTTTTGTTGTCAACGTTGAAAATCCTGTATCCAATAATTTAATACAACACGCTTTTGTTTCTACACCAATTTATGATAAATATAATAAAAAAATCGGGTATAAAGTGTCTGATGATTATATACAACAAGTCAGTGTAGATAAATATTTAATCCGTATTCAAAATACTTATTATATTGAGGGATGCGGTACTATAAGCTGGAATTATAGTTTTTTGAATACAACATCGTCTTATTATTATCCATTAGGTACGACCGCTAAAAGTAATATTATATCGACAACTGGTAAATTTTTGGGAAAGACAGGATTTGTGTCTCTTAAACCATATGAAGATGGTACTCGAAAAGTAAAAATATATTTTGATAATTAAGCATCACTCCCTGGACTCTTTATTTCGGCAACGGTTCCTGCGGTATCATTTTCAAGATTTGGGTAAACCGTGATGAAAGCATTTTCTTCGTTGGATAAACATCCACATTTTGTGTCATAAGGAAATGTTTCATTTGTAGCTTGACATAAAACCTGATACGTTATTATTTGATCCGTTATTGAACTTCTTGGATCATAATTTGCTAAAAATTGTAGTTGATCATTAACATTAAAAATATATATATTTTGAAGAAAATATGTATCATCGTTTTTTGGAACATTTTGAGTAATATTTAAGGAACCATCATCTATGATAGTTACGTCATGTGTTTCCGGATTTGTTGTTTCATCATATAAAATTTGTATTGGAAAGTTAATCTGTTGGCGGGGGTCTCTTGATTCAAAATACGGTTTTAAAATATTATTCGTTATATTTCTTGCAAGAGTTTTACATTGTGTACTTTGACTCATACCTATTATTTATCAATTTTTTTTTTTAATTTTCATAAAAAATTTTGTTATCTTGATGATTAGTAGAATGGACGTCAATAGAAAAATCCAACAATTTTTAATTTCGTTTAAAAAAGAATTTAAAAAATTTCCCTATTATCGAGACATCGTGAATGATCTCGATAATAGTGGACCAGTAGATACTATTTTACGATCAATCGATCAGACCGGTTGTTCTAAAGATGCTTTTTTACAATTGTATTTTCAAGATAGAAATATACTAAAAAAAGATATTTTTAGTATTTCAGATATTGAGAGAGTTAAAGATTTAGTAAACTATTTGAAGAATATAAATAATCCAGATAATCTAAATATCAATAAATATGTATTTAATGGTTTAATTTCTGGAAGAGAATTTAATGAATTTAATGACAAATCCGGATATGTATTTGTTCGAAATTTTTTAAAAAATTTCGAAAAATTTAGATACAACGCGCAAAATGGGGAAATTTATTTCAAAACACGTCCACAATTTGATGGTGCGACTGGTGCAGATATATTATGCAAACCCATAGAAGAAACTCCAAAATATAGTTGCGTGGGAGGAGTTGCAAATCTTTATGAATATTTTCCAAATCTTTTTTCATAATTCATTATCTAAATAACTAAGACACGTAATTATAAAAGGGTCGTCTTTTCTGAACAATCGATTAATCACGGTCTTATTATTCAAAATCGTTTTTTGTCCCAGCGATTCAAAATGCATGTCCTTAAAATATAAAATCACCACAAACGGATGATCATTCTCAAAATTTTCTTTTTTATAGATTAGTTTCATTCCTTCGTAAGGCATGCCTGTTTCATAATCTATAATGAGTATATTGATATTTATGTCCATATATTGTAAAACACTTGCAAATATAAAAATATTTAACCATTTTTGAGGATTCTTTATATCTTCTTTAAAATCATGCAAAGCCCTAGAAGCAATAAAATCAAAAATGGGATAACTTAACAATGATAATTTTTGAATGACTTTTTGTTTTTTATCCAATGTCATTCTTGGTGTTTGTGGATCTAACTCATTTTCTAGTTCATCAATCGCTTTCATAATTCGATTTTTATAAATTGCAAACCAAGCGCTTTTTATGCTTTCGAGGTATTCACTGCTATTGGTGTTTGAACATTCGATATCCCATTCAGGTAATATATCTTTTTCAATAATTTCAGTATTTAAGAGTGTAAATAATATTTTTATGCAATCCGAATTTAGATTATATTGTTGGATATATTTAATATTATCTTCTTCTAAAAGAATTTCTTTAATGGTATGAATTATTTTCCTCATGCTTTCAATAATTTGTAAAAATGCCATATGACCGCTTTGTATACAAAACCATTCTTCCATTTCAATCCTATCGGCTAATTCTTGTCTTTTTTTAAGTATAAAATCTTTTTTTTGTTCTTCCGAGAGAGTCCTGAAATATTTAAATGGCATATATATCGAATAAAAAAAGCAAGATCCATAGGAATTGGTTCCGGTACGAATTAATTCTTTATTTAATATTTTAGTGGCAAATGGTTTTGTTTCATCAATATTTAATATATCAATCATGATTTTTTTTAATAAAAAATCATCATTTTAAATTATTATTCAACCGTAACGACTTTTGCGAGATTTCTTGGAAAATCAGGATTAATACCATGTTCTATAGATAAATGTAAAGAAATTAATTGTAACACTATACTCGCCACTAAAAAATTATAAAATCCGTCATTAATATGATACACTAATAATAATGGGGATTTTATTTCAATGTTATGATTGGTAATCAATAATATGGGGGTTTTACGAGAGATGATTTCTAATATATTATTCTTTATTTTATTTTTATAAAATTGATTGGTCATGATAAAAATAACGAAATGTTCTGAATCTAAAAGTGCAAACGGTCCGTGTTTTAAAGCTCCACTGGTATAGGCTTCGATATTTATATAGGCAATTTCTTTTAATTTTAATGAACCCTCTTTTGCCACAAAAAAATCAATATTTCTTCCCATGATGAACATTTTTTTATAAGGTTTTATAAAAGGTATAATAATAGATTGTACATCAAGATTAATTTTTTGTATTAAAAATTCTAATTGATGATCAAATTTTTTTAATTCATGAATCAAAAATTTATTATGATCAATATCATAATTATGCAATTGATTAAACCATAATAATATGAGGACTCCTCCTAAAATCTGAGACGTAAATGATTTTGTCGAAGCAACACCTTTTTCTCTTCCCGCGTTTATATATATTCCAGCATTGGTAATGGATGATAAATTAGAATCGACCACATTGGTAATTCCTAATGTAATGACATCTTTATAAAAATTTATAAACTGAGAATGACACATTAAAAGATCCATCGTTTCACCGCTTTGTGAAACGAATATACCGGTTATTGAATTTGTATCGATATATGGGGGTAAATAAATAGTATCAAAATCAGAGGCATCAAATACAAAAATTTGCTCGAATGCACTAAATTTCAAAAATAGATATTGCAATATAAGACATGCATGATAAGACGTACCACATCCGAATAGAAATAAATATTTTACTTTTTTTAATTCATCTCGGAGTGTATCTAATCCTCCTAATTTTACGCCATAATTTTGAACGATCCTAGAATACATTTTGGTCACATTTTTAACGAGATTTATTTGATCAAAAATTTCTTTTTCTGTGAAAAATTTATAATCTCCTAAACTATCCTGTTGATTCTCAATTTTGGTAATCGGTTCACTCATCACAAATTCTTTAATCAGAATTTCGTTATTAAATTTACATACGATTAGTTCATTCGATTGAATCCTTATAATTTTATCAATACAATCCGGAAATGCTTGTTTTTCACTTAATATGATTAATTTTGTATGATTTTGATTTACTCCAATCAGGATTGGACTTCCTTTTCTGATACAAAATAATTTGTCAGGATGATGTAAAGATTGAATTATGATTCCATAAGTACCTTCAACGTTTTTTAAGGCTTCCAAAATAGAAACCTTGATTTTGGTTTCATCGTCTATATTTTGCTCATTTTTTATATATTTCAGTACGATATAATTTAATAATATTTCCGTATCCGTATCGCTATATAAAGTTACGTTATTCATTTGTAGGATTGATTTAAGATAAAGATAGTTTTCAATGATTCCATTATGAACTATAGTAAATAGTTTACAAATTGAATCGAGATGTGGATGCGCATTTTTTTCGCATACTGCACCATGAGTAGCCCATCGTGTATGTCCGATACAATTTGTAAATTGATTTTTACCGAGAAAATCAGAATCTAGTGTATTAAATCCAATCTTTTTTTTAATCACAAATGCTGAATTTTGTATTGTAGATATACCTATTGAATCATAACCTCTATTTTGTAATCCTTTTAGGCAATTTGTAACAATATCGATACTATCATCGATGTTTTCATTATTCATATTGTTTTCATTATTTTTACTTATAAAACCTAAAATTCCACACATCTAATACTTACTCAATATAATTTAATTTTTTATTGAATAAAATTATTTAAATCCAATCCACGAATAATAAAATGAAATCTTTTTTAATTGGAGGAATTGCAGGATTTATTGAATCCTCATGTTGTCAGCCATTGGATGTCCTGAAAACACGTTTTCAGAGTCACAATCAAACAAATATTTCTATCAGCAACGAAATTATGAAAATCTATAAAAAAGATGGTATATACGGATTTTATAGAGGATTATCAGCCGTTTATTTAGGTGTTATACCTAAAAATGCCATTCGATTTTCAACATTTGATTTTTTAAATCAACGACTCCAGAATCCGGTAATGAGTGGATTTGGGGCAGGAATATGTGAAGCAATACTCGTTGTGAATCCATTAGAAACTTGTAAAATTCGTGTTCAGAGTCAATATCATTCCTTTCTTACGCCTCAAAACGATCCCAAATTATCATTATTTCAGATGGCAAAACGCATGATGAAAATAGAAGGAATAAAAAGTTTTTATAACGGATTGTCCATGACAATCATGCGTCAGAGCATGAATCAAGCATCTAATTTTTATGTTTATTTTAAACTCAAGGACGATTTAGGATCTTTTGGTGCCGGATGTATTAGTGGATCAATAGGCCCCATTTTAAATAATCCGATCGATGTAATCAAAACCAGACTCCAGATCCATCCCCAAAAACCATCCATTCCTCTTATTATCCGAGATATCTATCAAAAAAATGGGATTCGTGGATATTTTAAAGGAATTATTCCTCGATTGATTCGTATAATACCAGGACAAGGTATCACTTTTTTTATATATGATTTTTTGAAAACGGTGGTGTAAAATCCGGAAAAAAAAATTATTATTTATTTATTAAAAAAATGTACGATGAAAATACAATGCAAAGATATGATCCATATCAAGCAGTACCTAAAAAATATTGGTCTCCATTAAAACAAAAACTAATTAATAAATTAAGGAGTTATGGTGCGGATTATAAACTGGAAGATAAACCTTTGAGTGTTATAAGAGATTGGGATAAAGTATTTAAATCCAGATATCCAGAATATGCTCAGGATAAAAAAGAATATAATCAGGTGGTCGATAGCGATCTTGCATTCTTAAAACCGGATCCCCATATTGTATGTCGACATTGTGGTGGGGGAATATGGGGATTTAAATATTATGGAGAACCGTTTTTTTGTATTTGTGATGATATATCAAAAATTAGACAGTTACAAGAAGCGCAGAAACAACAAAATAAAAAAAAATATAATAAGGTTTTACAACAATTTCATTCCACAAGAAATCTAGAACCTGAAATCTTTCAATATTTTGTGTCAAAATATTATCCTCAATCAAAAGGAAATGTATCCTATGAAATATTGCATCAATTTCATCAGTTGTCTCCACAAAAAAGACTTGAATTGTATCAAAAAATGATACAAGAACAATTGAAAAAAAATTGATCATACCTTATCAACCATGTTTACGAGACGTTTGATAATTTTTTGTTGGGTTTTCGATAAATGATTGTTTTCTAATTCATTTAGAGGTTGAACGAGGATAGATAAAATGGGTTTCATATCGGGACGGTACCAGATATGTTTATATTTATCATCTAATACTACTAGATCCAGCATATTTATATAATCTCCGTTACTCAATTTATAATCAAAAACATCTAATATCACTCTGACCACAAACGCAAGATCTTGTGCGACTGTCAAACTCCTTGTGTTTTTAGAAAAATAAAGAGATTGTCTTCTGCATAAGGGACATGAAAAATGCTGTGCAATCCATTTATGACCGCAGGATAAACAAAATTTGTGCTGACATGTTAAACGGATCATATTTGATCTGGACGAAAGGCAGATTGGACATTCTTCCATTTTCCTGCAAAAACAACAAATTGATATTTAAATAAATATCAATTATCAAGAGTAAATGATAGACGAGATTAAAAAAATATCACAAACTTCAAAAAGGCTACCATGGGATGAGTATTTTATGTCCATTGCTTTTTTAGCGAGTTTACGAAGTAATTGCGAACGATTACAGGTTGGGAGCGTTATAGTGAGAGAAAATCGTATTATATCCATGGGCTATAATGGATTTTTATCGGGATCACCACATACAAGCAGGGTGAGGGACGGTCATGAACAATCGATTGTTCATAGTGAAATTAATGCAATCGCGGATTGTGCCAAAAGAGGAGTATCCATAAATAATGCAAAAATATACATTACTCATTATCCTTGCATCAATTGTTTTCGATCAATCGCCGCCAGTGGAATAAAAACTATAATCTATTACGATGATTATAAAAATGATCCATTGATTCATGAGATTGCCCATGAAGCAGAAATCAGGATACTAAAACTAAATCATTCATAATCATCAAATGTCTTTGATGCACAAGGATACGAGTTTCGGGGATATCACTATTTTCTGATTTTTGTAATAAGGGTACATATACAGAATTATTTAAAAATTCAAAAAAAAGATATAATGGATCAATATACCAATTACTTTCAATATGTCCGTCCGTTGACACAATAGTATATTTTATATCTTTATCGAATTTATGAAAATTAGTTTTTTCCTGAAGATGTTGGATTATTTTTTTAATATCTTTTTCTTTTTTATTGTAACATTTGTCACAAATAAACAGAATAATATTGGGTGTCAGCCCATAAATTATTGTTTTCGTACCGCCTTCCAACATATCACATTGATCGCATGAACCAGGATAATAATTTCCTATAGATCCTTTGTGAAGTCGGATCCCGATTTTGTGGAAAAGTAATTCAATATATTTCATGATTGGTCAATCTGGAAAAAACATTTGAAAATCAGTTTTTTATGAAAATAAAAAGTGTCCCTAACTCGTTTAGTCAGTAAATTTTTTATTTTTATTCAATTTTTGGGTTCATTTATAAACTATAATATATTCAAGTACATGTACAAGTATATAATAATGGATCAGCACTATTTATATCAGATTCTTTTACATTATACAAACATGTTTTTCCATCGGTAAAATTAAGATCTGCATTAATTGTCGTTAACGCAGGATTTATTTTGTTTTTCGTGACTGAGATATTCATCTTATTTATATTATTTCGTCGTAAAATCCGTGGAAACTCAATAGTATTATTTGTAAATTTAAATAGGTGTGTAGGATAACTACTATTCAGTTCATCACATGCACCAATCCTATCCATATTTTTTGCATAATTTTTTTGAATTATCTTGTCAACGGTTCTATTTTTTTCAAAAATCCTTACTCCGCACGATGAATCAAC
>Ga0214923_10005616_pt1 | contig 14484 bp, 15 predicted proteins | sample LL1510_MetaG_FD_177993 | JGI IMG/M metagenome (GOLD analysis project Ga0214923, IMG submission 177993) | Freshwater microbial communities from Lake Lanier, Atlanta, Georgia, United States - LL-1510 | ecosystem: Environmental > Aquatic > Freshwater > Lake | place: USA: Georgia | collected... | reverse complement strand
AGTTACGGCGTCATCAACGCCAGCGGCACGCCGAGATTCGCCGCGCGACGCACCGTGGCGATGCGCCGCTCGGGTTGCACGGCGGGGCGCGCGGCGCCAAGCACGTCGGGTCCCACATGCGCGATCGCCTCGTCGAGATTGTTGACCGTCAGCACGAAGCCCCAGTAGCTCGACACACCACGTGGCGCATCAGGGTCGACGAGACGTCGCTCGACGACTTCGAGAATCACGCTTCCCCAGCGATGAAAGCCCTGAGTGCCACGCTCACCTTGCTTCATGCGACGCAATTGCGCCCCAGAATCGCGGGCGATCATCGCGCATGTCGCCTCAACATCGTCGGCGAGCACCACGACGTGATCGACACCGCGCACGTCGAGGCGAAAACTGTCGTGCGCTGCGGCGGAACTCGGCACCGCGGCAGCACTCAGCGCAGCGTCGATGGTCGGCATCTGCGCGGCACTCGGCCGCACGTCGTCGCCACTCGACTCGACGTGCTCGAGCGCCAAGCCATCGATCTGCGCGAGTGGTTGCGGGCATTGCGCCACCGTCAGGTGATGCAGACCTGGCGCGAGGCGACCATCAATCGTGAGCACGACTGCAGCGAAGCCTGCGTCGACTACGTCACCTGTGCCGAGCACGGCGTGCGCAACGTCGGCATTCGAGTGGGTGCAGCCGATGCCGAGTCGACGCCACGGTGCGGAATCACCGCCGACCGTGATGCCGACGACGCGAGTCAGAGTGGTGAGTGCGAAAGTCGGCGACTAGCGGCGACCCATATTGGGTCGCTTGCCGTGATTCGCCTTCGAGCGGCGCATGCGCGCCTTGCGCTTCTTGGTCTTTTTTGACATGTGCGTTCAGGTTAGTCGCTGCGGTCGGCTTACGTCTGGCGGCGCCAGCGAGCGCGATTACCCGAATACGCGTTTCCGTTCACATCGGTCTTTGAGCACACGTAGGCCAGACCGTTGTACGTGCCGACAGCACCTTCAGGCGCACAGAACGACCCTGGTCGCACAGTGGGTTGGCCCGACACCGTCGTCGTTGCGCCGCCCGACGCACCCGACGTGGCGGTCGTAGCCGTTACTGCTCGTGTGGTCGAGGTTGCGATCGTCGTCGCCGTCGAAATCGTTGTTGCCGTGGAAATCGTGGTCGCCGTCACCGCGCGCGTCGTCGACGACGCAACAGACGTCTGCGGAGCCAGCGTGGTGGTCACCGCCGTGACCCCACCAGGTGCAGCACTGAATCCGCGCACGGTCGTGCCGGCGCATTGACCCTCAAGCAAGTTCTTGAGGCGGCCCCACTCGCTTTCGTCCATCGAGAGACTCCAGCGGGCTTTCACCGAGATCCAATTCGAAACGTAAATGCACCAATACGACTTCAGTGGCGGCAACCAGTTCGAAGGATCGTTGTCGCTCTTTGACCGGTTGCTCGACGACGACACGGCAAGCAACGAACGTGAGTCGGACGTGTCGTTGGCATACGCCGTGCGTTGCGATTCGGTCCAGCCCCACGCGCCAGAATCCCATGCTTCTTTCAGCGCAACCACGTGATCGATGTCAACTTCGCTGCGGTCAGAAGTCTTCTTGCCGTCATAGGGCGACACCCAATCGGCTTCGACTACGAAGCAATTGAACGGATCCACCTGCGGCAGCCCCGTGGCGTCACGCTTCAACACCTGCTCGCGCGCGTCGCAGCCGTCGCCGTCAATGTCGAGCCAATGTTTGAACAACGAGCGGCGATACCCAGCCGGTCGTTCTCGTTCGATGCGAATCGTGTTCAGCAGCTCAATTGCTTGGTAGGTATCGCTGGGGCTCTGAACATCACCGCGACTCGGCACACGCAGATCGACGCGCGACTCGGCACCGACCGCCGGCACCGCACCGAGGCCGACCACGAGCGTGGCGCTGGCGGCGACCACTCGCCATGAGGTCATCTTCACGAGATTGCGGTTGCCCCACCGACGAACGTGAGTTGTTCGTCTGCATCGCGAGTCTCGACGAAGATGCATTCGCCCGGGCAGACGTCGGCAGCCTGAACGACCGCAGCCATGAACTTCGGTGGCACCGCGGCGAGGCTGCCCGAGCTGCCGGGGTCGTTCAGCACGACACCACTTTCCACCACATAGGCGATGCCGTCTTCGAGCAGCGTGAACACCTCAGGGCACTGGTCGACGCAAAGCCCGTCGCCGGTGCAAAGGTCTTGATCGATCCACACGTGCATGCCGTAAGGCTACGAACCGAGTGCCGCCACCACCAAGACGAACAACATGACGTTGCGCACAACGTCGCGAACACCAATCGGTCGCTGCGTGCCAGCACCAAAGCACGCGCACGGGGGTGGCGAGTCAGAACGCAGATGCCACAACAGCAGTGCGGTGAATGCGATCAGCAAAGCACCGGCCGCGACGATGAAACCCGTGCGCAACCCGTCGCCCACCACCACCCCGAGACCGATCACGACTTCGGAGACGGCTACGAGCAACGCCAACCACTTCGGCACACCGAGTCGCAGGGCAGCCCGCGGCCACTCTTGCCCCATCAACAGCTTCGACACACCTGCGTAGACAAAACTTGCGCCGACCACGATCGCCGCAACGTTGGCAAGCGTCACGCCGCGTCAGCCCGTGATGTGGGCATCACCGGTCTTGCCCTTGAAGAACACCATCGCTGCCCCATCGCTCAAAACGCGCACATCGGTAACGGCACCGACGACAAGATCGTGGTCGCCCAGAGTGCGTGTTTCGCGCAACGAGCAGTCAATCGTTGCGACGACACCCGGCAACACTGGTGAACCGTTTGCTGAGCGGGCTGCGGTAATGCCGTCGAACCGCGCACCATCGACCGCGTCTTTGGCAAAGCGCCAGCACCACTCTGCTTGTGAACTGGCGAGCACGTTGGCGCAGAACTTGGCGCCTGCGGCAATCAGCGGCCACGTTCGCGACTGGCGACCGATGAAAAAACCCGCCAAGGGTGGGTCGAGTGAGATCGACGAAAACGAGCCAATCGTGATGCCCAACGGCTCGCCTGCGGCACCAACACCGGTAATCACCACCACACCCGTGGGCAGATGCCCGAAGACTCGTCGATACTCAGCCTTGTCTGCGAACTGCGAATCGGCAGCGTTCGTCACGCACTACACGTTACGACGTCGACAGTTTCACCTTCGCGAGCCGCAAACGAGGGAACACGGCTGTTGCGCAACATCGTGGCAGCCAGCGCAGTGAGCGATGCATCGGTGCGCGACGGGTCGTGGTGAAAGAGCGCCAGCCGTTTTGCGCCGCACGACTCTGCCACCCATTGGGCGTAGTCGTAGGTCGAGTGACCCCACGATGCCTTCAAGGCGAACTCGTCGTTGGTGAACTGCGCATCGTGAATGAGCAGATCAGTGTTCTCGCAGAGTTCGCGTGCGGCATCGGTGATGCTGAATTCGCCAAGCGGTTGCTGATGGTCAGAGAGATAGGTGACGCTTACGTCGTTGTGGGTCACGCGAAAGCCGAGCGTCGGCCCAAGGTGCGGCACATAGCGACTGCGCACCTGCAGGTTGCCGATCGTGAAGTCTTCGTCGCCAACTTCGTGGAATGTGATGCGCGCGGCGAACTGGTCGAGTGGCACCGGAAACATGGGTGGGCGAATCTTTTCCATGAACAGCTCATGGATGCTGCGACCGTCTGGTTGGCGGGGAGCATAAATCTCAAATGTCGTGTCGCTGTGCAACAACGGTTCGAAGAACGGCAGACCGAGCGTGTGGTCGTAGTGCAGGTGAGTGAGCAGACACACGGCATGAAAATACGGCTTGCCGTTGCACTGTTTGCCGAAATAGCGCAGACCTGTGCCGAGATCGAAGATGATTGGCGTCTCACCATCTGCACACAGCGACACACACGAGGTGTTGCCGCCGTAATGATGCGTTTCGTCGCCGTGGCACGGTGTCGAGCCGCGAACACCGTGAAAGCTGACGCGCAACATGACCGTGCGAAACGCTAAAGCGCACGGCCCTGCCCCACCCCGACGAACATGGGTGACCTTGGTCTCGCGCAACAGGGTCGCGGCGATGATGCTTGGTCTAGGTTTGCGTCATGCGAGCACGCTCATGAACCTGCCGGCGGCACCCATGAAGTCAGGTGACGTTCACGCAGGCGAGTTGCACGTCACCTATCTCGAGTGCGGCGAGGGTCCACTTGCGCTCTGCCTGCATGGGTTTCCTGATTCACCGCACACGTGGCGACACCTCATGCCCGCACTCGCAGCCCAGGGTTACCGAGCGGTAGCACCGTTTATGCGCGGCTACGCGCCAACCAGCGTGCCGCCCTCTGGCGTGTATCAAACAGCCGCGCTTGCCCGTGACGCCAACGCATTACACGAAGCACTCGGCGCCGACGAACGTGCAGTGATCATCGGGCACGACTGGGGTGCGCCGACGGTGTGCGGTGCGGCGATCGAAGCACCAGAGCGCTGGCGAAAGGTGGTGAGCATGGCGGTGCCACCCGGCCCCGCGCTGGGTGCTGCCTTCATCAGCAACCTCGCGCAGATTCAACGCAGTTGGTACATGTTCTTTTTTCAACACGGGTTGTCGAACCACGTGGTCGCAGCAAACGACCTCGCGTTCATCGACATGTTGTGGTCGCAGTGGTCGCCTGGCTTTGATGCACGCGAAGACCTAGAGCATGTCAAGGCTGCACTGCGCACACCGGAGCATCTCACCGCTGCTCTCGGCTATTACCGCGCGACACTCGGCGACGGCGCACGTGACCCCGAACTCGCGGCGCTGCAACAACGCATGGGTGGCGAGTATCCGTCGCAACCGCTGTTGTATCTGCACGGCGACAACGACGGCTGCGTCGGCCGCGAAGTGGCTGCGGCTGCTCAGGCGATGTCACCGGCGCATATTCGCTATGAGTTCGTGGCGAATGCGGGTCATTTCATGCAGCTCGAGCAGCCACAGCGCGTCAACCAGTTGATCGTCGACTTTCTCGCTGCGTAGCGCGGCCCGGCGAGCCCACGCGCGGCGAGTCGCCCGGCTACGGCAGTCGACACCACTCGCCGTCGACGACCACCAGCCCGTCGCGCACCAACGACTGCACGAGGCGCGCGGCACGCGAGGTGTCGTCACCGAGACGCATCACCTTCGCAACTTCGCCAACTCGCACGCCTCGCTCGGCAAGCACTCGCAGCAACCTTCCGCGAGCTTGGCGATCTGAACCGTCAAAACGAGCTTGTGGTTTGCTCGTCAGCGCACTCGCACGGGCTGGGTCGGCTGCGACATTCCACCCATCGCCCGATGCGGCGTAGGTGCGACACTGACCAGCAATCGGGCACACATGGCACTGCGGTGCTCGCGCCGTGCACATCTGCGCACCGAAGTCGATGATCACTTGATTCCATTCCCATGCGCGACCAGTCGGCAGTGTTGCGTCGGCCAGCTCTTGCGAGGCGCGCGCTGAGAGCGGCCTGCCGGCAACTCGGGCGAGCACGCGTGCGACGTTGGTGTCAACCACTGCGACGTCAGCCGAATCAGCGAACGCCAGCACTGCACGCGCGGTGTACGGGCCGACACCGGGCAACGAAAGCAGCGATGCGAGGTCACTCGGCACCACACCGTTGTGCTGCTCAACGACGGCGCCAGCAGCGAGATGCAAGTTGCGGCACCGGCGCGGATACCCGAGCCCCGACCACAACCGCAAGACATCGGCGAGTGGTGCCTGCGCGCAGTCACGGGGTGTGGGCCAACGTTGCATGAACTGATGCCATTTGGGCACGACGCGAGCAACCTGTGTTTGCTGTGCCATCACCTCACTCACCAACACCGCCCAGCGATCGCGCGTGTTGCGCCACGGCAGATCGCGCAGTTGTGGCACGCCCCACGAAAGGAGCGGTGCGACTATTGCATTCACTCCGCCCAGACGTCGTGGCCGTCGTAGGGTCGCTCTCGCTGCGGCGCCGCAGAGCGCTTCCACACCATCACCCGACGACGGAAGTAGCAGACTTCCTTGCCGTCTTGGTTGAACGCCTTCGTCTCGACCGTGACCACGCCGCGATCTGGCTTCGACTTCGATTCGGCGACTGCCAACACGCGGGTTTCAGCATGAATCGTGTCGCCGTGAAACGTCGGGTGCTTGTGTTGCAAAGTTTCGACTTCAAGATTCGCAATCGCCGAGCCGCTCACGTCGGGCACGCTCATGCCGAGCACCACCGAATACACCAGATTGCCCACCACGACATTGCGGCCCTGCACGCTGCGGGCGGCGAACCAATCGTTGGTGTGCAACGGATGGTGATTCATCGTGATCATGCAAAACAGGTGATCGTCAGCTTCGGTGATCGTCTTGCCGGGCCAATGCTTGTAAATGTCGCCGACCACGAAATCTTCGAGGCTGCGGCCAAACGGGCGCTCGTGGGTCGTCACGACATCAAGAGTAGGTCACGCTTCGCCGCGTGAGCCATCGCCGTGCGGCCGATCGCCGCGTGAGCCATCGCCGTGCGGCCGATCGCCGCGTGAGTCATCGCCGTGGCGGCCCTTGTCACCGGGCGTTTCGGGCTGCTCGCCAGTGTCGTCATACAGCGGCAGTGGATACAAACCGGTGCGGTCGCGCGGCGCGTACTTCTCGATCCACCCTGCTTTCGACTCGCGCACTGCCGTGCCTGCCCGTGTCGCCGATTCAATGCGCGAGAGTCGAGATTGCGGTGTGGGCACTGGTGTGACCGCCCCAATGCGCAAACTGAGATAGGCAACCGCGCCGACCAGAATCGGCAGCCAGAACTGTGCAATGCGATACGTGAGTACGGTCACCGTCGCCGTCGCAACCGGAACTCCGAAACCCACGAGCGTGGGGATATAGACACCTTCGACGATGCCGAGCCCACCGGGAGTAATTGGTATCGATGCCAACACATTCGCCAACCCGAACGCGACGAGCAGGCCATCGGGCGCAACTTCTCCGCCGAATGCACGCAAGAAGAGCCAGAGCGCCAGCAGGTCGAGCATCCAGTTGGCGGTGCCCCACGCCACCACACGTCGCAACACGTCGCGTTCGGCAACGAGACCTCGCACGCGCTCGCCAAGGTGATCGAGCAGCGCTGCCGCTGCTTCTCCGTCGCGACCGATGCGGTTGTAGAACCATCGCACCGCTCGGTGCAAGCGCCCCTTGTCGTCGATCAACCCGAACACGATTGCCCCGGCGATCGCCATCAACACGGCGCCCGCTACGGCTGCCGTGCCGTAGATGGGGCTCGAGCCACGCAGCGGAATCGAAATGACGAGACCGATCCACAACAAACCATTGAGAATCACCGCCGAGCCGATGCCCGCAGTTGCCAAGGCAAAGCCGGCATCTGACTTGGGAATTCCTGATGAGGTAATCAACCGAAACCCGAGTGCGTTGCTTGCCGCGCTTCCCCCAGGAAGAATGCTGCCCAGCGCCCTCGTGCTCAGTTGAATGCGGAACAAATCGAAGCGCGTCAAGCGGTTCGCGGTGGGCCCGAGGGCAGCATGAGTGAGCAGGGTGTAGCAGTAGAGCGCGACAAACTCAAGCCCGATGGCCGCCGAGAGCAGCACGGGGTCGATCTGGCGCAGGTCAGCCACGGCATTTCGAAACGCCGGAATGAGCGGCAAGACGAAGAAATAGAAGACCACGGCGAAAAGCACCCACCGCAGGGCCTTCAGCATTAGTCCAGCGTAAGTGACGAGCGTGCCAAGCGCCACGCAGGGCTCATCGCCAACTGGCAGAACGGCTCGCACCACACGTGCTTCGGGTCACTACCGTGGCGATGTGCCCGAAGCGCAGCGCGACCTCGCCACCGCCGCAGCAATCATCGAAAACGTCGGCAAATTGTTGCGTCGCGCCACGATGCGTTTGGCGGAAAGTGGCGGCCCCGAAAAGCAACAGGTGCTCGCCTACGACCTCGCGCACGCCAGCGCCGCGCTCGAGACTGCGCGCTCACTGGTCGACTATGGCAACAAGGGTGAACTTGAAGCGACGATCACGTGCGTGTTCGTTGCCGACATGGTGCATGACTTCGCCACCCGACTGCTCGGGCGCGAAGCATTGTGGTCGGTGCAGCTCAGCGAACTGTCTGCGCACGACGAGTTTGTCGGCATCTATCGCGCACCTGCCTTGCTTGCGTCACTCGCCACGCATGCAGGCCCGCGCCACCTCGATGGCGACTATGAGATGGTGCAAGACACCTTCCGCAGTTTCGGCAAGAAAGTGGTGGCGCGACACGCCGAACACGTGCACCGCGAGAACGCCGACGTACCCGAAGAAGTAATCGGTGGTCTTGCCGACATCGGTGCATTTGGCCTGTCGATTCCCGCCGAGTACGGCGGTTTCAGCGAGGGTGGCGAGGGTGAATACATGGCGAGTTGTGTCGCCACCGAAGAGCTCTCGCGCGCATCGCTAGGCATCGGTGGCTCACTCATCACGCGACCTGAGATTCTCGCCCGCGCCCTCGTGAAGGGCGGCACCGAAGCCCAGAAGCACGAATGGTTGCCGAAGCTTGCGACCGCCGAAGTGATGGCAGCGGTGGCAGTCACCGAACCCGACTACGGCAGCGACGTGGCGTCGTTGAAAACCACCGCTGTGGCGGCATCGCGTGACGGCGTCGACGGCTACGTCATCAACGGGGTGAAGACATGGTGCACCTTTGCAGCACGCGCCAATGTGCTCATGTTGCTGGCACGCACCGACCCTGATCGCAGCAAGTCGCATCGCGGTCTCAGTCTCTTCATCGTGCCAAAGCCGCTCGGCGATGCGCACGGTTTCGCGTTCACCCAACCTGGTGGCGGAAAGATGGAGGGTCGCCCAATCGACACCATCGGCTATCGCGGCATGCACTCGTATGAGATTGCGATCGAGAACTGGTTCGTGCCCGCCAACCACCTCATCGGTGAGAGCGAAGGTCTCGGTAAGGGCTTCTACTTCCAGATGGAAGGCTTCGAGAACGGTCGTCTGCAGACCGCTGCCCGCGCCGTCGGTCTAATGCAGGCGGCGTATGAAGCAGCACTCGACTATGCGCAGAATCGCAGCGTGTTCGGCAAGAACATCGTCGACTACGAACTCACGCAAGTGAAACTTGGTCGCATGGCGGTGATCATTCAGGCGGCGCGACAGTTCAGTTATGCCGTTGCCAAAATGATGGGCAAAGGCGAAGGCGCGATGGAAGCCAGCATGGTGAAGGCCTATGTGTGCAAGGCCGCCGAGTGGGTCACGCGTGAAGCCATGCAGATTCACGGTGGCTATGGCTATGCCGAGGAATATTCGGTCAGCCGAATGTATGTTGACGCACGCGTGCTCTCAATCTTTGAAGGTGCTGACGAAACGCTGTGCCTCAAGGTGATCGCCCGCCGGCTCGTCGAGTCGGTGCAGGGCTAACGCAAGCCGCCACCGCGAGTCGGCCGACCTCGGCGACTCGCGCAGTTACTCGACGAACGCCAGCAATTCGTGCAGTGAACCGAGGCGCTCACAGTCGTAGTGCGCGTGGTCGTCAAACGGGTCGTACAGCAGTGGTACCAGCCCGGCCGCGGCAGCACCGCCAACATCGTTGACGTATGAGTCGCCCACATAGGCGACTCGCTGCGGTGGCAGGCCGAGCGCCGCCATCGCATCGCTGAAGATGCGTGGATCAGGCTTGGCAACACCGACCACATGTGAGTCGGTCACGATGCTCACCGGCACACCCGAACCCTCACCAACTTGGCAGATGCAGAGGTGCGCCAGCGTCGCCTCGATTTGACCGCTCGCGTTCGACACCACGCCGATTGGCACCTCGCGCAGAAACAATTGCCACAGAGCGGCGACTGATTCGAGCATCGGGTGTCGCCAATAAAACGGCGAGAACAACGCCCGCATCGCTCGGTTTGCCGCGTCGAGCGCGTCGTCGTCGACACCTGCGGTTCGCAGGTAGGCGTGTCGGTAGTTGTCCCACGTGATCTTGTCGATGGATTTGTCGGTGCGCTTGCTGGCGACCGCATCGAGCGCTTCCATGCCTGCGTAGTGGCAGCGCACGAGTCGTGCCGAGTCGGTGGTGCCGCCAAACGGAGCAATCGCCATGCCTGTCGACACCGGATCAGGAATCACGAAGATTCCACCGGCGTCAAACAACACAGCATCAAACCGCTTCGGCACGTTGACCTACTACTTCGAGCGTGAAAGGCCGGCGCGCTTGCCGCGTGAGATGAACTTGAGCGCCATCTTGCGGCTTGCCTCGTCGATCATCTCATCGCCGAACATCACGGCACCCTTGCCTTCGCCTTCGGTGGCCGTTTCGTAGGCATCGAGAATCGCACACGCTCGGTCGAACTGCTCTTGAGTCGGCGAGAACACCTCGTTGAGCACCGTCACCTGGTCAGGGTGCAACGCCCACTTGCCGTCGTAGCCAAGCGTGCGAGTGCGCTTGCAGTAGTCGCGGAACCCATCATTGTCACGAATGTAGAGGTATGGCCCGTCGATGACCTGCAGACCATTGGCACGACCCGCCATCAAGATCTTGTTGAACACGTAGTGGAAGTGGTCGCCCGGATAGTCGGCAATCTGCACTCCACCTGTGAGTACGGGCATCTCCATGCTCGCAGCGAAGTCGGCGGGTCCGAAGATGATGGTTTCGATGCGCGGGCTGGCTGCGCAGATTTCTTCAACATTGATGAGACCGCGAGCCGTTTCAATTTGCGCCTCGATGCCGATGTGGCCCACCGGCAAGCCGTTGGCGATTTCCACTTGGCGCAGCAACATGTCGGTGGCAACGATCTGCGCAGCCGACTCGACTTTCGGCAGCATGATTTCATCGAGTCGCGAACCCGCACCACCAACCACCTCGATGATGTCGTAGGCGGTCCACTTGGTGCTCCAGTCATTGACCCGCACGCACAGCACCTTGTCGCCCCACTCTTGTGACTTGATGGCGTTCGCCACTTTGGCGCGCGATGCTTCCTTTTCCTTCGGTGCGACGGCGTCTTCAAGATCGAGAAACACCATGTCGGCGGGAATTCCCGGACCTTTGCCGAGCATCTTGTCTGATGAACCAGGAATCGAAAGACACGAACGACGTGGCAGATCGCGTGAGCGTGGAGACATGGCTTGCAGGCTAGATGACGCTGCGCCGCAACAGCTCGGTCGCGGCTGCACATTCCGCCACGAAAGACTTCGAGAAGTCAGTGCTGACGCCCGTCGGGCCGACGATGCGTGCGAACACTCGGGCATCGATCACGTCGAGACCCGCTCGCCAATCGTCTAACACGAGCGCGTCGACCATGCCACGCCAGAGCGGGTCGGGCAGGCGTGTGCCGACGCCCGCGACCAGAGTGACCGCCTTGTCATGAGCGCGGGCAACATCGACCACCGTGCGAGAACCGCCGACGCACAACACCGAGTCGGGTCCGCACGCGAGCGCCTCGATGAGCACGGCGTCGACACTGCGCATCACGCCAGCCAGATACTCGAATGGCACGAGTTCGGCGGCGACTTCGGCATCGTGCAATCGGTTGACAAGAGCTTCGCCCTCGCCGTGACTATCAACGACGAGCATCGTCGCATCACCGCGCTGCACAAGTGTTTTCACACACGACGACGGCCAACCGATGATCAGCACGCTGGCATCGTCGGGTAAATCGTCGTCAAGATGCCCGGGCGTCGGGTCGCGCTCAACGACATGCGCCAACTCTCGTGCACGGGCGAAGGGTTCGGTCGCAGTGAGCACGTTGGCACACAGCCACCACAGTTGCGCCATGGTCGGATGCCGTTCAACGATTCGCCGACACGCCAAAATCAGCGACTGTGGGTCGGTGTCGAGGTCACACAACGCGTGAGCGGTCTCGCGCACGAGCAACGACGGGCCGGCGCCATCGGCGCGTGCCACATATCGCAGTCGTTCGATCGGATGCATTGCGAAGAGAGTAGTTGCGGGCTTGCTACCGTTCTTGTCGTGATCACGCCGTCTCCTGACACGGTGTTGCAGCCGCTCGAGGGCGAGTCGCGACCCTTACATGAGTGGCTCACGACGTTTCACCTCATGTCAGTGGTGGTTGATCCGTACACCAACGAAAGTGCCTGGGTGCTCAAGACCGCGCGCCGCGTGCTCGCCCAGTTTGCCGGCTCGAGCGTGCGGGCGAACTATGTCGTCACCGCTGATGCCAACGACGCTCGTTCATTTCTCGGACCACTCGCGTCGGAAGCGCTCGTCTTCTGTGACCCTGACCGCTCGTTCGTGAAACAACTCGGCCTCACTCACCTGCCTGCGTTCGTGTTCTTGCGCATCGACGGCAACGTCGTGGCAAGTGCGCAAGGCTGGAACCCCAAGGAGTGGCGCGCCGTTGCCGACGAGGTAGCGCGCACCGTGGCGTGGAGCAAGCCGCTCATCCCTGCACCAGGCGACCCGGGCGCATTCACTGGCACACCCGCACTGGTGTGAAGAACTCGTTGGTTGCGTGATGGCCGCACCCGAGCCGTTCAGTCATGTCGAACTGTTGCCACTCGGCGATGACAACACTGACTACCGACTCGTTACGCGCGAAGGTGTGTCGGTCGCAAGAACCGAAATTGGCGATTTTCTGCGAGTCGAAGCTGCCGCAATCACGCGGTTGACTGCCGAGGCGATGCACGACATCTCGCATTTTCTGCGTGCATCACACTTGGCACAACTGGCGAGCATTCTCGATGATCCTGAGGCGAGTGGCAACGATCGTTTCGTCGCACTCGACTTGCTGCAGAACGCATCGATTGCCGCGGGTGGCGTGTTGCCGATGTGCCAAGACACCGGCACGGCAATCATCAAAGCCAAGAAGGGTCAGCACGTTCTGACGAGCGGACACGACGAGGCCGCAATCTCGCGTGGCGTCTACGACACGTTTCTCACGAGCAACCTGCGCTACAGCCAGCTCGCACCACTCTCGATGTTCGAAGAGAAGAACACAAACACGAACCTGCCGGCCGAAATCAAGATTTCTGCAACCGACGGAGACGAGTACAAGTTCTTGTTCATCGCCAAGGGTGGCGGCTCAGCGAACAAGAGTTACCTGTTTCAAGAGACCAAGGCACTGCTCAACGAAAAGACGTTGTTGCCGTGGCTGTTCGAAAAGATGAAGACGCTCGGCACGGCTGCGTGTCCGCCCTATCACCTCGCGGTCGTTATCGGCGGCACTTCCGCCGAGTTTGCTGTCGAGACCGCCAAGTTGGCGAGCACGAAGTATCTCGACTCGCTGCCGACAAGCGGAAGCACGAGCGGCCACGGCTTCCGCGACATCGAACTCGAAGGCAAAGTGCTTGCCCTCGCCCAACAGACCGGTATCGGTGCACAATTCGGCGGAAAATACTTCTGCCACGACGTTCGCGTGATTCGTCTGCCGCGCCACGGTGCGAGTTGCCCGGTGGCGATGGCGGTGTCGTGCAGCGCCGATCGTCAAGCACTCGGCAAGATCACCCGCGATGGCGTGTTTCTCGAGCGACTCGAGACTGACCCGGCACGATTCATGCCAGACGTGTCGTTCGATGATCTGGCTGGCGACGTTGTGCGCATCGACTTGAACCGCCCGATGGCCGACGTGCGTGCCGAGCTGAGTCGCCATCCTGTAAAAACTCGGGTGATGTTGAGCGGCCCGATGATCGTGGCGCGCGACATTGCTCACGCCAAGTTGAAAGAGCGGCTCGAGCAGACGGGTTCGCTGCCCGACTACATGAAGAACTTCTGCGTGTATTACGCCGGACCCGCAAAGACGCCCACCGGCTATGCCTCGGGGGCGTTCGGGCCGACCACCGCAGGTCGAATGGACTCGTACGTCGCTGACTTCCAGCGCGCTGGCGGCAGTTTCGTGATGCTCGCCAAAGGAAATCGCTCGCGCCAAGTGACCGACGCCTGCAAACGACACGGCGGTTTCTATCTCGGTTCAGTGGGCGGGCCAGCGGCACGACTCGCCCAGGATTGCATCACGAAGGTGGAAGTGCTCGAATACGCCGAATTGGGAATGGAAGCCGTGTGGAAGATCGAGGTGCGCGACTTCCCCGCCTTCATCGTGGTCGACGACAAGGGCAATGACTTCTTCGACATGGTCGATGCGACGCCGGCGACGCCGATCAACATCCGCTCGTAAGCGCCGCCGCGTCGCGGCGCGAGGCACGACCCGTAGCACCACTCGCCGTGCGACGCCACGCCGCGTATCGGCGGCCGGCGAGCTGAGCGCACTCGAGCGTGAACGCATCACCTGTTCGCTGTCGGCGTGGACTGGTGAGCCTGGCCACTGCCAATGGTGCAACGCCGCAATCACCTCGCCTCGACGACGCACCTGGTGCAGCGACAAGTGTGGTCGCGCCTGGCAACGCAACCACATTTGGCGCTTTGCGCGGTCGGCCGCGAAGCGGCGCGCTAAGTATTTCTGCGAACGACCTGGTTGCGACGCAGCCCGCCGTGATTGCGAGGTCAACCATCGCACGGCTCGCGACGGAGCGGGTTATGGCCCGGGTTGTCATCACCACTTGAACCCCGAGCCCGATGGTCGCGGCGGGCT
>Ga0214923_10005615_pt1 | contig 14485 bp, 9 predicted proteins | sample LL1510_MetaG_FD_177993 | JGI IMG/M metagenome (GOLD analysis project Ga0214923, IMG submission 177993) | Freshwater microbial communities from Lake Lanier, Atlanta, Georgia, United States - LL-1510 | ecosystem: Environmental > Aquatic > Freshwater > Lake | place: USA: Georgia | collected 2015-10-15 | reverse complement strand
CCGCTCACTCCCGATCTCTCTGTGTTTCCCCCCGCTCACTCCTGATCTCTCTGTGTCCCCCGCCCTTAACCTCGCTTTCTCCGATCTCTCTGTGCGTGTTTCTTTCTTTTTTACCCACTAAATCCCGCGGCAATAAAAATGATAAAAGCTATATATAAGTGCTAATCTAACATCAAAGTATGTCTCAAGTTATGCAAAATCTCTTCAAGTTCGGCAATTTTCTTCAGCTCAATGAAGACATGCGCTATGTGATTTATCAACATCTCCCACCAAGCCAACGCGTGTTTCTTGACAAGCAGATGCTCCTGATACTTAATCCTGCTCAGCAATTCATGATCCCGCGAACGTTCAGTCATGACAAGTATGAGCTGTACGTGATGTTCTATATCATTGAGGGCAAATTTGAACACTTGTTGCCTGATTTGATCAACTGCGCAAAACTCCTTGTCAAAGATCCAGTTGACCAAAACCCGCTCATTACTCTGGAGAGAGTTGAAGAGTTTCGTTTGTTGAGTTGCGAGACAATGCTTACTAAATCAATCAAATTCTGTGAAGATGCAAATCTGCGCCGATTTGTTGATGTGATTGGGGCAGAGTATCGGATTCTCAGTAAACGATATCCTGAGCAAGTGTTTCAGATTCACTGCGAAGAAACCAAAGACTTCGACTCCGAAGAAGCACTTGTCGGCATCATTCTGTTCTGCAAGATCTATCAGATTTATGTACAAGAGTGCCGCGGCGAAGATGCTCTTCAACAGGCAATTCATTGCTTGTTTGTATCAATGGTTGGAATTCTTACAAACAATCGTATCAAACTGACATGGTCAACAGAAAAAATCGGTCAGATGTTGCAATCAGTTTCTGAAGCTGTTGCGAGTACTACAGCCCGCAGCTTTTACAAACACTCAGATGTCCGAGAAGCAATCTGCGCGATTCCAGATGAATGTGTCTACAGAGACAAAATTGTGGATACTTTGATGCTCGAGCTTCTCAAAACCGATCATTTTGGTTGTGAGACTCGCTTTGAATTCATTTCCAGTTTGTCTGACCCCGTCTGTGATGCTCTTCTCACAAAAGAGTTTGTCATGAAGAACAGTGTCAGACATGCCTATTACATCTCTGATGGACGGATTGAATTCAAAGAGACGCGTATTGATTGCTACGCTGACCTTTTGCAAGGGAAAATGGCTCGCCGAAAGGTGTTGAAAGACAAAGATTTTAGTATGTTGCAAGAGCATACAAAACGAATCTACGATTCTGTCGAACATGATGCGCTATTTGGAAAAGAAATCAAGTTCCGACAAGGAATAGATGAGTTCCCCGCACAACTCCGAAGAATCATCCGCAAGTATGCTAAAAAGTAACAGCCTTGCATCTTCTCAACCACGTCCTTTTGGTCCCAATCTGTGTCCCCCGCTCACTCCCGATCTCTCTGTGTCCCCGCCCTTAACCTCGATTTCTCCGATCTCTCTGTGCGTGTTTCTTTCTTTTTTACCCACTAAATCCCGCGGCGGATATAGTTAAAAATGAAAAAACCTATAGATATTGGACTAATCGTCAACCAATCTGATTCAACCGATCAATCGCCCGACCAACATGCTGACCTTTGCCAAGACTTTCATGAGTTCCACTGACTTTGCCAACGTTTGTGAAGACGCGCGCTATGAGATCTATCGACAACTCGATCCAGTGTCCCGTTTGCTCATTGACTTTGACACTGATGGGAGGATGCTTCGAATCCTGAACCCTCATTTGCGATTCATGATACCACGAGATTTGTCCTACGATGAATACAGTGAGTATATCATGCTTTACATCATCGCGGGTCGATTTGAGCAGCTGTTGCCCGATTTGGAAAACTGTGTGCGAGAAAAAATCTCAGACAAAAAAGACAATCACTTGCTCATCTCAGAAAAACAGCTCAGCCTACTGAAAGACATTCACCAACTTTCTGCTGAGAAGCGCATGAAAGCACTCTATTCTTCTGGGTACTTCGAGACCATCTTTGGCACAGTTGTTAAGAACTACACATATTACCGATACAATGGTGCCTATATGCTCTATGAACGACATGATTTTGATCAAGACATCAACAAGTTCTTTGTTTATCTGCTCTGTTTGCGAAAGTTCTATGCGGATTTGTTTTGCATTCTAGATCCAGAGTTTCTCAAAAGCGGAATGTGTCGAGCATTGATGGATTTCCAAAACATCTACATCTCAGGATGTTGCACTTTGCTAAGCACAAATACGAATGCGCCTCTGTATTCGTACAAAGCAGCACAAACACTCATTGGATCATACGTGAGCATGATGCGATCTTTGCCATTTCCTCTCAAGGAAAGATGTGTTGTGTTGCCATTGCTGATCGAGGCAAAGCGTGTCAAACTAGAGCGAAAAAACATACTCGATATGTTCTGCAATGCATTGCTGAGCGATCCGCAATATGATGAACACTCAAAGCTTGCGATCTACAAATTGATGTCCCCCAATGCACTGAAAAGAGTGATCACCACTCCAGTTTTGCTCAGAGGTCTTGTCAACATCGCATTTGAGAGATATCAAGAATTGCTCTATTACACCGGCAATCCAATCAACGAATATGTCTATCTGATTGCTTGTAACAAGAAGCTTCATCCTTTGCTCAAATTTGGAGATGTCAAACACTTGGTGAGATGCGTGCGACGATTTGAGCGTCGTCACATGCACAATGGATTGACAAAGTCGGATGTGATATGTTGTTTGGAAATGGGTATCACGCCCCATATTTTCAAAATCATGCGCTATCTTGATCCATCAGTCGAATCACTGATCCGCAAATATGTGATATGATTCATCACATGAAAATGTGTGACCTCTTGATCTCAATCTATGTCCTCTCAATCTCTCTGTGTCCCCCGCTCACTTCTGATCTCTCTGTGTTTCCTCCCGCTCACTCCCCGATCTCTTTGTGTCCCCGCTCACTCCCGATCTCTCTGTGCGTGTTTCTTTCTTTTTTACCCACTAAATCTCGCGGCGGATATAGTTAAAAATGAAAAGATCCATAGATATTAGACTAATCGTCAACAAATCTGATTCAACCAATCAACCGCCCGACCAACATGCCGACCTTTGCCAAGACTCTCGTGAGTTCCAAGAACATTCCCAACATTTCCAACATTCGTGAAGACGTTTGTGAAGACATGCGCTATGAGATCTATCGACAACTCGATCCAGTGTCCCGTTTGCTCATTGACTTTGACACTGATGGGAGGATGCTTCGAATCCTGAACCCTCATTTGCGATTCATGATCCCGCGGACACTCTCTATGGATGATTATTGTGCATACATAATGCTCTACATCATTGCTGGTCGATTTGAGCAACTGTTGCCTGATTTGGAAGATTATTCGCGAAAACAGATGAGTTCTCCAGGTGTTGCTCTGGTATATCTCTCACCGGATGAGATCAATCGACTGAAAGAGATCCATCGACTTTCGAAGATAGAGCGCATCATCGCGCTCTACGAGACAAGATACTTTGCATGTCTGCGAGAAAAAATCATCAAAATGTATGGATTTGGAGTAGATGCTCAAGGAAATTGCATCCAGTTCTACAATGCGTCCAAATCTGACATCCATGAAATGCTTGTTGGCATCACGTGTTTGCGAAAGTTTTACTCGGATTTCTATTCCAAGCTTCCTTACGCTTCTATTGATAATTGGATAAGCCGCATATCATACGAGTTCCAATCCGTCTTCATTGCACTGTGTGGTGTTTTGCTCAATCCGGATCTAGATCCAACAAGATATCCAATCGAGATGGTCAAATTGCTGATTGATGCATCTATGAACTTGATTCATAGTTTTATTGACTATGAACAAAATGACAGCATTGTGTTGTCAATTTTGCAAGTTGCAAGAAAGCAAAAGTTCTACAAGCAAAATATTCTTGACATGTTTTGCCAGTCTTTGTTGCAAACTCGCCGTCATTATCCACAAGAAAAGCTTGAGATTCTTGAATTGATGTCTCGAAAATCGTTGGCACAAATTGTTGATAAGAAGTTCTTACTCAAAGCTTGTATCAACATGGTGTTTGAGGATCTTAATGGATTGATCTACTATAACGGCGAGATGCTGTCAAGGCATGTGCGTCTTGTGAAACGAAATTGGAAACTTCGTCACTTGCTCAATGGAAAAGAAATCAAGCATTTGTTGAAATGTGTCAAATGGCTCCAAGGGTGGCACAAACAAATTGGAATTACTCATGATCAAATGTTACATGGTCTAATGATGGACAAAATTCCTCCAATCTGCGATTTCACCAACAGGCTGGCTCCACAAGCCAAAGCATTGATTCGGGAATATCTGTTCTAAGTTCTCTTTCCAACAACATCTGTGACCTTTTCTTCCTTGGATATGTGTCTCTCTGTCCTCTGTGTACTCTCTGTGTACTCTCTGTCCTCTGTGTACTCTCTGTCTTCTGTGTACTCTCTGTGTACTCTGTGTCCTCTGTGTACTCTCTGTGTATATGTTTGTCTCTTTTTTTTTCTGATGACTAACAAAAGCAAGATAAGATTGCCACTTATTAACCTATTATTATTTTTTGTCAACAAAAGTAATAACAGATGACGCAACATCATAAGTGTGCTGTGTTTCTATTTACTCGCGATTTACGCACTAGTGATAATACATCTCTTATTGAGTTAACAAATAAATATAGGAATACCTGTTATATATTGCCCCTATTTATATTTAATCCAGAGCAAGTCGGCGCTAATAACGCGTATAGAAGTGCACCTGCTATCAGATTCATGTGCGAATGTTTAGCAGATTTACAGACAACTAAAATACCTGATATGATGTTTTATCAGGGAAACCCAGCAACGATAATTGCGCGGATTCATGCAATAGTTCCCATTCAAGCAATAGCGTTAAATCATGATTATACGCCATTTGCCATAGCTCGTGAAGAAGCGCTTCTTGCTCTATCAAAAAAAATAGGCGCGGATTTTATATGTAGGCCCGATTATCTGTTATTACCCGAGTTTGTTTTAAATAAGTCTAATCAGGTATATGTTAAGTTTAGCCCGTTTCACCGCGCGGCATTAGCTAAACGCGCGCCAGATACTCCAACCGCATTACATTCTGTATTTGCTTCTCGCGGGATATGCGCGAAATTCTCGCCGCTTTCATTATCTGCCGCTGCTCCAAAATATGCTTCCTTGCTTCCGCGCGACTACTCGCCAAATGTTGTAGGTGGCCGCTCTCATGCATTAACTCTAATGAAACATATCGCGTCTACGAGCATTGCGCGGACATACTTAAAGTCGCGCGATTACCCAGCGGCTTCTACCACAAATTTGTCTGCTTATATCAAATATGGAACAGTATCAATTCGCGAGGTATATTACTTTATGAGAAACACACTTAAATTGCCTAAGAATCACGCACTTATTAAACAACTATATTGGCGCGAGTTTTACACTGTGATATTACATAAACATCCACGCGTACTCGGGCATGCTATGCGCAAATCATACTCTGTTAAATGGAGCCATGATATGACTAAATTCGCCGCTTGGACCGCGGGTAAGACTGGATTTCCACTTGTTGACGCGGGAATGCGCCAAATCGCGGCAACAGGGTATATGCATAACCGAGTGCGAATGGTAGTTGCAGATTTCTTGATTAAACTATTACATATAGACTGGAGAATCGGCGAGAAATACTTTGCAACACAACTTATTGATTATGATACCGCGGTTAATAATGGAAGCTGGCAATGGCAAGCAGGCAGCGGCACAGATTCTCAGCCTTATTACCGTATATATAATCCTTGGATACAAGCATATAAATTTGACCGCGAGTGTGAATATATCAAGAAATGGGTTCCTGAACTTAGAGATGTGCCGCCAAAAGATATTATTAAGTGGAATAAGACTTATAAGGATTACACATCAAAAGGAATCTATATAGCGCCTATTATTGATTATGTCAAAGAAAAAAAGATAGCTATCAAATTATTGTCTGCAGTACATTGAGCTGTAGTACATTGAACTGCAGTACATTGAGCTGTAGTACATTGAATCCTCAGCACACCAATACACATTACTCATTAGTAGTTTCTACAGGTGGTGTATGTGGCGCTACTTCAAATGAATTTAAAATAATACCATATATATCTGCTGAGATCGGTGATGAAATCATTGATTCTTTTGTATACTTTTCAAGTCCAACATTGATATTTGATAAGGTTTGTACATGTACTCCTTTCAAATACCACATTCGTAATTTGCGGATTATAGTTCCAAAGTCGCGGGCTAATTTGTTTCGAAGCTCGGCGCATACTCCTGAAGTCAATGTTCCATTGATTGTATTCACTAGTTTTTGTATTTCTGGAAGAGCAGTAGTATTTTCCACTGTAAAAGACGCGTGGTCAACACTCATTAAAACATCAATACGTTCTCTATTGCAATACAAAATATCTTCTGCTGAATGATGTGACACTTTTAATCCTTGTGAATATCTGGCGAGATCATTAAGCGCGGCAAGTATCGAATAGATATTCACTACTACTTTGTAATTGTCAGAAATGCTGTCATTTCCGCTGTCATATAATGCCAACATCTGATTTGATGATCGCGCATTACTGTCACATAAATCAACAATCCCAACAAAGAAGTCTGTGATCAGCTGAACTAGTTTGTTAATCGCGACGTTTCTCCAATTAGCATCTCGGTGCTTGGTTGTATTTGGATGATAGTAATACGTCATAACTGTAGATAGAGTCGATGTACAGACTCGCAACACAATATTGCGGATGTCTATGATTTTGATACGCCCGAACTCTAAATCAGCAACTGAATTATATTCTTTTTTCTCAACACTCGCGGCGGATGATTTCTTATCAACCCCGACTGCAGATCTTATCTGACACCCTGACAAATATTTCTCTGACATAACAACAGGATGAAGCGCTTTTGTATGGGCAGAGGTATCTACTTCTTCTGACAAATATCCGAGTGTTTTGATATATAACACTACTTCCGCGAGTGTGCCATAAAACATATTTGTAACACAGCTATCCATAGAATCAGTAAGAGGCCGCATTGATCTATATTCGGGAAGCATCAGTATATTTGCTTTAGCAAACATATTGTCAAATATATATCTGAAAGACTTAACAAGATGTGTTATCTCCATTGGAATCATTTGTGATCGCAGATTAGTTGAATAAGCAACCACATTTGGAATTACATAGTAATGAAAGCTCGTTGAGTTTAAAGAGTCGCATACAGTATTCGGCGCATGAGATCTCAATAGATAAATACCATCCAGAGTGTTTCGAAATTCACAAATCAATGTTTGAGAATATGGCAATCCAAACATATTGTAAAACACTGCAATAATGTTTGTTATGTTAATATACAAACATCTGATGCATTTCTGCCCGCCGTTGTATACATTAACTCGCACACATTCGACGCAGTCTTTTTCAAGATGTAATATTCGATCATAATCTTCGCCAACTAGAGTCTTCATAAACTGATCACATAATCCTTTGTTTGTTGAACTAGGGGCTTTCGCAGTATCTTGTACTACGTTTGATTCATCTTTCGCCGGCACTTTGCTCTCGGAGTCATCTAATTTGCACTTCTTATTTGATGTCTTTGGCGACAATGGATGCGATTTAGAATCGGTAGTTATAGTTGACTCAGCTTTCTTCCTCTTGAGTTCTTTGATAACTCCCGCAGTAACTTTAGGAGGTGTTGAAGACTGCTCGCTCATTATACGCGCGGCAACACTCGCGGCATTTTTGTTGCGTGTATATTTCATATCTGCTGCCTTCAAGTATTGCTGCACTAAGTTATGCATTGAATACACATCATCGAGATCAAATATATCAGAAACAGGTCTTGCAATCTGTTCTAAGATCGAGAATATAAGTTCTCCTTTTTTGCTAATAGTCGCGGACTTTGAGACTTTGAGTAGCAAATCTTTATAATTGCATCGATATCCTGAATAGCAGAGTTTATATTTGATAAATCCAATAAGATCTATAATATCAACTCGTCGAGACATACTTGGGACTAATAAGTTATCTACAGAGTTTGTTGTAAATACAGCTTTCTGATATACACTGAAGTTTCGGCGCGATATAGGGTTGTCTAAGATAGATCCAACACTAGTCACATATGACTGATATTCGGCAGCTTGAGTCATCAGTATTACTGTTAGATGTTACGAAAAAAGATAGGATAATTCATTTTTTTCTGCTATACTAATATACTAATATACTAGTTAATGGCGATCTGGCCATAGAATATCAGAAATAGATGCGGGAGTCTGAGAAGATCTTATATTACTTATAGAGCTTGAAGATGCTAATGATTGATTCCGAGTAGCATATAAATTCCAGTCTTGATATTTGATTGTTCTCAAAACATAAGTTCCTTCAGCAGAACAAGCATCAACTATAGGTCGGTCGCGAGCAGCCATATAATCAAGAAATGAGTATGTGAATGAGGATATTCGGGAGAATATTTCAAGCACATGATCATATCCTACATCTGTATTCTTTGTTGGATCATCAAAGTATCTGATAAACTGCGCGAGGTAATATAAACTACATTTCATAGACCACTTTAGCTCTTCAAGCGCGCTAATAACATTCTCGCGATTTACTTTAGTTGAATAGATAATATCCATATATTGTGCATCGGCGCATTCTAATGCTTGTACGAACTGATTGAAGTTATACACATATGGATCGCGTTCACTTCGAAGCTGATATCTAAACATACGTAAATACATCTCTTCACATATATCGGCATCATAATTATAGTACTCACTGATAGCATTTTGTTGTGTCCATTGCTGAGAGTGCGGCATTGACTGTGATATTTCAACTCGGCGCGGCTTTACCTTAAACACTGAGAATGTATCGTACAGTAGTTTTGAGCGTTTAAAGTCGCCTCGAAGCATTTTATCAATCTTGATGATATGCTTTATATTTGCAATAGTCTCTAAGATCACATTTATAACCGGTGTACTAATTGAATTATTATTCACCTGCCGCGAGTTACTAAGTCGCGCGCGATGTCTATATGTGCTATAGCAATCATTGACTAGTCTGCGATCTTGTTCTGAAACTCGCAATATAATATCAGTGACATATTGTATGGGCTTTGATTTCTCAACTTCCGGAGTAGATTGAGAAGTTGGCGGCGGAGGAACGCTATATAATTTACCAATTAAATCAGCATATGATACTACTGGCGGCGGTAGTGGCAATTGCGGTATTTCAGTTGGTTTAACTAATTCGGCTGAACCATATTTTGTTATATATGGAGAATCTTGCATTAACTTAAACGGCGACTCTTCAATCGCCCTGTAAAACTCTACATCTACTGATTTGAGTGATTCTCTTATCTGTACAGAGTCAACTATTGTTTGAGTACTCGCGGCGTTATTAGATTCATTCTTTTTGATAAATCTAATACCTATAGGCGCTTTTTGTGTTGATGTATCACTACTAGTCGCGGAGTCAATATTATCAGGAAATATATGCTTGATCATATTGGTATAATAATCGGTGCTACTATTATATTGATCATTAATATTTGTTGATTCTAGAATATTATCACAATCTGTCTGAATAGAATGTTCCATAGACATTAATCAGTGATTTCGCTTGGATCAAATTAAAAATATACACTTTCATTTTTATTATATTAGCATATTTATTGAGATACAACAGATAGAGTGGCATTAGTAAATGCAACTCCATTAGTATTATACTTTATACCCACGCGAACCAATACTGATTCAGCCTGATAACTATGTCCGAGTGTTATAGGTATAAGATAATTACCACTTACAATAGAATCATCATATATACCGTATTCGGCAATACCATTACCATTATCAAGAAATGCATCACCCTGTGATGGGTCATATCCACTTGTCGCGCTTAACCAGTAAGCTATAGTATTTACCTTTATATATATTAGTATATCGCCGGAGTCTACAAGCGCGGGGAAATCTCCAACTATTCCGCTGATAGTTATTAGTCCGCGACTTATATAGTATGGATCAGGTATAGTAACTGCGAATGTTGCCCAGCGGAATCCTAAGTAACTTGTGGCTCGAATCCCTACATCTGAGTAATCCGGCCCAGCTGGAGAAGTCGCGCTATAGTTAATAAGTGGATATGTATATTGCGCGCCTAATAGTTGCAGTTCTTCATTCGCGGCGAGAGATTGCGTGGATACATATGTACCACCATAACCCGTATTAGGAAACGGCCCTAATCCTGATAAAACTCGCCTACTTGATTCAGCGCCGCCTGCTTGTGATAATGTATCAATACTTAAAGCCGTAACTGCGGCCAAATCCCCTTGTCTGACTAATTGTACTACTAGTGCGGATGACACGTAGTCACCGGATGCATTATAAAGCCGCACAGTAAGCGCGCTCTCTATATCAGGCACATAAGCATTTGCCGCGACTACTAGTGTTGATGAATCAGTAACAGCATCTAAAGGCGCCGCATAAGCCGCTCCAACTATATCTGATGAAGGCGCGCGGACTTTCTCTACAATACCGCTCCCAATAACGCGCCATAGTTGAGTCAAGTTATAAAATAGCTTAACAAAGAATCGGCCTACTATTGTAAATCCTAGAGTCGCGCCCGGTGGTAATCGCGGTACTCCTGATATATATACCCAAGTCCCCGCGTTATTTGTTTCCGAATCAATAGTCGCGCTTACAATCTGCGCGTTAGTATAGTCATCATAATAAAATTTGACAGGAGTAGCAGTGCGAATAGATGTACCTTCAGTAATAGTCAGCGCGAATGTATAGCGTGGGATAGCTACTGCATTAGTTGATAGAGATCCATTATTAAGGCGAATTAATATAGCGCGATATATACCACTATTGACAGATCCAACTGCAAACGGATCTTCATCAGCTATGATTGATAATCGCCCTGCAGTTATAACTGCGTTATCATTGATTAAATTTGACAGAGTAATAGTAAATATCTGAACACCTCCTGATGGAAATGTAACCGCGAGATCTAATCGCGCTCCCGCTCTTTTCAGAAGGTAATTGCCAATGAATTGCGCATTAACTCGATGCATGACATTATAAGCTGTAACTCCATAAGTAGATGATATCCCGGCGTTATAGAAGACAGCCGGCGCAAGAGGAATAAATGTTAAATCATTAACTGTTTGAGCAATAGCGCGGCCATCTATTCCTACAGACAATTTGTCGCCGACATATTGATTACCTACACGCGCGATTTCTGTTGCATATTTGACAAACAAATCATCATATGTATTTGATGAATCTAGCTCAAATTCGGGCGGCAATTGCGAGGCGACTGCGCCTGATACTTTTAAGTCTTTTAAGAATCCATCTTCAAATGTAACCCCGCCTATCACCCAAGAATACTTATTAAGATCGACATAGTTCTCAGTCATTATTACTTTTGACTACTTGTTAGTAGATATTTATTATCGCAATCAATCTTATTTAAATAAAAATGAATAATACTATAATATTTTGATAACTAGTCACACCCCCGACTTAAATCTCTCCGCGATTATCTGCTCAACAATGTTCTCTCGATCAATGATGACTTCCAACTCCGTTCTCTCAATAGGGCGATTGATTACTACTTCTGACTCAATTGCTGCTATTGCAACAGTGATAGCGACTCCAGAAATGCTTCGATGGATCAAGAACCCAATTTATGTTAGCACCGGGCTTATTGGACATGAAGCCGGCTTCGCTGATCGCACTCCTCCTGCTGACATCTGTCTTGAGATGTGGAACAAGTTCTGGCGCCGACCAGTGTCAGAAGTACATGCATTGCGCGAGATTCTTGCTAATGAAGCACTGTGCCTCAGCAAGTATGAGTGCGCTGATGAAATGTATAACACTTTTCATGGATTTTCTCAGCAAATCGAAGCATTTCCTGAGATTCAGCACTCCATTCTGATGAGTCACCCGAACTTCACAGTGTTTTGCATTGAGTCGCTGCTCGAAGAGCATATCAATGTGAAGCAAAATTACATCAGTGATTTCATCATCAAGTACAACATCAAAGTTGTAGACTCTCGCAATCTCCTTGCTACAGGACATAATGAACCAATTGATCCACTTGAGAATGCATGCGCCGCATTGAAAGCATATCTCAGCAGCAAGTAATACTTGATGACTCATGGAAGCAATTGAACAATTAAGCTGTTAAACAGTTAAGCTGTTAAACAGTTGAACAGTTAAGCTGTTAAACAGTTGAACAGTTGAACAGTTGAACAGTTGAACCATTGTTTGATTTTGCTTTTTTTTTGATATATACTACTCATCTACTATTAAGTATTAGGTATTAAATATTAAATAATTAAAGTTTAGCTATTTGATATAAAGAATGGTAACAACAACTAAAGATGTTGTATATTCAACATCAGCAGTATTTAATTCTAATGACGCAAAGACCGCAGATGTACTTGATGCAATATTGCCACCTACTTCGGCAGCAGTTTTACCTGATAATCAGTTCTATGTTAAAAAAATAACACTTAAAATTGATCAGGCTCGCCCAGGAAAAGTTAAGATACCAAATTATCCGAATATTGGAAACCCTAAAGATACTTCTAAAGCTACTACTAAGACAAATCCAGATCCGGAATTTGCAAAAACAGATAATCTAAAAGAAGCAGTGGCTGCAATAAGTGAATTCCAAGACGGAGATAGGCTAAAAATAGTGCCGACTATTACTATTGAAGAAGAAACTACTTTATCAGGAACAACAATATCTAATGATATAACTAAACCAGATAGGCCGCAATATCCGACAGATTCAATAAGATACGACTTTTTTAAACTTAAATCTGCTAATGATGCAATGATGCTGAAATACTATCAATTAGAATCATCCGCGGCTCATGATATATTTATATCATATAATGATGATACTAAAGAGCATTATGTTCTCTTTGACATATTTCATAATAAACTTGCCGCAAATGCTGGGGTTCAAATCAGTCTAGTACAAGATTCTTTTGATAATCCTTCTTCAATGACTGTACTACTTCCTGTCAAAGAATATACATGGTCAGTAGTAGAACAAACAGTAACTAAAGTATCATTGCTTGTTAAAATTGGCAAGTATTCTAAAACTAAATTTAATTACTTAACATTGTCTGTTTTAATTATGGGTAATCAAATTCGTATATAATACTTAACCTATTCCTAATTGTGCAAAATGATATTATAATTAATTACTTTTTTGTTATATTTGCTCAAATAGATAAACTACTAATCACTCACCAATAGTATTTGAATGGCGCAAACTGGAGCATTCATGGTGCTTGTCGCGGTTAAAGATATTGACACAGAAACAGTCGTAATATCATTACCATACCTATTTAACCCTTCGCAGTTTTATTGTAGCAAGATATTTTATAAAACGCCACTTAGTGGATATTATGAGTATAACACAATAACAACACAAAACTTTATTGATATATATGATGATGTCTGTCAAAACTTGCTGAGAATAGTAGATGAGCATTATTCAATTACATTTTCCTGCGATAGTAATACATTACATTTTACGTTCCGAGTAGTACTCTCGCCACATAATTCGCCTAAAATGTGCGCGCATGTACTCCATTACATTATATCAACTGGACTCGCTACACACGGCGCCCCGCGTATTGTATTTTATGATAACCTCGCGCGACAATATACTGATTTGCCTGAAATTAAATTCGCGGTGAGTACTATCAGTGTAGACGCGCGACTTATGAACTTACAAGCAAAAAGTATAAAAACATTTGATACTGTACAAGACGCGCCTTATATACTTACTTGCGAATCTTACCCCGAAGTATTTGCTAAGGAGTTAGCCAGCAAATATAAGATTAATTCATATATAGGCGGCCGCGATCATCTACTGATAGATAATGCCGATTTAGAGAGGTTTAATGAGATCCGCCTCGGCGACTTTAATACCTCAGTATCTGCACTGATTGATCAATTACAGACTACCGGCGATATACTTAAATATGTCAAGTATGGCGCGGTTGTTATAGATACACCGGCGACATCTGAAACAATATTAAACGCGGATAACTTTGAAGTAAAAAAGAAACCCGCGGCACATGGAGGCGATGGCGATAGCGATGACGATAGTGATGATGCTGGCGATAATGAAGGTCGTAGACTAGATGATGGCGCTATTATGGAAGTCAATTCTCATTATTTAAAAGAAGACATACTCGGCGGTAAACGTAATAAGCATAAAGGCAATAAACATAATCTAGGTAACCGCGACTTTAATAAGCAGAATAAACGCGGGGATAGAGTAATTAAGCCATCCAACTATTCTTCAAATAGCGGTAACAATGAAGACGGAGCAGATATTCCTATAGCTAAACCCGGAAAGCATAACTCTTGTAATGTAGATGTTAAGCCGGGTTATAAAGATA
>Ga0214923_10005614_pt1 | contig 14485 bp, 10 predicted proteins | sample LL1510_MetaG_FD_177993 | JGI IMG/M metagenome (GOLD analysis project Ga0214923, IMG submission 177993) | Freshwater microbial communities from Lake Lanier, Atlanta, Georgia, United States - LL-1510 | ecosystem: Environmental > Aquatic > Freshwater > Lake | place: USA: Georgia | collected... | reverse complement strand
TACTTTTTCAACCCTCGCGGGGAGGGGATTTTGCCGTTCAACCAAGCTGTTTTTGGTGTACTCTGAAGGACTTATGAAAGTGCCGATGCTGGATCTGGTGGCTGAGCATGCGCCGTATCGAGCAGAGTTGGTGACCGCCTTTGAGAGGGTTTTGGACAGTGGTCGCTACGTGCTCGGACCGGAGGTTGAAGTTTTTGAAAAAGAGATCGGCCAATGGATCGGCGTGCCCCACGCGGTGGGAGTTTCCAACGGTTCCGATGCACTTCTGCTTGCCCTGCAAGCGGTGGGAGTCGGACCTGGAGACGAGGTGATTTGTCCAACCTACACGTTTTTTGCCACGGCTGGGGCGGTTGCTCGTTTGGGTGGGGTTCCAGTCTTCGTGGATAGTGCGGAGTGTTGTTACAACCTCCGGGCCGACCAAGTGGTGGCCAAAATTGGTCCCAAGACCAAGGCGATCATTGCGGTACACCTTTTTGGTCAGTGCGCGGACATGGACCCGATTTTGGCGGCAGCAAAAAAAAGAAACATTCCCGTGATCGAGGATGCGGCTCAGGCGCTCGGGGCCAAAGACAAGGGCCGAATGGCAGGCACGATGGGAACATTGGCTTGTTTTTCCTTTTTCCCCACCAAGAACCTCGGAACGCTTGGAGAGGGGGGGCTGGTCACAACTAAGGATCCGGATTTGGCGGAAAAAATCAGAAAACTCCGCGTCCACGGGGCCAAGGTAAAATACTTCCATGAAATGATCGGAGGCAATTTCCGCCTCCATGAGCTTCAGGCCGCATTTTTACGGGTCAAGCTACGGCATTTAAATCAGGCCCTAAAAAAACGCCGGGATAATGCTGCTCGCTTGATCCAACAGCTTCAGGAAAAGTGGAAAGCGACATTTCTGACTGATCGCTGCCTTTGTGAAGGGGAAGAAAAAAAATCTCCATCCTATCCGGATGGCACGGTCATTCTTCCGTTCATTTGTCAAAATGAACAAGAGGGACATACGTGGAATCAGTTTGTGATCAGGGTCTCCGGAAGGGGAAAAAGGGATCAACTGCGCCAAAAACTCGCTGCCAATGGTATTCAAACGGAAATTTACTACCCCCGATCGATGCATGAACAGAACTGCTTTATTTCTGGGCATTTAGGGTCTTTTCCTGCGGCTGAATCATTTGCAAGAGAAAGTCTTGCTCTTCCCCTGCAATTGACAGGAACTCATTTTCCGGAAGCTGGATGAAAATTGCGCTTCTGGGTTCTTCCGGATATCTGGGGCAAACCTATGCCCAGTCCCGTGTTCCAAGGGGGTTGAGCCTAATTCCTATTCCGCGGGATCAATTAGATTACTCAAATCCCATAATTCTTCGGAATTTTATTCGGAGGGAAAAAGTCGACGGAATCCTGAATTGTGCCGGTTTTACCGGCAGACCTACTGTAGACGCCTGTGAGGACCAGCAGCAACTCTGCTTTCAACTGAATGTCCTATTGCCTGAATTACTGGCCAAAGTTTCCTCAGATGAAAAAACACCTCTTATTCAGATCGGCTCCGGATGTATCTATCAGGGGAATCCATCAAAAACAGATCCGAATCAAGGCTTTCGTGAGGAAGATCAGCCCAATTTTTCTTTTGATTATCCTCCTTGTAGTTATTACAGCGGCACGAAAGCAGAAATGGAAAAGCGAATCGGCCATCTTCCTTTTGTCAGCATTTGGAGGCTTCGCATGCCATTCTCCAGTCAGCCGGACGATAGGAATCTTTTGCAGAAGTTGGCCAAATATCCAAAAGTCCTCGAAGCAAGGAACAGCCTGACTGACTTGAATGAAATGGTTTCCCTTACGCTAAGAATGCTGTTAGCCGGGGTTCCTTCTGGGATTTATAACCTGACAAATCCCGGGGTGGTTTCTAACTCCGAAATCGTCGAGATGCTCGTTGCGCATGGACTCCGAAAATTAAGGCCCTCATTCTTTTCCTCCACCGAGGAAATTTCCATGGCCATGCGGGCGCCGCGATCTTCCTGTGTCCTAGATTCTTCGAAAATCGCCCGCTTGGGCTTCCCCATGTGCGACGTTCGGGAAGCCTTGGCGCGTGCCGTGCAAGCTATGGCCAGGGATTAGCGGGAAAAACTTTTCGCCTCGGCTAGAAGAATTTCTGCGGATGGGGTGGGTTGGGCGATGCAAAACCACTGATAGGCAAAAAGGCCCGGCAAAAATTCCGCCAGCTTCCGTAGTAACCATTCCAAAGGCCGACATATTCTGGAAGGAAGGCCCAAAAGCCCAACGGGTGGCGGAATTCCCCGCAGCTTTTTAATGGAAAACATCGAATCCGCCATCAGTTCCTTCAAGGAGTGTCGGGAAAATAAGAACCTGTGGGTTTCATCTAGAATTCCCCGACGGCCGTAATTGAGGCGTCCAGTGAAAAGAAAAACCAACCGCAAAGGCATGAAAGAAGTATTGGGGACACTTATAATCAGTTGGGGCAGTGTGGGAAAAGCCAAGCGGATTTCTTTGAGAAGCTCTCTTTGCCTTCGCCGATCTAAATGCTCTAACACATCTAGTAACAATACCACTTCGGCCCTTTCCAGTTTGGGGAGCGGTTGATTAAGGTCGTGTTTTTGGATGGTCAGACCCGGTTCAGGAGTGAGGGGGAAAAACTCGTCGAGGATGGTTACTTTACACTGTTTGGTTTCTGCCAGGGCTTTCCCCACCCATCCGTTTCCACCCCCAAGATCCACCACCTTTGTGCCAGCCGGGACACAAGCCACAGCCTCAGCATGGGAAGAGTTGGCTAGGCCAAGTTTGGAGACATATCGTGCCTCATTAGAAAAACCAACATCAAACCGACGGGCGTAAAAAACTCCAGCGTCCGTGCACCATGCTTCGAGGCAACTCCGAATACAACCCCAACAGTATTTCCATCCGTTCACGCGGCAAATCTCGTTTCCATAAAAAGTTGGTATGGGGATTTCATGGATCTTTTCCCCGACTCGTAAAATCTGGATAATAATTTCCGTATCAAAATGAAACCCGTTGGTATTAAGTTCGAACGGAATTCTGCGCAAAAGCGGGCAACGGTATGCTCGGTATCCTGTATGAAACTCACTCAGGGATGCGCCTAAAATTTTGTTTTCCAGGTTTGTGACGACCTGATTGCCCACCCATTTATAGAATGGCATGCCCCCCCTCAGTGCGGAGTGTCTTTGAAGCATCCTCGATCCGAATACAGCCGAACCTAGGCCCTCAATGAGCGGTCGAATCATTTCTGGCAGAAGTTCCGGTGCGTATTGACCGTCTCCGTGAAGCAAGACCACCTGATCAAAATTATTCTCGATCGCATAGCGATACCCAAGCTTTTGATTTCCTCCATACCCTAGATTCCTCGGATTTTTCAGGACACGGACCGGCCAACAATCCAGCGGACCCCGCCAGTTGGCTGCCAGTACCGAGGTTTTGTCATGAGAAGCGTCATCCATTACGAGAACCTCTCCACGACCCGGAAGTCGCGACCAGGGAATCCGGTCTAAAACGGAAAGAATATGATTTTCGGCCTCGTAAGCCACAATCAGGATGAGGGTTTTCATTCGGCCTTTTTGGGATTAAGAAAATCTTTGGTGATCCAAAGAGTGAGTAAGTACAGAGTAAAGAAGTAGTTTGCAAATGCCTGTTTGTTGAAAATAAAGAAAGCCCAAAGAGTCCAATGTAGAAATCCGAACGTGGCGTAAGCTGAATATCTCGGGGCTGCCGCTAGAAGCCGGATCCTTGGAATTAGTCCCAGAAGCCAAATTCCAACGGCGAGAATCGTTAAATAGCCCGGTCCAAACAAAAAACTCAAACTATCCGGACGGAAGGGCTGAATAAACTGGAGGCCGAAAACCGACCAGAGGTAATCCTTGGGTTGATCTATTAGAGGCAAAAGATATAGGAAACCCGACAAGCCTATGCATGTTAAAGCGGTAATTCTTTGTTTTCGTAAAATGCAAAGCCAAGGAAGTGCGAAAGGAATTAGGTATTGTTTTGAGGCAATCCACACTCCAGCAAACAACCCGCCCGCGAAATTTCGGCTGAAAACCGCCGTCCACAACAGAAGGGCGCCACTCCAAGCGTCCGACCAACCCTGCTCAAAGACAAATTCCAGTCTGGGAAAAAAGAGGGCCAACAAGGCGATTTTTCGTTCAACTAAACCTTGGAATCCAAGCCACATAACCGCCGCCACATAGGCAAGCAGCACACCGAAGCGATAGTCTGGGAAAAAAGGGCTTCCTAAAGCCGGCCCAAGCAGACTTCCCAGCGGATAGGGGAACCCGAAACGAAGAGTGTCTCCTTGGATAAGCTCGGGGGCATAAAGAGTGGTTCCGGAGCCGTAAATATTCGGCATAGCTTGTGTGTAGGGGTTATTTCCGTTCAGTAAGTGGGTTGTTGCCGACTTGAAGAAAAAAAAGACATCAATGGTGGGCTGCGGGGAGGCCCGAAGGGTCCAACAGCATGCCAAAAAAATGGAAGAACAACAAAGACAGAACAAAAATTTTGAGTACCTCCCCATAAAAAACCAGCATGCTATCCCGGCAACTGCGGCAATCGATCGGAGGCCCAGCCATAAATGAAATTCCGATTGAGAGGCGGCCTGAAGGTAGTAACCCGGAATCCTTGTGACCGGAAGTGCAAGCGTTGCGATAAGCAGAATAAGGAGGGAAAAATTGAGGAACCTCCGGTTTAGTTGAAAACGTCCTGCCCATGGTGCAAAACCCGCAAAAAGAGTGGCACCTAACAACAAAAACTTGGCAGGCAGCGAGCCCATGCCGTCCCTGCTAAAAACGGAAAGTCCAAGAAAACATGCGGATATCCACAGGCAAACACGGAAGCTGGAGCCGATTACATCCTCATGGCAGGTGGGAAGGGTTTTTGAAGATACCTTGTTCTTGGGCATCCCCTTTTCTAGGCTAGAAACTTCATGGGCAAAAGATTTCAAAGCAAAAAACTCGCACAGAAAACTCTCGCCTTGCCGATTTATCCCGAACTGGAAACGCAGGAAATTGAGCAGGTGGCCCGCGAGGTTGTCCAACTGGCCCAGGCTTCATGAGTGCAGGATCACGCCAATCTTCCTCTTTCTCCGTAGAGGCGCTGTTAACCTGTGGGCTGGGATTTATGCTGGCTTGGGGGTGGTTGACGACGGGACCGTCGAATCAGGAGTTGTTGGCCAACTACGCCAAGTCAAAGGACATCGCTAACCTGATTTGGGAAAACAAAGGATTCGCCTGGTGGTCTCCCGATTATCTTGGCGGGTCTCCCACGGCTCCCTTGGCCGGCACGGCCCTGACCATGTTCTGGATGTGGCTGGCCGGAATTACCGGGGATCCTGTCGTCGGCGGAAAGATCATGGGTTTTACAGCGCTGTTGGTCTCGGCTCTCTTCATGGTTGCTTTCCTGAAAAGGCTTGCCGGAGATAGCCGGGCCGCCTGGATTGGCGCTTTTCTCTATGCGCTCGGCCCGCAGGCCACCCTGCGGCTCGCAGGCAACGAACATATGCCTGTCATTTTCTGCATGCCGTATCCACCGCTCATCGGTTGGGCTCTGCTGGAAATCGCCACGCGAAATTCCGGCAAAGGAATCCTCATCCTCGCCATGGCCGTGGCAGCCATGAGCCTCACCTTCAATAAAATTGCCGCCGTTTTCGGACCGGTCGCCCTTGGCTTGGCCATCTGGCTGCATTTCCAATATCCGTCCAAAACCATGCCGCTCCTCAAAGGGTGTCTGTTGGCGGCGGGCGCCTGGCTGGTTTTGGCCGTCTTGCCGCAGCTCCCGGGTCTTCGTGAAACCGGCCGGATGACGCTCTTCAGCACCGATCCGCTGGCCGGCTGGCAGTCGAGTTTCTCCATCAAGGCCCCGCTTTCGTGGTTCGATCGTGGAGGCCTCTTTCTCCGGGGCATGCCCGGCAATTTCACCGTTGATGACGGCGGATTTTATCTGGGTCTCGCGCTGGTGGCCGCCACGGCGATTGCGGTGGAAAGTCGTCGCCGAGGAAATCCGTCCCCGCTGGACGGGCCGATCCAGATTTTTCTCGGACTCCTGCTGCTGGTACACTGGTTCAGTCTCGGCCCCCGAAGCGGGTTGGGGGGGATTCTCGAATTTCTAAAATCGGCCCAAGGCCTGCAGGACTGGGTCCTGCCATTTTTCTGGATCGCGGCGCTCGGCCCCATCGCCGTCTTGGCGGTGATCTGGCCGGAGGGCCGATGGCGTTGGCCCACCTTTGCCATCGGCTTGGCGATCTACATGCTGGTTCCCGGCTTCAAATTATTTGAAATCCTTCCGCTCATCGGCACCGTTCGCGCCCCATGGTCGTTCTGGCAGGTGGGGGGATCTTTCGGCCGGGGGGCGGTGGGGGGACTCGCCGTGGCCCGCCTATGCCCCGGCAAAACCCGGGTCTGGATTCCCGCCACGGCGCTGATCCTGGCGGCGCTCGATTTTACCCCGTACTACGCAAAATATTTTCAGCCCCGTCTGGATGCCGGCACCTACGAAGGTTTTCGCCAAGCGGGAGAGTTCCTGAAAAGCCAAGCCAAGCCCGGCGCGATCCTGCCGCTTTCCGGAAGGTATTTTTACCTGCAACTCCCCCAGTGGACCGGCCGCCCCATCTCCACCGAAGCGTTTCAATCCTACTTCATGTCCAAAGGTATGCGCGCTCTGCAGGATGGCGGCGGTGCATCCGCAGACCTGATGAAAATCTCCCTCAGCGTGCAGGGCGTGCGTTACATTGTCATCGACCGGAAGGATGTGGACACCCCGGAGCAACTTCAGACGGCTTTCCGCCAGCAGTACCCCCTAGCCTACGAGAATGAATTTTTTGCCGTCCTCGAAAACCCCAGCAGTCTCGCTCCGGGATTTCTCGCCCGCAATTACGTCTCCATTCCCAAGGACAGCTACGCTTACTCCTCCGCCGATCTGGGTTTGCTCCGCCTGTATTTTCTCCCCGTGGAGCTCGCGGGCGTGGAGATGAACGATCCAACCCTCGCCGGCGTGATGAACCCCCAGAACGGGGAAGTGGAGCTGACTCCCACGTTTCGGGATCGGGAAGGAGAACCCTTCCGGGTGCTTGATGCGAACTCCTTCCGCCGCGAGGGTCCCAACCGGATGCGCCTAACTCTGCCCGGGGAACCGTTGTGGGTGACCCTGACCCAAGCCTGGCATCCGGACTGGAAGGTGCGGATCGACGGGCAACCAGCCGAACTCCATCGGATCACTCTGGCTCTGCCGGGGTTCCGCGCCACTCCCGGCTCTCGGGAAGCCACCCTCTCCTTTGAGCCACCCGCTTGGACATCCTTGGCCGTGCTGCTCGGTTTGATGGGCTGGACGGGCAGTCTCGGTGGTGCGGCCTATCTCCGCTTTGGACCTGCGCCGAAAAAGTGGAAACGGTGGTGGGAAGGAGAGGAGCTGGAAATCGAAACCCCTGAGGAAAAGGTTGTCTCCAAGCGAAAGGAGGATCGGGCACAAGGGTTGGCCGCCAAAATCCAAAAATTTCTGGTCATTCTTCCCACCTATAATGAAGGGGAGACGATCGAACATGTGCTGGAAGAGGTGCAGGCCAAGGCGCCCGGAGCGGAAATCCTGGTGGTGGATGACAACTCGCCCGACGGAACAGCCGCCAAGGTCAAAAAGACACCGACTTTCGGGAAAAAGATCCATTTGCTGGAACGTCCGGGAAAAGCCGGGCTGGGCTCGGCCTACAAGGAGGGTTTTCAGTGGGCGTTGAAACGGGGATACGACGCCGTGGTTGAAATGGATGCCGACCTTTCCCACGATCCGTCCGATGTCCCGAAGCTGCTGCAGGCCCTGAATGACGGGGCGGATCTCGCGGTGGGATCCCGTTACCTGAACGGGGTGCGGGTGTTGAACTGGCCTCAGTCACGGCTCTGGGTGAGCAGCTTTGGCGGTTGGTACGCACGGCTCCTGACCGGCCTTCCCATGACCGATCCCACCAGTGGATTCAAGGCCATCCGGCGCCGGGTGCTGGAAGGTTTGGACTGGGACAAATTTACGGCGCAAGGGTACGGCTTCCAGATTGAGATCCATTTCCTGGCCTGGCAGGGGGGCTTCCGCCTGCAGGAGGTGCCGATTGTCTTCACCGAGCGCCGCGAAGGGCAATCGAAGATGTCGCTGCAGATCGCGCAGGAAGCAGCCTGGCGGGTTCTCCAGCTGGCACTCCGGAGGGTCTTTCCATGAGGCAGGAGAACGTGGCCGGAAGGCATCCGTGGAGCTGGCCATTTGACCAAACTGACTGGATTCCGGCCGGTATCGCCTGGTTCCTTGCGCAGGCCCTGTATTTCTTTACGGCGCAGCCAAATGTGGGGTTGCTTGATTCCGGTGAGTTTTTGACCGCGGCCGTGCATGTGGGGGTTCCGCATCCCACGGGCTACCCGCTTTGGACCATCTTCTCGCACTTCTTCACCCTTTTTCCGATCGGCAACGGAGCATGGGAGGTCAACCTTGCCTCCGGTTTCTGCACGGCGATCGCCACGGGTCTGGTGGCGTTGATCTTGGTCAACTCCATGCGCTGGGCAGGAGTAGGGGACCGGTTGGCCCAGGTTTTGGCCGTCGGTTGGTCCCTCGCCCTGGCTTGCAGTGTTTCGATGTGGTCGCAGGCGGTCATCGCCGAGGTCTATGGTCTCCACAGTCTCTGCGTGATGTTGTACGTGGTCAGTCTCTACCGATGGCTGCGGGATCCTGCTTGGACGAACGGCCTCGCCTGGAGCGCCTTCTTCTTTTCATTGGGCATGAGCAACCACCACTTGATGATCTCCCTTTCGGTTCTGCCGGTGATGGTGATGGTGTTGAAGCGTCGTGATTTTCTGGCTGAAGGACTGCTCTATCTTTCCGGGGTAGCCGCCTTGGTGTACTTGGGATTTGGCTATCTTTCCCAAGAGCCAGCCACGTGGCACTCCTCCGTCCGTTTCCTTTGGTGTGTGGGCGTGGCCTTTGTTCTTTGGATGGTGATCCGGAGAAGTTTGCCGCATTGGCGAACGGGACTACTGGTGTTGGCCGGGGTGGTGGTGGGTCTGTCGCCCTACGCGTACATGCCGATGGCCTCTTCCACGAATCCGCCGATGAATTGGGGTTTCACCAGCACCAAAGAGGGCTTTTACTACGCGATCAATCGCAGCCAGTACTCTGGCAAGTTATCCGACCAGCTCCTCAAAACCGTAGGGCGCATGATGGGCGCCACCCCGCCGGAACTGCTGCAGGAACCTCCCCAGCCGCCCGGGGCACCCGCGCCCGATTCGTTTCGCGAGACGCTCGGAAAGTTTTCCCAACTCTACTGGCGCAAGATCATCGAAAACTTCACTCCGCTCTCCATTTTGGCCTTGGTAGCCGTCTTTATCTTTCTCGGTATGGTGCCGGCTCCGGCTCGGGCGTGGCTACAAGTGGCGGCCATTGGTTTCCTTCTCGCGGGATTTCTCCAGCCGGCCTTTGACAAGGCGGGGGCCGATGAGGCGGCCTGGCTCCTGCAGATGCCTTACCTCGGCTACTCTCATGCCTTCTTTGTTTTGTTGGCCGGTTTCGGATCCGGCTTGGCCCTGCAGAGACTTGGACAAAAAATTCCGGCCTTATCGTGGGTGGCGGGTCTGCTTGGGCTGGGTCTGGCCGGCTGGTCGTTCCGGCAAAACCTGGAGTTTTGCAGTCAGCGGGAACACTGGTTTGGCTGGATGTACGGCCGTGACATGCTGGCCGATCTGCCCAAGGACGCGTTTGTCTATGGGGGAACTGATCCGGGGCGTTTCGTTCCCACTTACATGATCCTTTCGGAGAGCTTTGAGAAGCCGAAGCACAAGCGGGACCCGAATTTTGACCGGCGTGACCTCTATATCATCACCCAGAACGCCCTCGCGGATGCTTTCTACAACCAATACATCCGCAACCACTACTCTGCCGAGCGGCCCGCCCCTCGCGGTTGGATCGACCGCTGGCTCGGGCGCGACAAGCATTATCCTTCCGCCTTTCTTGTTCTGCCCCGGCAGGAGGACATCATGGCGTTGTACCAAGCGGCGATCGAACGGAAGCAAAAGGATCCCGGCGCACCCGATCCCAACGCCGATCCCACCGTCCTCAATTCCATGGTGGGGGAGTGGATCTGGCAGCGAAACAAGGACCAACGGCCTTTCTTCGTCGAGGAGAGCTTCCCGATGGAGTGGTCGTATCCGAACGCCGTGCCGCACGGCCTCTGTTATGAAATTAAGCGCGATCCCGTTCCGCTTCTCACGCCCGAGCAGGTGTCGTCCGATATGCAGTACTGGCGCAACTATATCGACCGGCTGAAAGCTATGCCCCAGTTTGCCCAGGACATCGACGCCCAACGCTCTTTCAGCAAACTCCGTAACACCGGGGGCAACATTTACAAGTGGCGTCGGATGATGGGCGAAGCGGAGCAGGCCTACCGGCAGGCCCTGGAGCTTTGGCCTGGCAATACCGAGACGCTGAACAACTTCTCCGATCTCCTGCTGAGGCAGGGGAGATCGGCGGAACTCCGGGATATTTTGGCCAAGGCCGCCAAAGAGGATCCAAACAACACCCTATTGACGATTCTCCTGAAAAACTGCGAGCGCAAGATCCAGCTCCAGGCCGAAATTGTCGCTTTGGAAAAACAACGGGCGGCCAACCCCAAGGATCCTTCCCTTGCCCAGCAGCTTTTGGGTAAATATTCGGAGGAGGGAAACCTTTCCTCTGCGGACCGCTTGATCGGGGAGAGTGCGGCCGCGTTTCCGACCAATGTTGAGATTCTGCGGGATGCGGTGAACTACTTTGCCCTGCAAAACCGGGTGCCCCAGGCGTTGGAGTACGGCCGGAAACTGGAGAAACTGACCCCCCAGGATCCCGAGGTGAAGTACGGGTTGGCCAAATTTGTCATGCTGACCGGGAACCGGCCCGAGTTTTATAAGATGCTGGAGGAGGCGGTGAAGTTTGGAGGTCTTCCCATGCGGGAACGAATCGCCACTGAACCGATGTTCCAACAAATTCAGGGGGAGCAGGAGTTTCAGAAACTCGTCCGGCCTGCGCAGTAGACCCTTCGAGAAGGGGGAGGTGGGGTCGGATCTACGGATGTGCAGAAGTTAGGTTTATACCATCAAATCGAAGACAAGGGTCGATGACCCTGTGGAACAAATGTTATTTGGCCGGGGCAGGCGGGAGATCGGAGGGAAGGGCGAGGAGATCCTTTTCGGACCAAGGCTGTTTGCGTTCCTTGGTGGTTCCACGAATTAGGGCGACTTCCTCCGTGGTGACGGCATCGGCATTATTACCCCACTCACTGCGGATGTACGTAAGGATCGCGGAGATCTGTTCGTCCTTCAGTGGGACGGGTGCTCCGTCGCCCCAAGCCGGCATGTTGTTGTTGTAGAGGTTGCCCTTCACGGTAATCGGGCCCGCGATGCCGTGATGCAGGATGGCGATCAGCCGGTGTTTGGATCCTGTCACCCATTCCGAGGCGGCCAGGGGAGGATACACGCCGGCCTGACCCAGACCGGAGGCCTGATGGCATTGGGCGCAGTTGGCGGTGTAGAGGCGCTTGCCGATGACCTTGGGATCGGGTGGTGCCACCGGTCCCGTGCTCACCGGACCCCAGGTGATCAAGCCAGGATCGTAGACGTCCCCGCGGAAACCGCCGCTGTAGAGGAAAAGATAGGCTCCCGCCCAGAAGGCGAGGAGCAGACCGGCGCCGGTGAGCCAACCCGGGATGGGGGCGTGGCGTTCGGCCGGAGCCTGGGGAAGTTGGGAAGAGTCGTGCGGGTTCATTTGAGGGGCGCCTCCGGCAGGGCGTAGTTGGCGTTGAGGGACTGTAGGTAGGCAACGAGAGCCTTGGCCTGATATGAAGGGATCAGCTGGTGCCAGCCGTCAGGCGAAACTTTGAGTGCATCCGGTTCGGCCCTCGGCCCGGCCGCCATTTTCGCAAAAAGCCAGGGATGGGTGGGGCAGGTGGAGGTTTTTTTAAGAAGGCGCGGGTCGTAGAGGTGCTGCATCAATTTTTCACCCTCCGGCATCCGTGCCCCGATGTTGGAAAGATCAGAGCCAATGCGGGCGGTTCCGAGCATGGCTGGATCGCGGAAAAGGTAGTCACGGGCCACGGAACGGCGCTGACCCCAGCCGCGAGTCAGGTCGGCAGAATCCTTGGGGCCGCGAATGGACAGGGAATGGCACTCCAAGCAACCCTGGGCGGCGAAAACACGGGCCCCGGTGTGGGCAAGGCCGGACGGAACGGGCGGCACCGTGAGGTTGGTTTCCTCGTTGAGGACAGGTTCGAGTCGGCCCACTTGCCAGTAGCCCACGGCGGCTTGGGCCACCCAGGTGAGGAGCAGGGCGCCAAGGGCGAGGGCGAGGGCACGGGTGGGTTTCATGGCTTACCCGTGGAGGTGACCGACGCTGACAGGCCGGATCATCGTGGGGTTGCGGAAGACCGCCATCGGGGCGGCCGTGGGGAAAAGCCTGAGAAGACTGGCGATCAGGACGGAAGTGAAGGCAATTTGCCCCACCAACCAGAAGGACTGGGCAAAGATGACCACGGAGAGAAACGGACGAAGATAACTGGCCAGGGTGGAGACCGGAACACCCGCATCGTTGAGAGCCAGTCCCTGGAAGGATCCGGCAAGCAGAAGGCAGGAGGCGGTGGTGGCGGTGCCCAGCGTGGTGCACCAGAAATGCCAGGTGAGGGCCGAGCTATTAGGCCAGCCCATTTCACGGGCCACGGGGAGGAGGGCGTAAATGGATCCGGCGAGCACAGAGCCGAGGAAGAGAAAATAAAAAACCTCGAAGAAGGCCGGCCAGGCGACGGTGAAAGCCATAACGGGACGCACCCAAGGCAGGGAGAGGTAAGCGAGGAAGACGTAGGCGACCGCATAGGACCAAGCCCCCACGGAAAGAAACCGAAGGGCTACGTTGCGACGGATCTCCTCCCATCGTCCTTCCGTCAAGTTTTGCACCAGCAACCCGTTCCGACAGCCACAAAGGCCATGAGGATGGCCGCCACCACGCCCGCGCTCTGCATCCAAGAGGGGATGGGGCCGTCGCTGGCACGGACGGTGCCGAGCCAACCTCCCAAAAGGGCGGTGGCGACCCAACCGAGGACACCAAGATTCAGGCTGGTGGTCGCACGACCGGTGAGGGTGGGAAGAAGCTGGAAAATCAGCACCAGTCCGAGCGGGGCCAGCCAGAGGTGTTGATGGAAGGAATGCCAAAGAAGTTGGGTGATGATCTGAACGGCGCCGGGGGTGGAGGTGCCCCGCAGAAGAATCTCGGCGCTGCCCAGTCCGAGTGGGAAAGCAAGCAGGGCGAGGAGCAGGTAAAGACGGGGCAGGAGCGGGCCACTTTTCCAAGAGCGACCCAGGCCACGGGTCAGTCCGGTGCCGAGAACGAGGAAGGAGAGAACCAGGAGAATGGAGACGAAGCGGGGCTGAGGCATGCCGATCAGGCCGGAGGGGCCTTCAAATAAGATCTGGGTGAGGCCGGTGAGAATGGCCAATTGCCAAAGGACCGCCCCGCCAAACAGGAGCCGACCATACCGGAAGGCGATGCCAGAGAAACGGGGGGCGAGGATCAAGAGGACCCCGAGCAGACCGGAGCCAAGCCAGCCGTAAGAAAGCAGGAATTGCGAAGCGGGAACTAACCGGCCGTAATTAAACCAGGGCATGGGAATGAGCCGATCCAGCATGGGGACCAGGAGTTGGGCGTTGGCGAGGAGTTGAAGTCCGGCACCGATTAAAGAGGCCAGGACGGATCCAAGAATGAGGACTAGCGCAGCGGAAGAACCTTGAGAGAGGGTGGAGCGGTTCATTTCCTCACCTGGTTGGTGGTTGTGGTCGCCGCGGAGACCGGCTTGGCCGGAGCCACCTTGTTGGTGGCCGTCATCGTGCCGCCGTCTGCCGCCTGGGCGGCAGCCACCGCGGTCGTGTCGACCGGAACTTCAGGATACAGGGGGTAACCGGCCGCCGTGATGGCGGAGGGTGCGATCGTGGTGATCGGGTAGGCGGGCCGGGGATCTTCCGCGCGCAGTTTTCGTGCGGTGAGCTCCATCGCCTTGGCCACCGGAATCCGGGCGATGCCTTTGTCCTTGTCGACCCATCCGTAGGAAGTGGCTTCTTTTTCCTGCTCACCCTTGAGCTTCTGGAGTTTATCCCAACGCTCCATCGCGGCCTTTTCCAAAATAGTGTCGGGTGTGACGCCGGCAGGGCGAAGAAGGAGTGCCAAGCTGGCTAGGCCCAAGAAACCGGCGGCAAGCCAGAGTCCCGGCAGGTAGGGATGGCTACGCTCGGAAAGCGAGTGGGGGTTGTCGCTCATGACCAATTGGTAACTCCGAGGCTTTCGCGGAGACGGGGGTCGCGCGCGGGGAAAATGGAACGACGGGCCAGCAAGCTCAGGAACGTGTGGGCCAGGACGCCGATGACCCCGATAAGCGCGAGGATATCGATGGGATGGGGGTGAAAGCCGGTGGTGGCAGCCTTCAGGCCGGCATGACGGGCTTCCT
>Ga0214923_10005613_pt1 | contig 14486 bp, 12 predicted proteins | sample LL1510_MetaG_FD_177993 | JGI IMG/M metagenome (GOLD analysis project Ga0214923, IMG submission 177993) | Freshwater microbial communities from Lake Lanier, Atlanta, Georgia, United States - LL-1510 | ecosystem: Environmental > Aquatic > Freshwater > Lake | place: USA: Georgia | collected... | reverse complement strand
TATCATATCTTTAACAAGGCGAAACGCAATGACACCTTTCTTATCTTTCGTTGGAACAATTTGGAGTTCATGAAAATAGCTGTGAAGATTATTCGCTATAAAAATAACATACTTCTTACATTCATTTTCATCCGATAATCGCTGAAAATCATTTACTTTAATCTGTTCTAGCATATAAGTAAATATGAAAGACATAAGTTCCCTGCTATCTTTTGTCAAATCCAGTAGTTTTTGATGTGTCAAGGTGGAAGGTATGCTCGGACCCGCTCCCATACTAATGATATTCCTATTTTAATTTTATTTTATACTAAAGAACCGTCTCTAATAGTTCAGCATTTGCTTCGAGGCGGCGGAGGCATTTCTGTAGAGTGGCAACAGAGATTTCACTCGCTTCCGCAATTTTGGAAACAGGGATATTAATAATTTCGCACCGTTTAATAACGAAAGCTACGCAACCCGCTGCCAGAGACGGTGGCATATTCTCCTGGGATAGACCGGCCTCCTCGGATTTCTCAGCAATTCGCTTACAGAGCATATACAAATGCTCCATCTGATTGCGAGGAATTGGTAAGCGAGATAGAGGCAATTGAATGTATTCAATCGCTTTTGTACTTGACTGACTCGGTTTATTTGTCGTCGTCATATGAAGCTGACCTTTTTGCCGAGCAAGAGCCATAACCTCCTGCATTTGTTTGAGTGCTTTGGTAAATGTTGCACTATTCAATCCGAAAATCTCAGCAATTTCCTTGGGTTTTCGAGGTGAACCGGATTGTTTTAGACTTGTATAGAGACATGCAGATAAGAGGGCATCCCGACTAAGTCCTTGTCGTCCGCCAATATCCTGTAGGGTTGTGTATAGATTCTTAGATTCCTCAATAATTGACTGGTTAATGCCCGAATTGAGGCCGATAAGAGAAAGGCGCTCACATGTTTGAATGAAAGAGCGTTCTTTGTATGGAACAGTATTCCAGGAGTGATATTTGCGAACCTTGTACATTGCTTTTGCCGTTCCGTAATTGTTAAGAATCATTGTACCGAGGGACGCTTGGGGCAAACGGGGATCTTGTGGAGCACCGACACGGGTTGGATCGGAACCCCGATCTTCCTGGGAGAAATATCGGTATTCGGCAGTATTGTCAAATGGTCGTGCAACTACAAAGCCACATTCTTTACAAGTGATAAGATCAGATAAATCCAGACAATCTGTATTGTAACAGTGAGGGCAAGTGTCTGAATCGATGTGGATCTTTTGTTCGGAGCGATCGGTGTCATCCCAAGTTTCAAAGGGCTCGAGTTCTTTGATTGTGGGGGGAGTACTAAGACTGAATAGAGTTTCCATTTGCCCTGATATGGTGGTAAACTATTTATCAATTTTATAAGCGCAGCTGCACTTTTTAGGAAAAAGTGCGCACACTTTTTTATAATAAGTCCTAAGAGAATGAGTGCTGTCTCAAATCAGTCAGTACCCCAACAGGGTTCCGAACAACGGAAATCGATCCTTCCGAGTATTATTCCATCAGGAATAGGCTTCTTCGGTTCATCATACAGCCCCGCAGACGCTATGCTAACTCCGCCACAGATCGGTGTTCATGTCGGCGATTCAATGGACGATGTGATTAATGCGGTTAAAGGTGTGGGGTTTTATACTGACCAGATAGGGTTCGGTGCACCATCCACTGCATTAACACAAGGCATGCCCTTAAAACCACTCGGTGTCAATTATTTTATGAAAACGGGACTGACTTGCTCAAATGGCGCAGATATGTGGCAATATGTACAGGGTATTCCAGAAGGAAATGCTCTTGGAAATAAGGTAAAGAAAACAATGGAAGAAATGGGACTTCCACCTCTAAAAGGCTTAGCACCTGGTATGATTGAAGATGCCGAGAATGCACTCAATCCAAGTCCCCTAATTAATGCCCTATTTGGATCAGGATATCCACAATGCAAACAAGTACAAATGGCGGTTGGAGATGCATATGGGCGAATTGCGGATCCAGATACAGGGGAACCATGGATTGCCGACCCTGAAACAGCCGTAAATACAAATAATGGATATGTGCAGACTCGATGGATACAGGATACAGATGCAAAAGGAAATCCAATTAATTTATCAAGAGATAATTGGGTCTCGGTACAGAAAACATTCAATGCAGATGGAACACCGATTACAAATAAAGTAGCGGAAGCATTTGAAAACTTTTTAACAAAGCCTTCTACCATTATCGTAGTAGGAGTGCTATGTTTATTAGCCCTAGGATTTGTGAAACGATGAATATTTATTTAGGAAGAGTTTTGTATGCATAATATGCACTGACACCGCCTAGAAGTTGTGCCAGTACATAAGTAAATAGTTCAAACGGTTTTAGCTGACCATTCATATACATTGCGAGTGATACTGCAGGATTTACATGACCACCACTCATACTAGCGATTAAGAGGATTACAAGTGTAAGAGCTCCGCCAATAATAAATGCATTACCACCACTTGCAAATATTGCTAGAACAAAAAAGAATGCTCCTAAATACTCGGCCAGATAGGATACAACATTGACTTTCATTTCTACATATTCAGTGATATTTTTGTTGTAGTATTTTTATTTGGAGTATCATCCATTCCAAAAGTCATGACTTGTACAAGTCGTCCATTCTCCGCATTATTTCCAAAGTATTTAGTGGCTGAATGGAGAAGTCGGGCATTAAAAATTACGACCCGATTGAATTTGTTTCCAATCGTATCAATGGGATCAAATTCCGTACAATCCAGATTTCCATTTTGAAAAACGATATTTATTTCATTATCGGCTACAAGCATTTTATTTGTTCGACGGGATTTGTAAAATGTTATACCACCAATACTTGGTGCATATGGAGTAAGGAATATATACGCACAAAATAGATCTTTTTTATATTCAACTGTGAGTTTATCACCTGCAATATTATTTTGGAATCCGCCTTGAATTATACTAATTTTTTGTCCAATTAGAACTTCAAGCATATCTTTCGTTTCTAGTTGCGCTTGAATGGATAGGGAGCCAGTGAGGGCTTGTTTTCGGATTTCATTGGGATCAGTGTAGAAATTATCCCGAACGTAGAGGTCTGAAAGGATAAAATTAGGTGTTAATTCGGGTGTATCCTGTTTAGCAGTAGAATTTGGAATAATAACATTCTTAAGGGGCGCTTCTGGCGCTACTGGTGCTACTGGTGCTACTGGTGCTACTGGTGCTACGGGCGCAACATGCGCTACTTTATTCGGAAAAAGCGTATCAAACGATAAAAATGTCAGCCATTCTCCGCCAATTTTCATTTGTAGATCACAATATTTCCCAACAGGAACACTCACTTTCCAGCCACACAGGATAATATTATTGCGTTTGAATTCACTAACAACATCAGGCCGTGATTCTATGTCAACTGCTTTAATAGTTGACAAATATTTTACACGGATAGGGCAGACGCCCATTTCTTCATTAAATGCCCACCCTTTTAGTTGTATATTATCACCAATTCGCACCTTTTCATCAATCTTGCCTTTAACATTATTAATTATAGTATCAAACATTCTATGAATTCTATCAAAAATATATAATTGAATCTTTAGACCTTATTTAGCAGGTGAATTACATAACAGTTTCTGCTGTCCAATCATACGGGATCCAATATTCATGGTTTCAAGCTCCTGCAATAGCAGTTTTGTTGCATATGGAATATTAATATGACTAAAGCTCGTTGAATTTCCACACCCTCGGCACGCCCAGATGCTCTGTTCTGGGTTTGCAATAGCCAATAGACCACAACTCTTACAGGTATAGCATGAGAATGCGTCTGAACACTCCATAAGACGCTCTTTTGTAAATTCAGCCATACCGTGTGCCACAACACAATCACGCTCCATTTCCGTTTATACCTCGCTCAGTTGAGCATTTCTTCTCAACATCATTGCTATTCATAGCTCGTAGTAATAATTTATTATACGGAAATTATCACTACTTATTATGAACACTCTCACGAGTGGGACTGGACTATATCTTAAGCGAAATACCTTTTTTAAATTAGGTAAAACGCCCACTACCATTTAGTCTCTGCACCTTCTCCATAGGGAATTACTATTCCCTTTAGGAGCTTGGCTCAGGATTGTCTCTAGTCTAATATTATACCTATACCTACTAGTTTTCCCAGTAGCCATCATATGCTTTCGCAATACAACTTAGGAATTAGACATATAACACCATTTAATATTACATCATAATCAAGGTAATATCAAATTTTGTTCGAATCGAGAGTTTCCCTGAATTTGATAGTGTCGCCCTTCCGTAAAGGACTAGCACGACTTTTACATCGCACTTTGGCAAAAGTTTACCAAATCGTAATCCACCCTCCCTAGCCCTGCCCTCAGCAGGCTGACGAGTCAACATAACAAGCGGACCAGACGCACGTGAATGCATCTTATCCGCCGAACAATGTCTCAAACGCTGATAATAACAAGGCCCAATAAATATGCTCGTTTCCATCATACGCCCCGTGTATCCATTATACATAATTTCATTACCATAAGGTTCCATTCCATAGTTATCCCGCAGAATGGTTGCTAGATCTTCAACCGTCGTAGCATTGAATGGCGAACCATCTCCTAGGCAACCTGTCATACATCCGATTTTGGACAAGAGTGTTTCAAGGAGCTGAGCAATAGTCATACGAGATGGAATACAGTGGGGATTGATGATAATATCAGGAACAATTCCAGACGCAGTTTGAGGCATGTCTTCTTGGTTGAGAATCATGCCCATTGTACCCTTCTGTCCATGCCTACTCGAGAATTTATCCCCAATTTCAGGAATACGATCTTGACGCATCCGAATCTTCACAAACGAGTATCCCTCTCCATTCCTATTCTTGTAAATCTTGTCCACATATCCACTCTCATTATTACGGGGCAACTTACTCACATCCCGTTGCTTCTTTGCACCTGCAGGTAGAACCGCACCCGTTGGAACACGAAGAGGAACAACCTTACCAATAAGGATATCGTCGGCAGTTACATATGTATCCTTTGGCACAAATCCATCCTCGGCCAACTTATCATAATGAGCATTCTTAATCTGCTTAGTTTCAAGCGGGTCAGGATTACAGAACCGCTCCTCTTCACCGCTACTTTGATTCTTACGCTCTTCATCTTTGTAGGTGCGATAGAAGATAGAGCGGAATCGGCCACGCTGAAGCGCTGCACGATTAATCATATTCGAATCCTCCTGATTGTATCCAGTATAGGTCATAATTGCAACAACAATATTCTGACCTGCGGGTAAAGTGTTCACGCCAAAGAGATTGCTCATATATGAGGATACCATAGGAATTTCAGGATAGCAGAGAACATGTGTCATAGCATCAAATCGCTCACGGAAATTGAGCGCATAGACACCCATCGCCTGTTTCCCCATTGAAGATTGATAGGCATTTCGAGGAGACTGGTTGTGATCAGGAAATGGAATACAGGATGCAGTTGTACCAAGTACAACACTCGGATGAATTTCACAATGAGTTGTTGTAGTGTCCTCGATACACTTATCATAATCCATTGCCATGTAGGCACCTTCAGTTTCACCCGCATCAATGTATTCAAACAAATGCTTTCCAGACGGGCTCTCCCAGAGCATTAGCTGATTCCAGTCAGGAATATCCATAATTTGCTGTCTTAGAGCGCCCGACGCACTAATTTCACGGATTGTGGGGGCATAGAATACAGGGCGAATAACACGACCCGCTTCCGTCGTAATCCATAGTTCCTTGTAGGCATTCTTCCAGATAATACCCGTGTGAATGTGGAGCTGACCTGCTCGTTTTGCTTTCCGCAGTACATCGACCACATTCGATGCATCCTCGTTGCGTAGTAGTCCAATCCAGGAACCATTGAGAAAGACCCGTGTCTGTTCGTGTTTCTGCTGAATGGTTGAATCCCGCAATGAAATGAGCTTGTTGAGATTCTGGATAAAAGCGTACACTGTAATTGGTGAACTGAAGATGGTGATAAGAGTTGTCACGGACATATTCTTAATGACACCAACACCATGCCCCTCAGGCGTTTCACAGGGGCATACATATGCCCATTGACTATTGTGTTGCTTACGGGGTGCGATGAGTTTTCCCGTCTTCTCAATCGGCGTTGAGATACGGCGCAAGTGGGAAATACTTGCCGAATAGTTCATTCGGTTGAGAACCTGGGACACTCCGATTTTCGAGGGTCCGCCTATCTTACCACTACCGAAATTACCCGTTGCAAGGGACGATTTAAGGCAGACATCCAGAATTGTCGATTTGATAATCTTGTTGATGTTGTTGATATTCACAATTTCCGTCCAGTTCCCCGTTGCTTTCCAGGATCCGCCGTGAATCTCCTTCGAAAGTGCGGCTTTCATGTCCTTTACCATTCGGTTATTATAAGTCTTGCGAAGGAGGTCAGCGAGTAGAAAGCCTGGAACATCGACTCGTTTGTTGGGGTATGCATCACGGTCATCGGTGGATAATCGCTGACTGGATGTCCAGAGTACTTTCTTTGTGAGGTGTGCAAGAAAGCACGTTTTTTCATAGTTCATTTCCTTGCCACCGATGTGAGGAAAGAGCTCTTCTGCGAGAATATCCTCTACATTACTCTGCCTCTGTGATTTTACTGACCATGTGTTCATGTGCTCACTGAGCCAGGCAAGAGCATGGTCTTTTGTGGTAATTGAACTAGCTTCCAGGATTGACTCGGTAATAATTGGGTCATATGTGGCATCCTTATCATATCCGAGAATGAGTTCACAGATATCCATGTCTGGAAGTAGACCAAGCGCACGAAACAGGATAAAGAGAGGAATCTCAGTTTTGATGCGAGGAACTGTTACACGGAGCATCGTTATGAGCTGATTCTTCGGATGATACACAATTTTGACCGCATTTGATTTCGGCACTTGATCATTATCGGGCCCAATACACTTGATTTCTACGACTTCTTTCTCCTTGGCAGAACCCCGTCCATTACGGAATACAAAGGGGCGATTTTCGGACATTCGTTCCATAGAAATCATCGCACGCTCACCGCCCTGAATAATGAAGTACCCCCCTACATCATAGGGGCACTCTCCCAGTTTTGAGGGATGAATGTGCTTCTGGTCGCTGAGAAGACAGTACTTTGAACCCACCATAACAGGGATTTTTCCGAGGTGTACATTCGGAAAGATACGTACATTGGATTCCCGAATACCGTTGCGGGTATGATCCACAAATGTGGTTGTCACTTTCACATCCACATTCAGCGGCGATGCATAGGTTAGATTACGTAATCGGGCATCATTTGGCATCATAGGATGAATAGCCCCATTGTTCTCAAAGATTGTCGGTTTACGAATTGAGATTTTCTCAAATTCCATACATACCTCATACTCGTGCTGTACTTTTCTACCATTGATAGTTGTACCATCAGCGGTTGCACCACCCATAAGTGCATTGGCTGCAGTGGTGGATAGACCGGTTGCAGTTGCCAGGGCGGAACGAGGACCAGCGAGGGGGATTTCCGGTGATCCAAAGGATATGATAGGGTTCGCCATATGAATAATTTCTGGAATATCAACTTCAATGAATTGATTGAAGGATTCAATCTGATGGCCGATAATTTGTTTGCCATCAGATTGACTAAAGAATGATTTCAGAATGTGCCGATAACTTGGAATAGTGTCTTTCTTTGGAATGGAAGTCATTTTGTACGCTTGGATTTTAGCTAGTGTCTAACTGTAATCAATTTTTATAAAAATAAGTGCGAATTGTTTAGGTTCTGCATTCGGTTGCATTCGGTTGCAGAATACAAAACGTCTTAATAAAACATCTCACATATTATTAACAAGTATGTCCGATGTCAAAACGGTGAATATTTCAGGCGGTGCAGAAAAGGATATACCTGGTTCTAATAACACCAAGCCAAAGCGAGGTGGCCGTCGTAGCACAAAGAAATCAGGTGGCGGAGATGAATCACTCCGTGGTGTAAGTGCAAATATGAATGTCGTAAAAGGTGTAGAAGAAAGTTCACTTGCACAAAGGTCTGCTTCACCTGATACTCGTACTTGGTTATCTTATCCAAGTGGCGCACCTGTTCCGCCAGCAGTTGTTCCGCAGGTATCTGCACAACCAAGTAATCCGAATTTATCATCTGCACCAACTCCGCAATATACACAACAGGTTGGCGGTGTAAAACATGTCAAGGTGGAATTAAAAAAGAAGGGGGTATCAAAGAAAGTACACCTGAATCCTAAAAAGATCGAACCAAAAGTACAAAAGAGTACACATACCAGAAAGATACGAAAGATTACACTGGGTCTTAAAAATCTTCACAAGCGAATGACCCGTGCAAAGAAACTACATAATGATGTGAAAGAGATGCCGATTGATAAACTAAAAGATAAGTTAGTAAAGGGTGGGCTAATAAAAGCAAACTCAAAGGCACCTGAAAGTGTTCTGCGACAGATTGCCAGGGATTCTGCAGTTTTAAGGAAGAAGGCACTTTAGCACTTTTTCGTAAAAAGTGCCATAAGGGTCTAAAAACGGTACAAGAAACACAATATAGAATGGAACTCCACAAAGATAACTTATATATTAAAAGTCTAATTGAATCCACAAAACCATTTTTTATCGGGCGTATTGCGGGTGTCGAGTTAAAAGTTGCGTATAAAATTATAACCAATCAACGCCAAGATATAGACCACGATTTAGTGGAACTTGAACGAAATGCGGGTATCCACATAACTACATCGACTTCCCTCCAAGCATACGCAGAAGCCCTGACAAATTCCTACAAGTCATGTACTGGAATTGCGGAATGGGAATTAACAGGAAAAGTATTTGCCCTAACAGGAGTAGGGCAAGAATTTATTACTCGTCTCACTCCTACAATTCCAAAAATAAACGCCCGAGCCTTAGAGCCCTATTATTTCCAGGATTCATGGATGGAGGCACTTAAAGGAAAACGGATTCTCATTGTTCATCCATTCATTAAAACCCTACAGAAGCAAATCAGTAATTTCAGGAATATATTTCCAGGACGCAAATGGTTCGAAGACTGTGAATTCGTATTTGCACAACCACCTCTGACATTGGCAGGAAATCACAGAGAAAAAGATTGGCAGGAACACTACACCATTTTCATTGAGCATTTAAAGAATCTAACAGCCACCAATACAGAGTTTGATATTGCACTTGTAGCAGGTGGGGGGTATGGAATGTTGATTGCCGACTTCATTTTTCAGAATCTGGGGAAATCGACCATATATGTGGGGGGTGCACTCCAGCTATTTTTCGGTGTCATAGGAAAACGCTGGTTTGATAACAAGGAAATTCTACAATTAGTGAACGATGACTGGATTCGTCCAGTCAACGAGGATAAACCACCAAATTTTATAAAGGTGGAAAAAGGGTGCTACTGGTAATCTAAAGCAACTCCATCCTATTATTATATATTTAGAGTACCATGCCCAGACCAACGATGTGTTTTGCAACTATGTGTAAGGATGAAGAAGAATGTATTCGTGAAACCCTAGAGAGTGTTTATAAGTATATTGATTATTGGGTGGTGTATGATACGGGCTCAACCGATAAAACCTGTCAGATTGTCGAGGACTTCTTCAAAGAAAAGAATATTCCAGGCGAACTATTTATTGGTCCATGGGAGGGTTTCGATAAGAGCAAAACAAAACTATTTGATCGATGCTTCGGTAAAACAGAATACATTCTGCATCTGGATGCAGATGATCTACTCTGTGGTAATTTTGAATTTACTGAAAAGGATGCAGGATATCTAAAATATATTATGAAAACAAAGCGGGGTGGAGCTGAGTATAAGTGTTCCGTTATCTATAATAACTCGGTACGATGGCTCCTTGCAGGCGTAGCCCATACTATTATTCACTGCCTGGGCAATCCTCAGAATTTACCGAATACTAAAGATCTATCTGACCGAGACTTTTATTATGAATCCCGTGGTGCTGGAAAACGCAGTGAGGACAAAGAGAAGTTTTTAAAAGACGCTCTCAAACTGCGTCAGCAATTCTTCGATACACTCATTGATGACCCCTATGGTATTAATTATCGTTCCGTATTTTACACGGCACAGTCGTATTTTGACCAGGGTATGATGAAAGAATCTGCACAGTTTTACAGTCTATATACAAAGATAAAAGACACATGGATTGAAGAGTTTTTTGAGTCCAATCTTCGTTTAATTACGTGTTTCATAGAACTCAAATATCCAATGGAGCGTATTCTTGAACAGGCTGATAAAACGATTAAAATCTTTGAGGATAGAGCAGAGCCATATTATACAGTTGGCAAATACATGAATGATATTAGAAAGAATGATTTGGCTTATAAATATCTCTCTCAAGCAAAGCAGAAAAGCCTTGAAGATGTGAATAAAAAGTATGTCCTATTTGTGCGACGACATTGTTATGGGAAATATGTAAACGATGAACTATCTGTTGCATGTTATTGGACAAATCGGAATGAGGAGGGTAAAAAGTACTTAATGGAAATTATGGATGACCCAGAATTTACGCATCATAAAGAGCGATTTGCCACAAATCTACGGTTTTTCAATGAGCGATTGGAGGAATCTAAAGATTGATGACCATATTAATATGATTCGATGCACACGGAATATTTAGATTTATATAAGACATACACGAAAAAATATGGCCCGAAAACGGCCATATTTTTACAGGTAGGTTCATTCTATGAACTATATGACTATCAAAATATCCAGACAGGTGAAACTGCAGCGAATGTCAAAGAAATTGTCGATTTTCTCGGTATTCAATTATCGGTTAAGAAGGGCGAAGTACCTGATGGAAATGAAGGACTCTTTGCGGGATTTCCAGATTATGTTCTACACAAATGGGCGGGTCGTTTAACATCCACGGGTTGGACAGTTGTGGTTGTAGACCAAATCAAAGATGGAGTCAGAGGTAAAGTTACACAGCGAAAAGTGTCAAGGATTCTATCACCTGGTACACATATTGAGAATACAACATCAAATGATACACCCTATGTGGCAACCCTGTATTTCAATGTAACGGCAATGCATCCTCCATCTATCGGCTCAGCCATTCTAGACTTAACGACTGGAACAACGATAACATATACAGGGCAGGCAAGTGGTAGGCCAGATATTTGGACAGCAGATGACCTGGTACAAATGCTAAGTGTCTTTCAACCAAAGGAGATTATAGTATATTGGAACGCAACACAAAAACCCGATGAACAGTTTTTCCGCCGTATTTTCGGAATTCCTCAGAATATCCTTATCCATATTCCAGCCGTGGAGTCATTGGGTTCATTCTCAAAGGAACTTGTGCGGTCTGAATATCTACAAAAAATTTACAATATTAAATCGGTTCTTCCTGCAAAAACATACTTGGGGCTTCGTGATACGCACGAGGAAATTGCCCTCCTCTTTCTCCTCCAGTTCGTGGAAGAGCATTATCCGAGCATGTTGAAGTCATTCCATAGAAACGAGCCGTGGATACCACAGGCTCGCTTGATTTGTGGAAATCACGCACTGACACAGCTCCAGATGACGGGATTGAACATGCAGGAAACCGTGGTTGGTTTATTTGATAAAAGTATAACACCAATGGGAAAGAGGGCAATGCGAGACCGTATTTTGAGCCCATATTCGAGTGCAAACGAGATTCGTGCAAGGCTTCAGGAAGTTCAAGAATATAGGGCATGGCCTGAGGAGAGAACAAAATTATTAGAACGACAACTACGATTTATGTATGATCTGCCACGGCTTCACAGGAAAGTCCTATGCGGATTAATAACGCCCCAAGAGGTTTCCCACCTATTTCAGACCTACTTTGCACTACAAACAATTATGAAAGATATAACACCATTGACCGCACTCAAAGCGCTGTTTACCCAAGAGCAGTGGTCTCAATATATAACCGTATTTGAAGCGAATTTTACGGAAGAAAAAGCGCAAAAAGCACAGGAAACCCCTGCAAATATAACGCAATTTAATCCTAAAAAGTATGTGGATATTGGTCTAAAAGAGAAAGAGATTGAGGAAGTCATCAATGGATTTCAAAACCTGAGAAAGGAAATGGCAATACTCGGGCAAGTCTCAGACGATGCAATTCGGCTTGAAGAAAGAGAGAAAGAACCCTATGGTCTCAAAGGCTCAACCATAACCCTACAACAACTCAAAAAGAACTTAAAGGCACTTCCAGAGGGCACCAAGCTTTCGGAGTTGAAATCGGGTGGCTGGATCGATTGTACTCTACTTCAAACACTCAATACTCGGCTAGTTAGGCTAAGAGAGAATTTAAGTCAGCTGGTAAAAATGTATTTGATGGATGCGTGTTTGGAGATTGCAACAGCGGGGAATACAGTATGGAGTCTGATGGAGCACTGGGTATGTCATATTGATTGTACGCAGTGTATTGGACGTGTTTCAAGAGAACTGGGGTTTTGTTGCCCCACAATTGAGGATGTGGATATGGGGTCATCGTTTGAAATCAAGAATCTGCGTCATCCATTGGTGGAGGCAACTGCTACAAGGGTATCCTATGTCAAGCACGATATTTCACTGGGTGGGCTATCAAAAACAGGCTGGCTGGTGTATGGAATGAATGCCAGTGGTAAATCAACGCTCATGAAAGCAACAGGTATTTGTATTCTCCTGGCACAAGCAGGTTGTTTCGTGCCCGCAAAGGAAATGACACTGAGACCGTTTAAAGCGGTATATACCCGTATTTTAAATCAGGATAATCTATTTGCGGGATTGTCATCGTTTGCTGTGGAAATGTCTGAGCTCCGTGATATTTTAAGGAATGCGAATCAGCACACCCTTGTACTAGGTGATGAATTATGTGCTGGAACAGAATCCACCTCAGCGCAAGCCCTGGTAGCGAGTGGTATTCAATGGCTTTCGAAGAAGGGTGCAAAGTTTATTTTTGCAACACATCTACACGACTTACCAAATATACTTGATACTACCAGTCTTGGAGTAGAAGTCTGGCATTTACATGTTGATTATGATCCAGCAACAAAGAAATTGGTATATGATCGCACATTGAGACCTGGAAGTGGTTCTACACTGTATGGACTTGAAGTTGCCCGTGCAATGGATTTGCCGTTTGAATTTATTGAACAAGCCCTACAAAATCGGCATAAAATTATGGGTTCAACGAATCAACATGGTGCAACAGGTAGTACCTGGAATACCTCAATTGTTCGTAGAGAGTGTGAATTGTGTCATTCAAATATTACAAGTGAATTGGAAGTTCATCATATTGATCCGAGGGCAAGTGCAACAAATGGTCTTTTGATGAATGGAACACATATGAATGATAAGCGGAATCTAATTGTAATCTGCCAGGCATGTCATGACAAAGTACATGCGAATGTAGCAGAGATTGGAGATATGAAGATTACATCGAATGGCCCAGAAAGGGAGATTCGAATGCCTGTCATAGGTGCAGAAGCAGAAGCACCGCAAGTACCACAAGAAAACTATAGAAAAAGCAAATGGTCTACTGAAGATTTGAAAACAATTATGGATACTTTACAAAAGTATTCAAAAATGTCTTTAAAATCACTGCGAGCATATTTGAGTTCAAAGCATGAAATTGAGATTAGTGAAGTCATGTTGGGAAAAATGCGACGGGAGAAATATCCCACTTAGGTTGTACATTACCGTCTAAATCCACCACCTTGTACAGTACCACCACCAGGTTCCCGTTGGTTAGTCTGGGTGTTATTTACAGAAGAAAGTGCCATTAGATCCTTTGTAAAATCGGCTGAACCCTCTTCACTGGCTGTGAGAAGTTTCATAATATGTTTGCGGTAGATCAGATTTTCTTCCGTTAGTAGTTCTATCTGTTTCCGGAGAGCATCGACTTCACGGCGGACAGATACAATCTCGGAGCGAACAGGATTGCCCATTTGGTAGTTTAAGCCGGCCTGGTATAGAACGGAGGTCATATTTCTGATGGCTCGTAGAAGTTTAAATAAGTATTTATAACGCATTTATTTATTCACAGGTCATCCACTGCTCCCTCGCAATAAATTTGATTTGAAAGCTTTCCGTAGAATTGCTAGAGATGATTATTCCAATCCGTTGCATGAACTGTGGCAATATTCTAGCAGACAAGTGGCTGTTTTATCAACAAAAGGTGAAGGAACTACGAGGAACTACAAAAGTATCTGCCATTTACATGGACGGCAAATCAGTTCCGGATACAGCTGAGCTAAAAGTACTCAATGCTCTTGAGTTAAAACGCTACTGTTGTCGTAAACATATGCTGACACATGTTGATTTGATTGACAAGATTTAGCCCAGCGACCTAATGGAACAAAAAAATCATGAGACAGAGTAAGGGAAAATGGAGTTCTTTATACCAGGATTATTTATTTTTTTGATTGCGATTGCAATTTCATTTCTCATAGTTCCGAGAGCAACA
>Ga0214923_10005611_pt1 | contig 14491 bp, 8 predicted proteins | sample LL1510_MetaG_FD_177993 | JGI IMG/M metagenome (GOLD analysis project Ga0214923, IMG submission 177993) | Freshwater microbial communities from Lake Lanier, Atlanta, Georgia, United States - LL-1510 | ecosystem: Environmental > Aquatic > Freshwater > Lake | place: USA: Georgia | collected 2015-10-15 | reverse complement strand
CCACGACGGTTTCCGACCCTTTCGCGGGTTCTCGGACCACCGACAAACAAATCCGATGACTGCAAGTACGGTCATCTAGACCACTGGTTCGTTTGGCAATCGGCAATACATATACGATTGCACTTTTATCGGCTAAACCACAACACCCGAGGGATGCACTATGAGAAATGATGGATTTGTCCGAGATATTCACGTCGGCCACATAGGGCGATTTCACGTGGGCAGATGGTCGCGCAGCAACTTCGCCCCGCACAACGTTTTGTAGAGTCATGAGTTTCATGTTTTGATTTAGTGTAATAAATAATTACTATTACACAAAACAATCAATTTTACTTGCGCAAGGATTTAGACAAATGTATATATATACAAATATGCATGTTTCCATATTATTCGTATTGTTCCCCTTTGCAGCATCATTCAAATGGTTTGCTCGCTCCCTGACAACATCCCCGATTCAAAACGGTTTTTTCGGGACTATTGGACCGAACGTGGAAGCGGCAAAAGTCAAATCTTTAGCCGAATTATTCACGGGCGACGGTGTCATACAAGGCGTGTTTTTCAAAAACGGCACCCCCACCTTTGCACGTCATGTGATAAAAACCCACAAAATTGCGGCGAATGAAAGCGACGATGTTATGACCTTGTTTTGCAAATATGCGCTTTACAAAGCCGGAATGTATCCTTATAACACAATCGGCGTAGCCAACACGGCTTTGATGGCTTTGTCGAAACCGGTGGATGAGAACACGACTGCCATGTATGCTATTTATGAACGTGATTTGCCATATTTAGTGCATCTCTATCACAATACATCGACGATTGCCACGGTCAAAAAAATGGATGCTTTTTATCCGGAAATACAGGAGTTGTCGGGGCACAGCAAAATGGTGACAAATATATTTGAAACGTTGGATTACCATGTCATTGGGAAAACAGTTGATTTGTTTCAAATGAACGAGAACTTGAACACGGTGTTGCGCGTGAATACCCTTACTATGCGCTATATTCCGATTGTCCATGATTTCATTTCCACGCCTTCGAAATACATTGTCATGGACTCGCCTTTGGTCTTTGATTTCTTTCGGCTGTTTGTCAAGAAAATACCCGTGGTTTTTCGGGCAAATCTGCCATCTTTTTTCCATGTTCTCGACAAGGCGAATCATAAAGTGGATTCCTACGAAGTGGTCCGTGGATATTATATATTTCACTATGCGACATGTGAGGAGTTTGAAGATGTGATTGAAATATGTGCGCCTGTTTATGAGAACCTGGATTTTTCTGAGCTCAATATTGCGGGAAAATATCGTAAAATGGTCTTAGACAAAAAGACGAAAAAAGTGCGCGTGGTCTTTCATCCGGAATTAGAATCACTTAATCTGGATTTTCCTATAAAAACGAGCGAGGGGAAGATTGTATTGCGCAATATAGAGAACAAAAAGGTGAATGGTTTTGTTATGGTGGATGGTTTGAACATTGTGAAAAAATGGTTATATGATGATGTGTTTTTTATGGGAGAACATGTGGTGGTGGGTGATGTCTTGATGGCATTTTGTGTTCGCGACGGTTCGAATTATCTGTGTATGTTGAATATGCAGAATGACGCAATTGAATTTTTACATTGTTCGATGGATTTGACCATGGGATTTCATTCGAGTTATTTTTTGCGATAAATCAGACAAGAAAATTGTCTCATCTATTTTTTGAGCGATTGCTTGTGTTTGCGCTCATACTGATTATATAGGGCAATCATTGCATGGCGTTGTTCGGGTTTTACCATGTTGAGTAATTTATAGAGTTGAGCCACTTTGTTCTCGGGATGCAGTGTTTCTACAATCAAGTTATTGACTTGCATCTTTTCGTGGGTGTCTAACAACACATTGTAAAGTGGTTCGCCCTTGTAAGGTACTCGGGTCACTTTCTCGACCAATCCCACCAGGTCTTTGGCTTTGATCATGTGTCCCATAAACATGACTTGATGATTCTGACTGATGAGTGTAGTTTTGTTAGGATAATTGTTACCGAGGGCGTGTTTGGCAATGCGAATCAAATGTGTTTCGTCGGAAACGGTTTTGGTAATCGCGACGATGGCTTTGTTGCGGATCGTATGATTCTCAATGTCGATTTTTTCGATGGGAATGTAACCCTGATTGGTCAGGACGGGAGTTTTTGCCGGGAAACATTCCATACCGTATGGACTTAATACAGTCCAGTAATCCGTAGATGCGCTAGTATAATAATTGCCTATAGTGGATACATAATTGAAGTTGTCTCCGGTAATGACATAGGTATTTCCATCATCGTCACTCGTTGCAATATTTCGTGTCCAGTTCGAGCCGTCTTCCGACGTATATACATAAACACCGTATATTGTGCCATCTGTAACAGATGCATATCCGGGATTTGTCACGGTTACTGAAGTACTCGTGGCTATAGATATGACTGGAGCTAATGCCATGGCCACCTCAGCAAAAGGTTGAAGTGCCCACGATTCCGCATATGAAGATGTATAATATACCGTTGTGTTACTGGCATCGATGAAGACATTGGAAGTTGTAGTAGCCGGCGCATCTCCTAAGAAATAAACGGATAAATTCGAACAATTGGCAAATACTTCGGATTGTATTGTAGTGACAGAATCTCCGATCGTCACTGTCTGTAAATTCAAACAGTTTGCAAATGCCTTGTCGTGTATGGTAATCATTGAATTACTTATGAGAACATTACGCAAGGTTGAAGAGTTTGCAAATGCTTCATTGTTTATTGCAATCACGGTATGTGTATTGCCTTCTACATATATTGCTGCAGGAATGCTAATCACTTCGCACAAGTCGTCAAAACCGATGACGTTTGCTGTGCATAAAAGGTATTCGTCGTATGGTGTGGAAATTAGTTCGTAACTAACTCCTTGCGAGTCGATGTAAGCTGTCATACTTTTACAAGTATATACTCTAAAGAGAGAATTCTAAATACAAAAAAAATAATTGTGTTTTTGTATTTTGTCAATGTGATTATGCGTTTGAGTTTTTGTGTCGCTGAAAGTTATGGTAACAACGGTTGGGTTCATGGTATATGGTATGATAAGGATATATAATATTTTTGCGGTCGCTGGATAGTATGGGTTGATGCAAAGTATGGTAGTTGAGTCGTTTCGTTATTTGGTGATCGATTGTTTGTGTTTGCGTTCTAAGTGGTTATACAGGGCAATCATTTGTTCGCGTTCTTCGGGTTTTACCAGGTTGAGTAATTTGTACAGCTGAGCGATTTTGTGTTCTGGGTGGAGGGTTTCCACAATCAAGTTATTGACTTGCATCTTGGCATGGGTCTCTAACAACACATTATAAAGTGGCTCGCCATGGTAAGGAACTCGGGTCACATTATCCACGAGTCCGACGAGGTCTTTGGCTTTGATCATGTGGCCCATAAACATGACTTGATGGTTCTGACTGATGAGAGTCGTTTTACTAGGGTAGTTGTTACCGAGAGCGTGTTTGGAAATGCGAATCAAATGGGTTTCGTCGGAAACGGTTTTGGTAATGGCGACGATTGGTTGGTTGCGAACAGTGTGGTTATCAATGTCGATTTGTTCGATGGGTACGTAACCGTGGTTGGTGAGGACAGGAGTTCCAGCAAGGAAACAAGGGTTTCCCTGGGGTTGTGCCACTATAGTTGTTTTGCAATAGTCACTATAAGTAGCATCATAGAAATTGTAAATCGTGGATACATAGTAGGAGGATGATGAAGGGGTGAGGGACCATACGAACGACCGAGCTCTATTCGCAGTATAAGTTGTCCAGGTATTTCCGTTGGTAGATACATACACTGGTATTTCCACACTGGTTAAAACTTCATCGCACGATCCGGAAATACTACTTGAAGTCGCATTGATGATTTTCGGAATCCGGCGAAACTTAACATCATAAATTCGATTATTGTCGGCGTCACTCGTGGAAACAAAACTGTTTTCGGGTATAGTTGTCCATCCAGTTGTACCATCCTTATAAAATACTGTTATGTCATTGACTCCATCGACTCGATTATTACCGTAAAACAAATATTCATTACTATTTCTAGGATTACCATTATCATCAACTCCCGGTATTAACATATTCTCTGGCATATTTCCTAAGAAATACACATGTCTAAGATTATGGCAACCAACAAATGTAATCGGACCTATACTCGTAAGCGAACTACCGATCATTACATTCACGAGTGATGTGCAACTATTAAACGCACCTTGACCGATGGTTTCAACTACAGGCATATAAGCACTCGTGATCGAGCAACTTTCAAACGCACTTTGACCTAGGGTTGTCACAGCTGGCATCGAGACACTCGTTAGATATGAGCACCCTCCAAACGCACCATTATCTAGGGTTGTCACAGCAGGCATCGAGACACTCGTGATTGAGGACCCTCCGAACGCACCATTACCTAGGGTTGTCACAGCAGGCATCGAGACACTCGTTAGATATGAGCACCATGCAAACGCAGAATTACCTATTTCGGTGATTGTATATGTAGTTTGACCATTGGAAACGGTATGTAGAGTTAAAGGAATTGCTAAGGCGCGAGGACAAAACAACACTCTTGCTTTACTATTTGGCATTTTTTTATATAACAATCCATTATTATCATTGAAAAGATTCGTACTGGTATTAGCGACATGGATGGTAATTTCATTCGTAATAAAAAGATCAGATATACCTTCAAAATAGTTGCCAATAGTGATACTCGTCACTTGATTGCAACCATTAAACGCAACCGCACCGAGGGAAGTGAGTGCGGGCATCGATACAGTCACTAAACTTGTCAATCCTTGAAACGCAGCTATACCGATGGTTGTGACATTCGGCATCGATATATGCGTAAGATTAACTAAATAACATAACGCAAGCCTACCTATTTCGGTGATTGTATATGCAGTTGAACCATCGGTAACGGTAGTTAGAGTTAGATTTGTAATGGTATTGTTACGAGGACAAAAGATGACACTCGCATTATAATTTGGCAATTTTTTATATACAAATCCGTTAGTATCCTTGAAAAGAGTCGTACTGTTACTAGTCACATTGATGGTAGTGAGACTCCCTATAAAGAGATAAGATAGATTATCAAAGTATTCTCCAATAGTGAAAGTAGTAAGATTATTACAATTACCAAACACATCATTGCCGATGGAAGTGACATTCGGCATCGAGACACTCGTTAAACCACTACAATTATAAAACGCACTATCACCGATGGAAGTGACTAGAGGCATGGAGACATTCGCTAAATTTTCGTTATATTGAAACGCATTATTACTGATGGTTGTGACGGCAGGCATTGAGATACTCGTTAAATTTGTGCAAGCATTAAACGCATAATTCCAGATGGTTATGACATTATTTCCCATCTCAATACTTATTCTGGTATTTCCAGATTCTGAATACACCCGTATTACTGCGATGTCTAATAAATTACCTTGATTGCTAAATGCTACTGGACGTAAATAAGAACCTATATAGTTCGTATAAGTAATACTATCACTCCGTTCCGCGGATAGAATGGTCCATCCATCCACACCACCAGATGATTGTTGCCATTGGTAAATTACTGCACCTGCTGCCGATCGCCATGGGTAAGCACCTGTTTCACCTATCCAGACTTTAATCTGTGAATTACCTTCTGTTAAAGTCGCTGTAAAGGTCATATTCTGTAAAATACAAAATATATACTCTGTCTATAAAATATATTTTACAAAAAAATATATTCTATGGCATTTCTAGTTTGAAGAATTCACCGGTGTCTATTTTTCACTGCTTTTTTAATGGTCACGGTATGTAGAGTTAAAGTATTGTGTTTGTTGGGAGGAAAAAAAACACTCTTGCTTTATCAGTTGGCATTTTTTTATATAACAATCCATTATTATCATTGAAAAGATTCGTACTGGTATTAGCGACATGGATGGTAATTTCATTCGTAATAAAAAGATCAGATATACCTTCAAAATAGTTGCCAATAGTGATACTCGTCACTTGATTGCAACCATTAAACGCAACCGCACCGAGGGAAGTGAGTGCGGGCATCGATACAGTCACTAAACTTGTCAATCCTTGAAACGCAGCTATACCGATGGTTGTGACATTCGGCATCGATATATGCGTAAGATTAACTAAATAACATAACGCAAGCCTACCTATTTCGGTGATTGTATATGCAGTTGAACCATCGGTAACGGTAGTTAGAGTTAGATTTGTAATGGTATTGTTACGAGGACAAAAGATGATGCACGCGTTATTATTCATTAATTTTTTATATACAAATCCGTTAATATCATTGAAAAGAGTCGTACTGTTAATAGTTACATTGATGGTAGTGAGATTCCCCGCAAAGAGATCAGATACATTCTCAAAGTATTCTCCAATAGTGAAAGCAGTAATATTAGAACAATCCCCAAACGAATTATACCCGGCGATTGTAGTGAGTGCGGGTATCGAGACACTCGTTAAACCACTACAAGAATAAAACGCAGCATAGCCGATGGAAGTGACTAGAGGCATGGAGACATTCGTTAAATTTGTGCAATATTGAAACGCATTATTACCGATGGTTGTGACGGCACGCATTGAGATACTCGTTAAATTTTCGGAACAATTAAACGCATAATCCCCGATGGTTGTGACATTATTTCCCATCTCAATACTTATTCTGGTATTTCCAGATTCTGAATACACCCGTATTACTGCGATGTCTAATAAAATACTGCCAGTGTTATCGGTCACTACTGGACGTAAATAAGAATCTATATAGTTCGTATAAGTAATAATACTAATCTGTTCCGTGGATAGAATGGTCCATCCATCTACACCATTAGATGATTGTTGCCATTGGTAATTTACTGTACCTGTTTCATCGAATGGCCAGACGACAATCTGTGAGTTACTGTCTTCTGTTAAAGTCGCCGTAAAGGTCATATTCTGTAAAATACAAAATATATATATACTCTGTCTATAGAATATATTTTACAAAAAAAAATATTCTATTGCATTTCTAGTTTGAAGAATTCACCGGTGTCTATTTTTTCACGGCCTTTTTAATGGTGACGGTATTTCCATAGGTGACTTTTGGCAAGTCAGTAGCCTCTTTTACCACGTCATCGACGGGTGAATAATCCGTCAATATTACTTTTTTGCCGAGTTTTTTCGCTTTCGGTTTTGCCGTAACTTCTTTGGCCACGGCTTCTACTTCTTTGGCCACGTCTTCCACCATTTGTTTCGAAACAAACTGTTTGTAGATTTTCTCTGCATCCACATGATGCACTTTGCGAAAGACAAAATAGCGATTCATAAACGACACCCATTTTTCATCCGAAGTCATCGACAACGCCTTGCCATAATCCGAACGCATTCGAGGATTGCGTTCCACTTCACTTTCCATTTCCGCAAACAATTCCGAAAACAGCCCCGAACCATGTGGCAATCCCATTTTTTGCGATTCTGCCGCTTCTGCCAGCACAAATCCGTAGTTCCCCATCATTCGCACAAAGTAGTCGAAATTGACTAAATACTCGGGGAATACTTTGTTGATGGAGTCTTGATAGACGTGAATCATGTATCCCAGAGACAATTCATCGTCGGGGAATCCCGTCTGTTCATACATTTTCGTGATTTCGTAGATTTTATGTTCGTCGCGCATCAAGGTAATCCCCTCTTCTTTGCGTTTGTTTCGCAATCGCTGAAAGACCGTTTTGCCATCATAGCACGTTCCCACAAAATATCCCCCCGTCGCCGTGCATTCCGAGACATTGCGCAAGAATTCGTGAAATACCACATTGTTCTCGAAGAAATAATGCAGAGCAAATTGACACGAGGAAACTGAAAATCCGTCTTGTCCCACACCGTATTGTTTATACACCCCCTCCTTCAAGGTGGCGCGCTCTTTCGGACCACTGCCGAAAATCGCTCGGGCAATCATCTTGTCCTTGTCCGTCATGAACGATCGGCCACTGCGAATATTGACCCCGCTGTTTCCTTGCAAGAAAATCGCCTTTGTCTCCACCGTCTCGTCTTTGAGCGCATTCAAATAACGCGCACAAGCCCCATCCATCGAATTCATAATATTGTCGCGGGAAACATCAATGCCGAAAACAAATCCGAGTTTTCCCTTTATCCATTTCGGTAAATCCCCCGCCTTGCCCACCGCGAAATCAATGAGTGTGTCGCGACGTTTTGACGCACCTAGAATCAATCGCTTCTTGACAAACAAATTGTGGAAATCGCGCAATGCCTTTGTATCGTTTTCATTGCCCGTTCTGTTATAATAGACATCCACATCTTCCACCATTTCCGGAATGCCCTGACCCGTCATAAGCATGGATTCATAGACTGGATTATGTATCGAATGCCAGTTCGAATTCGCCACATTGTACGCATTTCCGTAGTTTTTCGCACCACTGCGCAATTCAGCGGTTTTGTCATAACGCACGCGCAACGGCACCCATTTCCACGCTCCTGTCAAAGTCAAATCATAGCGGAATTCCACAATCATATTGTCTTCAAAGACTTCGTGTTCTTCCGTCCGCACCAAACCGCCCTCCATCACGACATTGCAATAACAGGCATCCGTGTCATAGGGATTTGTCGGACGAAAGAGGGCCGGCATATAACGCTCTTCGTTGTCGTAATTGCTATGTGGTAAATTGTCGGAAATAATGCTTTCAAACGGATTCACAAAACGGTGATTTTCCTTGTCGAATCCACAGTATAATTCTAACATACGGTATTGCACAACACTTTGATTGCGGTCAAGCGCCTTGCCTTCCTGGAAAATCGTGTGAATGTCGTCTTTGCCCGTTTTCGCATCCTTTTTGAAATGCACCAGAAAATCAATCGTATTATACTGAGGGGGTTTCCATTTGAACGATTGTTCCCAGGTGAATTTCGTAATGGGTCCGGCATGTCCGGCGCTTTTTCCGCCGACTCCAGTATGGGCCGGAGTGAAAATGAGACCGTCGGTATTATATTCGTATAAATTTTGTTTGATATCGGACAAAATGACAGAGCACGCGTCAAATATCGAAAACGATTCGGTGGCAATCTGGAAATTCTTACAGCGAATATGAAAATCGCACACGTGTGTAGTACCTTCTTTGACCGCTTTTCCCACATTCATAATCGATTTCGGTTGAATGAGTGTCATGGCTTGTTGTAATAGGTTGATGCGGTATTTGTTTTGATGTGTTTCGTCGGCGACCTGGGTTTTTGCAAACGCCAATTCGCGCACGTTTTTGCCATGCACGAAATACACGTCGAATGCCGCGTATAGATTGATATATTTGTGATTTTTATCGTATTTGATATGTTCGCCATCAAACAAACTGTTGTGGAGCGATTTTTCTTCGGTCACGGCGCCCGTAAATATGACATTCATGTTGTTGTCAATCATGTATATGCGTCCGTTCTCGTGAATAAAGAGCAATCGTCTTTCACCATCCGCCTTGTCTGTCACGGTGTAATTGTTCAAGATGGTATTCGTACTTCCCGCCATAAGGTTTTTCAACAATAAGGTGGTCGAAGAGGGCCCACAGAAATCGCGGGTTTGCACGCGACGTTCTTCGTATTTGTGGTCGGGAGAATCGTGTAATAGATGCATGTAATCTTGCAAGACGCGGTCGCGTTCGGTATAGGCAATCGGATAATTCGTGCCTTGCAATCCGCCCAAGACAATGCGCACTCCTTTGCGAATGGCGTCCATTAATTTCGAGGGATGGTTGAATTCGGTGCCGGGGCCGACGGATTTGTTATCCACTTCCAGCTCGATTTCATAGGATTCATCGTTTTGAAAGAGTTTTGCGTCCTGTATTGTATAATGGGGGACCGGCGTCTTTTTCCCGATTTTAGGCGATACTTTCAAAATACTCACATCGGCGAAAATGGGCAATGTGGGGTGGGAAAATCGAACACGATTAATATAGCGGAAGAGTTTTTTCGAATCAGTCCATTTGTGAATAATGTTTTTTGCAATATTCGATTCTACAGTATAGTCTTGCTCCATTTGATAGGCTACGCGGAAATTATAGTCTGTGAAATCGACGGGTCGCATATTGCCTTGCTGCGTTCCCACCGAAGGTGGCGGTGATTTTTGCGTGAATTTGATTTTGTGCCCACGTGATGTAGATGTCGATGGCATGTCGATTAATTTTTGAATCGAATTCGATTTGCAATATTCTTGAATCAAATCGAGTCCAACAATTTCCGCACGAATATTCGATACTTTAGTGGCTTGCGAACGGACATCAAAATATTCATTTTGAATACGCAACATATGCATACCGTCGGGGTCAGAGGTAGTAAATCCGGCGGCGTGTAATTGTTTGACCACGTTTTCATAGTCGATTTTACTAATCGGTCTCGCCAATCGCGGATTCGTCCCAAATCGAATTTCCAATTCACTCGTTTTTCTATTTTGCGACATGACGGGATTACTGGCTAAATAAGCGGCCACCATTTGTTCGAATCCTTTTGATGACGAAGTATCCTCAACCGATTTCGTTTGTAATTCCATGTTATATAGTATTTTTATATATTATTTAGGTTGTTTCATTCCGATTTATTCAATTTTGTATTACTGCCACAGTAAAGCATGCCATAGTTTCCCATATAACTCGGGTTTCTTCCAAGTAACACGCGATTCGTCTTTGCAAATGGCTGGTATTTTATCAGCGATTGCATTCAGTTCCGCCAATTTGTAGGTAGAAATACCGCGCAATGGTTTGTCATGGGATTCAATCAATATTCCATTTGGTCGGACAGGTTCGGATTCGACGAGGCCATATTTTTTACGATCGGTGTACTTTAGGAAAACCCACTTGTCGGAGGGCGATTCTTTGTCGAAAATATATTCCAAATAAGTGCCGTTGATGGTGTTTTCGACGCATACATTCACTTTATAATACAAAGATAATGCGTGCAATGCTAACAAAGATGTTTTCGAATTGGTCATGAGTTCCGACATGATTTCTTGCGTCGTTCCTAAAGTAATTTTGCGATTCATGTTTTTAAAAGAATATTTAGACGATTTAATATGTTCCATGATTTTTTGTTTTTCGACCATTTCGACATTGGTATATTTGTTTCCGATAGCTAAATAGTCTTCATACCCATAATGGTGAATATACATCGACCAGAAAAGGGAATCGGGATTGTGTGGAATGCGTAAAAAAGGTTTTTGTACAAGCGGAACGGGCTTTTGTATGGACTCAACTGTTTTTTCGGTATCTGGAACCATAGTCTCTTCGTCAAGACGATGAGGAACAGGTACTTCGACAACAAACGATTTGTTATACATGAAGGACTCTAGCAAATGTAGAGATTCAAGATCAAATTTATTATATGGATAAAAAATTTGATAGAGGGCGTTTGGATAAGTCATCTTATTATGAATACTAGGGGAATAATCTTTATGTCATTTAGGAAAAATATGTATTCTTGAAGGTGGTTTGTTGCGATTCCATCACATCAATCGCTGCTTCTTGCACGTCAATATATTGAATATAATGTTGAATGTTTTGAATATCGTTTTCCGATAAAAAAGACAAATTCACATAGACGCCACTTTTGTTTTCATTGAGTGTAATAGATGAATTTTGTTTGAGTATTTTGAGTATTTCAATATGATGAGCCTTGTCCATTTTTTCAATACGCATTTTTAGTTGTTCTAGCATTTGCGCAGTTTGCATCGATACATAGAGAGCAAACATATTTCTAAATCATTTTGTGAAATACCTATTTGTGGAATACCTATTTGTGGATGGGGGCAATCACTCGTCATCGTCGTCGCTATTTTCGCCTAAACTATATCCAATATTCGCATCTTCGTTGAAAATCGAAATACGCGGTTGTACGACTTCGCCGAATCCACCCTTTTTGGGGAGTTGTGAAGGTGCATCGCGTCGTTGTGCAAGTTTCGCTATCACACAAATATAGGGGTCGTTGAGTTCGAAACGCGTTCCTAAGACGCGCACCAGAATTTCAGCATTTTCCTTGACATTGTTAAAGTGTATGTCGTTGTAATTATGGTCACGTGCCACGAAAACGGTGACGGGAATCACTCCCGATGCATCGACGACTTCCGCGTGAATACCCGCTTTCGTAATGGTTTTTGCCTTGCATTCAATCAACATGCCTTCTACTGGATGACAAATCATGCATTCAAATACCACCTGAAATTCGACGTTTGCCGCATTGACGTTTCCGCTCGAAAAATTCACCACACTGACCGATCCAGGTTTTACAAAACCCTGTGCAATACATTTGCCCTCGATACTGGCGGCGATTTTCTTCTCCAAGTTTTGTTTCAAGTTTTTGCCGACTTCATTGATGGACAAGACGATTTTTTGCGTGAGAACGGATTTCAAATAGACTCCATATACTTTCGATTCTACTTGTTTTTTTTCCGCCCCACCATTGTATATTTCGTCTGTTTGCATCATAGTAATAATATAATAAGGATATTTTTATGTTGTTTCTACGTAAAAATATCTCGCCGTCTTCAATTTTATAGTCTTTGCCCTCACATCCTCGAATATTTAGGCAAATGATTTTTTAATGATTTCACTCATGACCGTCTGTTCTGGCGTCAAATAATAGTATTTACCACCACGTTGTTTCTCGGAGAACGCACGCATCAAAATTTCAATCATAATACACAATCCCAGTTGGGATACAAAGGTCGTATTCGAATCATCATATAACACTTCCGGCGCAGCAATTTTGTTCAAAAGTTTAATCACCTTGTCTTTGCCTGCATCGTCAATACGGGCGCCGAAATTATTGCGTTTTTCAGTCATGTCCTTGACTTTGAAGACCATCTCTTTCGTGTTTGATTTTTTCGATACAAAAAGAGTAATAAATCCGAGCAAATCGTTCATCTTGTCCGACGTGCGCGGAATACGCCATTTGAGCAATTCTTTTCCTAACACATCATAATCTTCTTGGTCGGCTTCGGTCCATGAACCATCGGCTGCGTTTTGCACCATAATCACTAATGTTTCGTCCTTCAGAATCACCACGCCAGTCAATTCACCGACCCGCACCATCAGTCGGTCAAAATAAGCTTTGATAATGTCTTCGTTCTCACTCTCGGGTTCTCGTTTGTCGCTATAAAAATGCCGGACAATTGCCATTTTATGGCTAAAGTCCAATGTGTCTAAATAGTGATGGGCCATATAGACGAAAATCTCTTCGTCACTAATTCCAAACTCGGTCCGCAATTGTGTAATAGGTAATTTATGTTCGATTTTCTTGACGGAAATCGTCTTGTCGGGGTTTTTCGTCTTTTGTGTTTCGATGAAGATATGCTCGGGGTCAGAGTAATACACGACCATGCCGGCATGTTTATACCAATTCTTTTCTCCCTTTTCGAGAACCTGAGTATGAAAAACGTCAAAAAGCGCCTTTTCCATGGATTTTACAATGGAATCAAATTCCACGGAGACGGCACCATCTTCTTTTGGCACCACCGCGACCACTTCGTCGGGTTTCGCGACAGCAGCCACGTCCGCGGGTTCCGCATTTTTGTCAATTTCGAGTGTAATAGATGAGCGTTTGTATTCGACCGGCACGCTGCGGTCATAAATCGACGCATTTTCGTCGGTGATTTCGACGGGCTGGAATGCATAATACGCTAGGTCGGTAGAAGCGTCATATTTATCGACCAGACGCCCGGTTCTCCCATAGGCATCGACTAAATATTCATTGCGATTGTGAATCAGACGCGTCAATGCGCTGAAAATCTGCTCCAATGGGTATTGTTTGACGGCATTGATGTGGGCAATCAATTGCTCGCGCTCATAAAAGATATGCGACACGGCCGCCCCCGATTTTGCAGGCGTCTTTTCGCGGAAAAGTTCTCGAATACGGGCGAGCAAAATCTCTTGATTCGATTCGACATACTGATTGTTGTAATATTCATTATATAACACATTGGGGGCGCCGGGGGAATTCGCACACGTGAAATTGCAATTGTCCATGTAGTCGCATATTTCGGTATGTGGCTTGTCGCCTAATGCATATGCCACGGTCTGGCCATTGGTCGAAAGTTGGAGTTCGACGGTCGCGTTTAGCTTTTCTTCGGTGAAATTCGTCTGGCCGTGATTCAAGACGCAATCGACCGCTATGGTTTTCAAGAGTCGGGTTACGTTGCCGATTTGTTGCGCCTTTTTCTCTGCCAGACGATAGACGTAGAGATCGGCGGCTTCGACGGTGGGGTCGGGTAAGATGGACCCGTGCAAATAAATCTCCACATTTCGTTCTTCGAAAGGGAGCGCGCAGTGACTCTGGTTTCGCACGGCACGTCCGATGATTTGTTCAATACGATTCATATTATACCAGGGTTCGAGAACATGTATCTGGCGAATATTCTTGAAATCGAGACCTTCGGCGCCGGCTTTCGAAAGTAGGATGACCTTGACCTTTTCCCCGCGAATATTGTCGGCACTCGTAATGTA
>Ga0214923_10005610_pt1 | contig 14493 bp, 6 predicted proteins | sample LL1510_MetaG_FD_177993 | JGI IMG/M metagenome (GOLD analysis project Ga0214923, IMG submission 177993) | Freshwater microbial communities from Lake Lanier, Atlanta, Georgia, United States - LL-1510 | ecosystem: Environmental > Aquatic > Freshwater > Lake | place: USA: Georgia | collected 2015-10-15 | reverse complement strand
TTCCAATCGGAACGGCCAAACACATACATAGCTTGTTCTACAAACATATGAGCGTACGCAGAGTAAAGGTTTTTTAACAAAATTTCTTGCCACTGGCTATTGTCGCTTTCATTCTTTCCTAAAAAACCTTGATTGAAATAATCATTTATGCGATACTGGACATCATTGTAATATTTCTGACAGAATTTACTTTCTGGCATTTTTTTCAAAGAGTCAATCTCGCTTTCAATCCTTTCAGTATATTGATTCTTGGGTAAATCAACATTTTTTGGCGGGTCAATATTTATTAACCACTTTGTTACAAAAAAGCCAATTGTGGCTACAACGACAATTGCTAAAATCATTTTTACTGCTTTCATATTTATTAGTTTATGTCAATTTCGGTTAAAGTTTTTGCTGATTTTCTGTCCATCTCAGGAATATCTTTGAATTTTTTAAAAGAAGCTGAATTCTTACAAATTTTATTTAAATATGCAATTATATCACCTCCTTTATTTTTGTGTTTTTTTTGGAGATTTGAGTACGCTTCCATTTGAGCATTTCCACTGTGAACCAAATCCCAAAACTCTTTATCAAGATTATTACTGCTTGATCGTTGCTCTTGAGTTTGAGAAATTTGTTGATTCTGTGTATTGCTTATTTGTTGTTCCTTGCTTTTTTGCTCGTTCTTCTTACCTTGATTCGTATTATTTTCAGGTTTTTTTACTTTTTCTTTCTCTTTTAAATCTTTTTGTGTTTTTAGAATTAAGTCTGCGATTTGATTCAAGTCCATCAGGCTTACCGTTTCTGCGTTCAGAGTGTTTCCAATCTGCTTTTTATATTTATCATCAATACTATCAATTGCATTTTTAAAATTTTGTTGTGATTCTGAAAATAATTTTGACTTGAGCTCGTCAATTTTGCCAAGATTTATAGCAGTACGGATAGCAATTGCATTATCAATTTTTGAGCAAAAGTCAGGAATTACAAATGATTCATTTGTCGAATTACTATCGTCATCTGAATTAAATATCCATATTTTTTGCCACAAGCTTTTTTCTTTTACATCACTTTGATTAATAACCGTACTATCACAATATTTCCTTTTGTTTTCATTTAGAGTGTCGAGATTTAATTCAATTCCATCAATATAAGGATTTGCTTTATTTTTTATTTCATCAATCACATTATTTCTTTTGGAATCAGAACCATCTGAGTTTACTAAAAGAAAAACTGTTGAAGCAACAATTAAAATAATAATAAATACCCAAGCTAATTTGGGTACTTTTCGATACCATAATTCTTTGAAAATTGCTTCAAAACTTTCGCTGGCATCTAAAGACTGTGGTTTTACCTCCGCCCATTTTGTGAATTTATAACCATACTTTGCATCGCATTTAATAGGAGGCTTGTTTTCATATTGATGTATTCTCTCGCCATTACAGCTTCTTCTCCCTTTTCTTTCATCAATTATTATGTGATATTTTTTTTTGTTAGGCGATTGCCCTTGACCGCTAAAAGTTCTCTTCTTTAAATTTACATATTTAGGATTTTCATCTTTTGCCGGACAATAATTAAATTGTTCCGTTTCATAATCTCTATGTGAAACAGAAATTTGCCATGTTTTTTCTATTTCATCTCCTATAAAAACAAGATTGCCTACTTTGGGTTGAACTTCTTTATTAGAAATTTGTATATTATAATTATTAACTAAACCGTTTTCGTCTTTTATATAAAGGCTAACTTTTTTATGCTCGGATAATATAAGTGTAATGCTTCCCTTTGTATCTTCGACTTTTATTTCACGCTGAGGTGAAATAAGGTTATCTTTTTGGGCAATTATAAAACACTTGTTTTGAAGCTCCTCTTCTGTAATCTGAATTGAATTATTAATTGCCTTGCGTTCTGGTAGATAATTGTTAATTTTAAGTCTTATTTCAGCATCAGTTATTGGGTTTGAAAAGCGGTCTATTGTTTGAATTGATAGAGTGTAAGTAATTGGATATATTTCTATTTCTTTAACGGTTATTGTCTTTTCAATATCGTTAATTTCTAGAAAATCCGAACCTATTTCATACCACTTTCCATTCATTACCTTTGTTTCGCAAAACTGTTTAGACCAAATTATTTGTAAATCTACTTTCCTCTTAATCTTACTTTTACTATATCGCAAACTACCATTTACTTTAACTTCTATACTTACGCCACCTCTTGCTTGCTGATTATAAATGAGTTTGTACTTTGGATTTTCTAAATCAATTTTCCCTGATAGATTTGCACTTGGGTCGTGCCTTAATGCGTTTAAAGGATTTTCAGGATTACCTTCAAGTGTCTTTTCTACAAAAAATATTTGCTTGTAGGTGCTGTATTCTTCCTGATAAGGCAAATCAAAGTACTTAGCCAACAATTCGTCGCTATCATAATATATAAAAGCAGGGTCAGCACTACCACCTATAAGTAGATCATCATTATATTTTAGATTGTTTTCATATTCATTTTTAATCTCTGAAACCCATAACCAGTCTTCTCTAAAATTATCGAGATTGTCATTAACAATGTGTCTGGCACAAAAATAATTTGAAAGTTTATCCAACATTGTTAAAATAACTATGCCAGATAGCTTTTTCGTATGTGGAATTACTATGGAAAATGCTACATTGCCGGTTCTTTTGTCGCCAACTACATCCCTAATAATTTTATATTTCGAAAAAACAATACTATTGTCGTTAAAATTAACTGAATAAGCCTGCCGACCAATTGAACCAACTTTATTAGAATCGGGTCTAGCATCAATCATTTTTTCTTTTTCGGGGGTAAAAATGTGATAGCCACCATTTGTACCATGTACTACAATTTTCATATACTAACTATTAAACCATTTTGAAATTCTGCTTTCTCCAGCAGGTTTTACCTTTTTAAGTAAATCTTCTACAATATTTGTTGCATAGTAGTAGTTGATTTTGCAAATACTTTTAAAATAAACATCACCAATAGAAAATATTTTCACATTGAAATCAACAGAATCCTTTTTACATCTATGCTCGATAAAATCCATAAAATTACCGAAATTATCTGATAAAAAACGCCCTGCCAATTGTGTTCTTATTTCACCATTTACATTCTTATAATTTTCATTGTCTGACTTGATTTGGTCAGATTTAGTAACAACAACATAGACTGCATCAGTTTTTTTCTTAAAAATATCCTCTCTATCTCGAAAATAAGTTGCAGCAGCATTAAGGTAGTTTTCTTGAGTTAGATTATGCTTGTCTCTTGTGCCTTTAGTTTCTTGCTGATAATCAATAAAAAAAAAGTGGATTTTTTGATTTTTACTACTAAGTAATATATCTAATGTCTTAAAGGCTTTCTCGATATTTCCTCTATCGTCATCAGCAAGAATATTACTATTGTTCTCTAATTCATGAAAATATTTAAATACTTCTCCACTTAATTCAAAAAAAGAGATCTGTCGATATTTATCTTCATTTCTTCTCTTTAATAAAAACGGCATATATTGAGTCCTATCTTTTTGGGTTGCAGCAGGTAAATACGCAGTTTGATTATTAAAAATATTTATCAAACTATCTCTGTAAGTGGCACCAAATTTTTTCTCTAACGAAGGACTAGTAATAGTATATTTATCTTTCATTGTGCATAAAATAGTTGCTAATGCACAAGTCTTACCAGAAGATGGAATACCCCAAAAGAAAACATCAGTATACCCAGATGGTATATCATCTACAGTTTGTGGAATGTCATTAAATTTTAATTCCGGCTCATCATAATTTAGAACTACTTGATAATCTATGCCTAAATCAGTGCATAAATCTCTGACTATATCCTCACCGAGTTCATTTATTAACTCATCAGGTTTATAATCATTGATGTTGATTTTGATATGCTCCAATCTTTGACTTTGTTTTTCTCTTTCTTCTGATTCTAAATCAAGAATTTTTTTATCAACTTGATCCTTATATTTACTATTTGGATAATTATTAAGAAATTCTCTAAAAAGCTTCAATGTATTTGAGCTTTGAAAATCATTATCTTCTTTCTGGTACATTAATAGTAAATCTTTAACAGCTTTTTGTTTAGTGCGCTCAAATTCACCTGTATTTAAAGCATCTTCAAAACTGAGTATACCGCTTCTAATTGCATCAGCAATTATGTCTGCTGTTACAGTAGGGTATGAAATATTTGTCAAAATAGATTTCTTATCCATATATGTTTTTGTTCAATTTAACATCAATAGTATCATCTTTCTTCACCTTACTTTTACCAAATAAAGTATAAGGGTTTTTAGAGTGTCTTCCTGTAATAAGATATGACAACATTAGCAGTACGAACAACCCAATACCAATACTTAAGGATAACAAAGTTGGTTTTGAATTCTTAATGAATATTCCTGAAACATCATCAAAGGTTAATGAAAAATCAAAATCGGTTGCTGTTTCCCCATTTGCACGAAATGAAGAATAGGTTTTAAGTTGTTCATTCCATGCCGATATTTCAATCTGTAGTGTATTTACCACTTTCACAATTCCTGTGGGAGACCAACTTGTTACTTTGGCTTTTGCATCAGACAACCAATCTGAATCAATCTGTTTCATGTCTGAATAATTTGAGGGATAGAGTTGTGCCTTCAATGAAAACATTTTATTTTCAACTTGTGTGTTGTCATCTGTACCTTCAACAAAACCAAAGTTCTTATATTCTTCAGGATTTACTCTCTTTGCTGCAACAATGCTATTCAAGCGGCTTTTATATATATTCAAGCGATTATCAGCGTAACTTTCATAAGCTGTAAACAAGCCTTCTGCCTGAGTTATATTTGAAACGACTTTCTTCTGAATATCTGCTTTCTGTGCAGAAACAACAAAATGATGTGAAAACGGAAATATTGCAAAGTATGCCACAACTACGAACAGGAAAATTAAAACCCATTCCCAAATTATATAGTTTTTGAAATTTCGACTTGTGCGTTTTACAAGCTTAACTCCAAAGGCTAACCCGCCTAATATAAATGAAATTAATACCGCCCAAATTATGCTTGTGGTTGTATCTCCTAATGTTAAAAAATTTACACTAAGGAAGCAAAAGAAACCGAAGCCCAATGTTCCTAATACTGTTAGCAAATCTGCTAATGAAAATTTTGATTGACTCATATACTTAAAATTTATTTTTTAAAATTTACATCGTTTCCAATTTCTCTCAATTCACGGTCAATTTGATCCAATTGCTTTTGCAATTTTTCACGTTCACGCAACAACTCATCTTTGCTTCTGCCAGATGGAGGTGATGAATTATTTGCATCGCCAAGGGTAAAAGTACAAATCGGGATAGAGTTATCTTCCCGTTTGATTTTTCCTGTAAACACTTCTGTTTTATCGCCATATTTTACAGTTATTTTATATGGTGTTTCATTTATTTCTAAGTGTTTTTTGTAATAAACCAAATAGACATTATAACTGCCGTTTGGAGCACCACCTGTTGGCCAGTAAATGTTTTCAATAGGTGTTTTACTGTCGGGGTAATTTACATTCATATCTATTTCTAATTTACCACCGCTTGAAATATTTTTATTTTTAAACCAAACGGTTTCATTATTAGGGTCGGTGCAAACCAAATCCAAATCGTTGTAGTTATTCCAACTTAAAAGAATTTGTACATCACCTGTTGAAGGAGTTTCTGGACGGCTATCACAATCCGTAAATTCTCCCGATTGTACTTTTAGTAATGCTTTGTCTATTTGAATCAAATTTCCAACTTTTCCATCAGTAGCTATGCCTGTTCCTTGAAAAATACATACAATTTGTTCGGCTGTTAAGTTTTCATTCAAGCTTTTCATAAGGGCAATAGTTCCTGTAACAATGGGTGCTGCCATACTTGTGCCATCCATAACCTGATAATCATTATTGCCGACAGTACTATATATAGAGACACCAGGTGCAGAAACGGTTGAATAATCTCCGTAGTTGCTAAAACCTGCCTTATGATATTCACGATTACTTTTATCTACAGCAGAAACAACAATAAAATTCTTTGGTCTGCTCATTGGGTTAACACCAGCAAGCATATTTTCATTTCCCGCTGCAACTACAATAATCGCTTTGTGTTTGTCTGAAATCTCCATTACTTTATTCCAAAGGCGTTCTTCTTCTTTAAAGTGATTGTTTTGTAAATTAAGTTGTTCGCTTTCCGGGAGTGTGCCAGTAAATTGCATTCCAAGAGAAACATTTATTACATCAGCACCTTGATATAAAGCGTACAAAATACCATCTAAAATTGATGTGGTTGTCATTAATCCTTGTTTGTTCGCTACTTGAACAGGCATAAAAGCACAATTTGGAGCTATGCCACACAATCCTTTTTTATTGTCCATCAATGCCAAAGCTGTACCAGCTACATGGGTTCCATGGTCAATATTTTGAGCAGTTATATTCTTTGAATGAAGCCATACATTATAAGGCATTACAACTTTACTTTGTAATTCAGGGTGCTTTAAACTAAACCCATTATCAACAATAGCAATTGTAAGCTTATCAGAACCTTTTGTAATATCCCAAGCATTGGGTGCATTTATAGTTTTCAGATACCAAGATTTATCAGAGGATGAAAATGCAGGATCATTTGGAGTGTAACCACCTTCAAACAATGATTCATCAAAAACAAATAGTTCGTATTCAGGTGCAAAATTTTCAGGAATCTCAGTTTTTAGTTTCACCCTTTCTTCTGGCGGAACTTCTATTTGCATACGCTTTACAACATCATCATAATATACAACCTTATACTTGTCATCTGGATATTTTTCCTTAAATTTCTTTGCCAAATCCATAATAGATTTGTCTTCATTTTCCATTAGTACATTCAACCGATTACTAATAATAACCGGTTTGCCTGGCTCACGTATTATTTTTGTTGTATCAATAGGAGGCATTTCACCTTGATTGGGAGGCAATACATCACTGTATTCAGGAGGAGTAGGAACTTTTTCATATGGATTACCCGGATCATAAATACCACCCCCATCACCAACCCTTGGGTCGTCATGTATCCATGGCTTGTCATCTATCGGACTTGGAATTGGGCGAACTCCTTCTCTGTCACAACCTCTTAATAGCCATATTAATAATAAAATCAAAAGCAACAATAATAATAGCCAAAGAAGCCATTTGAGACAACCTCTACCTAAAAATAAATTTCTTAGCCAATTCCAAAAACGCTTATACCAAGGAAGACGGGTAATTATTGGACTGTATTGTGCAATAAAATCCGTATCACCAGTAACACCGTAATCATTTGGATTCTTGTCCCACCCTGTAAATTCATAACCCGCTTTTGGCTCAACATTGGGAATTTCATTTCCAGAAATTGTTTCTCCTGAATGCTTTTGTAATTCTGTATTGCCTGAAATATTACCGTTATCTCCAGCTTTAAATCGAATTGTGAAAGGATTTTCAAGAGGCACCTCTGGCGTTTCAATTTCAGGTTGTGGTAATTCAGCAATATCAGGTGATACAATTGTGGATCTCTTTTTTTCTTTGAATAAATTCTTACTGATAGTTCCAATTGATTCTCTGATATTTTCTCTTAACTGCATACCCCAAATGCCCAAAACAACTATACCATCATAGCAATATACAAAATCATCATTAATGAATTTTATGGAATTTTCAAGAGTTTCAGCTTCGCTGTTTTGGTCTTCATTTTTTAGAATCTCAATGATTTTTTGATAATGAGCAACAGTGTCCTTTTTTATTATATCATAATTTGTTAGATCTTCTCCTTGTAACTCCGTAAATCGTCTTGGGGTTTCGATGTATGGTCTTGAAAACCATGTCATTGTATCGCCCTCAAGTACAGGTTGTGCTAAGAAATGATGATATTTTTCGTCAACTTTTTTATTTACAACATTTTCAATATCAGTATAGCGTTCAAATAAGGTATGTTCACCAAAACCTTGTATCGACTTAAAATGCTTTTGTTCGCACCTGCACAGTTGCTCTTTACCTTTTACTCTTGGCATAACTGCTAGTATTCAATTGTTTCAAACTCTTTAATTATTGTACCCAATTTTTCGTTTGCAATTGGGTCATAATTTGGAACGCCACTGGCTGTAACAAAACCTGCCTTTAGTAAATCGTACCACATTATGTAATTACGGTAATTTGGCAAAAATTTAAGTTTTTGCTTTGGCAAAGGATTTTGATTAAGTAACTCGGGTAAATTGCCCATTTGAGTAATTAATTCTGCCACCTCGTTTTTAGTATTTTTCTCAAATTGAAGCTCATCATGTTCCCAAGATAATCCGTTTATATTTTCGCTGGCTTTCTTTAAATCATTGTAATTAGATTCATTATAATACACAAGCCCTACTGTATTAATGAATTTATTAATCATCTCTGCACTAATATCAGCAATCATTTCATAAACATCTTCTATATTGCGATAACCATCAACGTATCGGCGAATTTTTTCAGCAATAATTTCAGTAATATTTAGTTTCTCGTATAAGCGACGTAACATATCTTGGATGTCTTGCAAACCCTCTTTCGATACTATTTCAGAAAGGTTTTGTTGATTCCTAAACATATAATCTTCGAACCAAAACGTCTCTAATTCTTTAGCTAATACTTGAGAAAAACTTTTTACTCGTGCGTTGTTACCGTAAAACAACTCATTTAAATCAATACCTTGTTCGTTCTCAAAAAAATCTTGACACTCTTTTATTGTTCTTTTCTCGTAATGCTTTCTTAAACAATCGAGATTCATATCAAAATTTTCATTTGGACTAAGCTCAGGCACATTCATTCGTATCGCACTGTACTTATCCATATTTATAACATCTCTACGTTCAATATCTCGAATTTTTCCAAGATAAAGATTGTAAACATCGCTATTTTTCAACATCAGTTCCCTCATCATAGAACCAAAGAAATATGGGTCACGACCAAAGGCAATATCTAAATTAGCTTGAATATTACCAGCTGTTGCTATCGCCCTTAGTAAACTATCAGCCTTATCCGGGCTATTATAATATTCTTTTAAAAATGTAATGATGTTTTCAAGAATTAATTGAAGCTCACGAACAGATTTTTCTATGCGAGCGGGATTGCTATTATTTGCTGCAATTGTAAGTTTATCAATAATCAACTGGGTACCATCCTCGTTTATACTTGCAGCTCTATCCCAAGAGTTTTCAGGATTTTCAAAATGCTGTTTTACAAAATCATATTCAATAAACGATTTGCGTAATATTTTTCTAAACTCAGGAAATGATTCAGGTTTAATTTCTTCGGTTTCTATAGCATTTTGATTATAACCTTTATAAATTTGGCTGTTTGTTTCGGATGATTTATCAAAATCCCGCAGCAAGTAGATATTCTGAAAATTCGGATTTGATATAGTCCATTTATTTAACCATTGATAATCACTTGACTTTATTATTTCACCTGCAAGTGTTTTCGTAAAACGCTGATGCCATCTTTCATTTAATGATTGCATTTTATCAGGTTTATCATTATTGTAATCAAATTCTAAATCTTTGTTAAACCAAGTAGAAATAATAAATAATGGAGAAATTGATGACTTAAATGCTTCACGTTCTTCTGGTGAATTGCCAATCATGCTCCCAATCCACCGATTTAATTTTTCAGGCATAACGCTTTGACTTGACTGCTTTTGATTCTGACAAAATAATAAGGCATTGAGTCGTTCATAACTTGAATACTTATTAAACAAATAATCCACTCTGCCTCTGCGCAACAAAACCGTTAATGATTTATCACTAATATTCTCTTCGCTTGTAGTTTCAAAGCGGCGAGTTCCAGGAAAGTCCAATAAATCAGTGTGAGCTAAAAACGGTTTATCTTCTTTTAGTTTCTCAGGCAAAACAAAAATTATTTCGGCTGTTAAAGCACATAAATATGGCTTTGAAAATGTAGTTGTCTTTTCATTTGCTTCTTTATCCTTAAAAAACACTAACGTCTGACAAGCATAATCAGACTCCTGACCCTTGAATGTATCATAAATTTCATCAAGACGACTTACATCTAACAATGTTCCTTTGTCCCTCAATACAGCATCTATAGGAAGATATACAGTGTCTATGAAATTTAACTGCTGATATTGTTTTATTAAGTCGTTAAAAAGTTTTGTTAATTGCGGATTAAAATTCCAAAATAAAGAAAAAACATCTTTCCATTCTTCAGGTGGAATTTTAGTCACGAATGAAGATATCTTATCAAAGAAATCAGCATCTTTTACATTATTGTATACCAATTTAGAAAAATTATCATTGAAATAATCTTCCATATTTAAAATGTCATCTTCAATAATTAGTTTCTGGCATTCGTTTTTATTAGAATAATTCAACTCGAAAGAATTAATTTTTTCTTTAAGATCATCGAAACTCAATGGCTTATTTACCTTCAAATTGTTATAGTATGCTTCGCAAATTACAAGAATTATATCAGTTGGCGAAAGTAGTTTTGCCAGTATCGGATAATCTTGATTGATTGAGGCATATTTTGTTGAAAACCTTGTTACAACAGCTGTTGATTCCATTTCATTACCACGTGGGTTAATTTTATTTTTAAAATCAAATTCATTCTCTTTACCATCAAGTACTTTGAACGACTTGCCAGCTACAGAAAGTAAAGCACTGACAAGATAAGACTTACCTGCTTGACTTTCGCCATACATTGCCGCAGCTGGATTACCCTCTAAAGCAAATTTTTTCTTATTTAATTTACGTCTATAATTAACCAAATTTCGATAAGCGTTTTCTCCTTTAGCTCCTTTCATTGAATCGGTTTCCTTAACCCATTTAATGGCTTTCTCAATTATATTGAATTGTGTGTTTATATTTTTTTCCATTACTAATTGCGTTAAATCTGATTAATACTAATGTTGCTAAACTCTCCTGAATCCATCCAATAATTTTCACATTCACTCATACTCTGAACGTGCAAGGAAAAATATGATACTGGTAATTCATTTTGATTACGGTCTTCAACTGACTCAATCTTCAAACATTCCTTATCTTCGTTGTAGCTTTCACGAACAATCCTAACTTTGAAAGGACTTAAAATGCGTAATTTTTCAATTTCGCTAACTGTAGCATCATTTATCTCCTTTTTGTCAGCGGATTTTAGACTTAACTTATCTTTGATTTTCTCTTTGATTTTGTCCTCATTAAAATCTAAAAGATAGAATGGCCTTGTAGGATACTTTATTGAATCTAACTGGCGTGTCCAAAAACGCAGAGGTAGTTGAGATACTTCAATAATTGCGTTGTTAATTTCAGGTGTAATAAATGAACTATCATTTTCTGACTTTGCAAAATAATCAGTAGTGGGCTTCATTTCTTTTATCAACTCACTTAAATCTAAAGAGAAGCCGTTTAAACTACCTCTTGTAGCAGCATAATTACCAATCATTGCACCAATAGCAACAATGGATTTTGAATCATTAAAATAACCTTTGCCATCATGAAAGGGATACCATGTCCCAATTCTATAATTATTCAGTGTTATCAATCTATTAGGTGAAACCGCATAATATTTAAAGAATAAATCAGATAACGGTTTCAGTGAAGTCGGTCTTCCTGTTAACAATACAATATCACATCCGTAATATGAAAGTACTGTGGAAATTTTGCCAACTAAAGTATCAAAAGTGCTTTCCACGATTTTTGAAATAATTTCTTTATTGTAATGCCATTGCAAATCTGTTATTGAAAACCCAAAATGTTTTGAGAAGTGTACCATAACACGTTCTGTTGGCATGTTATCAGAAAATATATCATTAAAATTCAAAGTCGCTTTTTCCACTTTATTATCTCTTAATAATTCGAGGTAATGAGTGACTACTGGAATTGATACTTGTAAATTAAATTCACTTCTTATTTGACGATCAGTAACAGATTGACGAGCATTGTCTTTGCTAAAATAGTCAAGGATTAATTTTGCAATATCTGTTTGATTTGAAATTCTCAATTGATTGGGTATAACTGCATGTTCACCCTCAATTACAAGTCTGCGTATTAAATTTTTTAGCAAATCATCACCAGCTATATAAAAGCTTTCCCAAAATAATGGGAATGGAGTTAAAGTGCATTGTCCTGAATCATCGTATTTATATGCAGCAATCATTAAATCAGTTGTCCCTGCTCCAATATCAACACTTCCAATAGTTATAGATTTTTTATAATAATCAAACAAATCTGGTCTCACTTTACCATAAAAATCAAAATACTCCTTGCAATTATTTTTATAACGTTGAGTGAGTTCTGCATATAAAAACACAAACTGAGAACAAGTTGCTTCGTCATATACCCAATCTCTTCTTTCATCGTTATTCGATAAATTCTTAAAAGAAGGTATAACTTGTATGCTTTTACGTAATTCTTTTTCATCAACTTCCAGAGCCGATGTCCCTGAATAGAATCGTTCTAAAATAATGGCTGCATCTTCTGCACATTTTCTCAAAGCCATTTGCTCAATTCTTGACATTGCAGTTGGACAAGTTACAATTATTCGCCCAATGCGACGAGGTTTGTTTTCCTCTCCCCATTTATGTCTAAACTCATAACTATTTATTTGCATTTTTGCTTGTGCCAATATTTCAAGGAATGAGAAAGTCATTAATGCTTTTCGTGAGTAAAATTTATCAATTACACCCTCTCCTGTTGTATTTAATGAACCATCAGAATTTAATTGTTCAGATATGCCTTTAATTTGAACTAAATTATTTTTATTTGTTTCTCCTTTTAGTTTTAGAAACTCCCAATCTTTTTGTTGAGATTTGTTATCCCATAAATATCTTTTGGGACTTGAAAAAGTTGTAATTTTTTCAACGCCAGTGTTCAAGTTAATTGCTTTATGGATTAGTTCATTTGCTTCAATACCCAAGCGAACTAAACTAGGAAAAACAAATTGTTTACTACCTTTTAATGTTTCCACGCCAAAATTAGCATCTCTAAATGCAAGACGCATATCAAAAGGTTTATTGTATAAATTAATTTTACCATTTTCAATAGGATTAGACAAATTATGTAAACCTAAAGGTTCTACTCTTGTAAAATCATGATTGTCAAACAATACAGCACAAGTACGTGAATTGCCCATATCGACAAGTAAATCAACATCCCCAAAAGCAACATTTTTGTCTGAGAATAATGTAATGTTTGGCAATAAATTCAATTGTTGAATATATTTTATAACGAAGATGAATTGAGCTAAATAATTCAACTTTGGTTTTTTGACATTCAATTCCTCAACACTTTTTACATCATGGAATAATTTCAAAATATATTCATCTACCCAATCACAATTGTATGGAACTTTGGAGCAAAAATCAACTAAAGAAAATTCGTTATTGCACAACGCAAAATCTTTAGATCTGTCATAATTGCTTGCAAACACAGGTGTTTCCATCAAATCTTGTTCTTCAAAATCTTCGCTCTCGTATTTGGTGCGAGTATCAAATGCAAGTAATATATTGAATCTCTTAATGTTGCCATTTGAAGATTCTGGCACCAATTTGCAGCGACACCAATTTGTTGGTGCAAATTCAGTTTTACCATTACTACCTAAGGTGAAAAATGGAAAAGGTAACCATTGATTTTCAAACTTTTCCCATCTGCAACGGTTAAGTGTCATTTGAAAACAGTCTGATTCACCACTATCAGTCTCCATTGGTGCAATAGTATTATTACCCTCTGAAATGAAGTCACTTTTAATATCCTCCCATTTATAGGGTTTAAATACGCCTTCTTCCATTCTTCCTACCCTTCCATCAGTTAATCCTAAACCAAGTAGATTATAAATATCCTTCTTAGTTACCCAAATTTCATCCTCGGTAAAATTGTGTGCAATTTCAAGTTTTAGTTGTTTATCATTTACATCGAACCACTCATGAAAATACATTTTGAAGTTATCGTTCAAATTTATTTCCAATGGAACTGTAAATAATTGAATACCAGTATTTGCAATTAAATTCATATCAAATTTATTGTTCTTTATTAAACCCACTTTAAGCATTAGAAAATTCGAAAGGCGGATGAAGGGTCTCCAAATTCTCGAAGAAATGCGCCAAAAAGTGTCGTCGTCGGCCTTCTGCTGACAGCTTCATGACCTTTTGTGAACCACGCTTGATCAGGTAACTTCCTATTGCAATGCATTGGAACCTTATGGTTGACAGCATCCTGCCTTTTGCGGTACGCATGACCAATTGTTTGAAGATCGCCATCAGGTTGTAGGCCATCATCACACTTAAAATCTATGATTCGATTCTCTGCATTCGCGCGTTTGTTGTACAGTGAGTGAACCACGGATGATGAGAAGGATACGCTCGTTACAAATACCTTGTATTCGAAGCTGTCAAAGATGTTTATATGCTCAAACAGCGTGGGTTGGTGCGTCTTCCTGCTTTTGGGAACGCGAAAGATCACGACTTTTCGGGGTTGATCCCAGGTTGACGCCTGGTAGGTTGTGGTGCAATATTCCGCCC
>Ga0214923_10005607_pt1 | contig 14502 bp, 17 predicted proteins | sample LL1510_MetaG_FD_177993 | JGI IMG/M metagenome (GOLD analysis project Ga0214923, IMG submission 177993) | Freshwater microbial communities from Lake Lanier, Atlanta, Georgia, United States - LL-1510 | ecosystem: Environmental > Aquatic > Freshwater > Lake | place: USA: Georgia | collected... | reverse complement strand
TTTAAAAGTGTCTGATATAATAACAAAATGAACGTGGCATTCAATAATTTAAACGCACAGTATCAAATAGTAAAAAATTCTTTGAATGAAAAACTTCAAGAATGTTTTGAAAAGGGAAATTTTATTTTGGGAAGCCCCGTGGAAGAATTTGAAAAGAATTTTTCGGTTTATACCGGAACAAAGCATGCAGTAGGCGTTTCAAACGGAACTGATGCAATTAAACTGGGACTTTTAGGTTTGGATTTAAAAGGAAAAACGGCGGTTTATATGCCAGCCAACACTTATGTGGCAACTGCGTTTGCATGCAAAGATGCGTATCCAAACTGTGAGATTTTTTTAATTGATATAGATGATACGTATCAGATGGATATTAATATTTTAGAATTTTTTCTTAACAAAAAAAGTAAAAAATACAAAAACAATATAATAATCCCAGTTCACATGTTCGGAAACATGTGTGATATGGATTCTGTATTGAAGCTTGCCAAAAATTACAGGTGTAAAATTTTAGAAGATGTTTCTCAGGCACATGGAACCAAAGGGAAAAATTTTAAACTGGCAGGTTCTTACGGAGATGTTTCGGCATTTTCATTGTACCCCGGTAAAAATCTCGGTGCTTTTGGAGATGCTGGAATTGTTGTAACAAACAACAAGAAAATAGAAGAACGCTTAAGATGTTTGCGCCATCTTGGACAAAAGAAAAAATTTGTTCATGAAATGTTGGCTTTTAATAATCGGCTAGATACAGTTCAAGCAATCGTTCTGAATGAAAAATTAAAATTCTTGGATGATTGGAATCAAAAAAGAAATTTTGTAGCACAAAATTATTTAAACAAAATAACAAACAAAAAAATTATTTTGCCGAAAATTAATAGTTTTTGTCAATTTCATTCCTGGCATGTTTTTTCAATTTTGGTTGATAATGTGGAAAAACTCCAACAATATCTTAAAACCAATAATATTGAATACAATTCACATTATCCTATACCGGTTGAAAAAATGAAGCCATTCAAATATTTGAAACAAAATAATAAGAAAACAAGATATTTTTGTTCGCATAATTTGAGTTTGCCAATACATCCTTTTATGCAAGCATGGGAAATTGATCACGTATGTAATACTTTAAATAAATTCAATTAACGTAAATAAGTGCCATGATAATAAAAACGGACGAAGCCCATATACTGACACATTTGGGGTTGGGGGATAATCTCACCTGTCATGGGTTGGTTCGTGAAATACATAAAAAACATTCACAAAGTTATGTTTATTGCAAATTAAAATATTTTTATAGTGTCGATTTCATGTACAGAGATTTGCCTAACTTGACTGTTTTTCCTATGGAAGAAATCGGGGCTGAAAATTTTGTAAAAATGCATAATATAAAAAATTATTACAAGATAGGACATGAAAACATGGCCCAGGCAGAAACAGCAGAAAAAGCATTTTATAAACAAGCAGGAGTGGATTTTAATAAAAAATGGGACAGTTTCTTCATTCAAAGAAATGATGAAAGAGAAAACAAACTTTATTCAAGTTTTGATTTTAAAGAGAATGATTATGCCTTTGTCCATGATGATCTGTCCAGAAATTCAAATTATACCGGGCAAAAACAAGCCATAGACATAACAAAGATTAGCGATCCTAATTTAAAGGTATTTCGACCTAAAATGGAATATACCAACAACATTTTTGATTATTTAAAAATCATAGAAAACGCAAAGGAAATTCATGTGATGGAATCTTCATTCATGTTTTTGATAGACTTGGCGTTTAAAAAAATTGACAAACCTCTTTATTTGCATAGATATTCCCGAGGAACACCTGCTTGGGAATTGCCAACTAACAAATTAAATTGGAGAGTTTTAGAATGAATCATAATTGTTTGCCTTCTTTTCAAAAATATAAGAACGACACAAAAATTTTTGTGGAAACAGGATCTTGTGTCGGTGCTTCCATAGAAACGGCATTAAATTGCGGATTTGAAAAAATCCATTCGGTGGAATATTTCCAGCAATATTTTGATGAATGTCAAAGAAAGTTTAAAAACAATGAAAATATAAAACTTTATTTGGGTCATTCGGCAGATCTTTTACCCGAAATGATGAAAGATATAAATGAAAAATGCTTTATTTGGTTGGATGCGCACGCCCACGGATCGCAATTAGGTTTGCCCGAAACCAATAACAGATGGAAGTTTTGTCCTCTTTTGTATGAATTGGATGCAATAAACAAACATAATATAAAAAATCATACAATTTTGATTGATGACATTAATCATTTGGGAACCGATGTGATGGACAATATAGAGTTGGAGCAAATAAAAAATAAAATTTTAGAAATAAATAAAGACTATAAATTTGATAGTTCTACCAATAACATTCTTGCGGCTTACATTTGATGAAAGCTGCAATTTTAGAAAAAATAAATGAAACTTTGGTTGTTGGCGATGTTCAAATCACCGATTTAAAATTCGGTCAAGTATTGGTAAAAATAATCGTTAGCGGTGTTTGTGGCGCACAGCTACAAGAAATAGCCGGAGAAAAAGGAAATAGTAAATTTGTTCCGCATCTTTTGGGACATGAGGGATGTGGCTTGGTTGAAAGTGTTGGCGATGGTGTAACAAAAGTTAAACCGGGCGATAAGGTCATTCTTCATTGGAAAAAAGGTGAAGGAATAGAATCGCCGTTTCCCGAATACGTTTATGACGGCAAAAAGATAACAAGTGGAAAAATTACCACTTTGAGCGAACAAAGCATTGTTTCAGAAAATCGTCTTACGGTGGTTCCAAATGACACACCAGATGAACTTTGTGCCCTTTTGGGTTGTGGTATGAGCACCGCTCTTGGTATTGTAAATTATGATGCAAATATAAAGTTTGGCGAATCTGTTTTGGTTATTGGATGTGGTGGAGTCGGACTTAATATTATGATGGCAGCTAACATGGCCAGCTCTGGAAACATTTATGGGGTGGATATATCAAGCGAAAAGCAAACCATGGTTGAAGAATTGGGAGGTCGATTCGTTTGTGGCGCAAATCAAATTTGTGAAAAAATTGACTGCATAATAGACACAACTGGAAACATGGATGTTGTTTCACATTATTTGCCATTACTATCAGCAAGAGGGAGGTGCATAATTGTTAGCCAGCCCCACAGCAAATGTTCAATTCAAATAAAAAACCCCCACATATTTTTCTCAGGAAATGGTCAAGTTATACGTTCCACACAAGGAGGAAATGTGAACCCAACCGAGGATTTTCCGCGATATGTCAATTTGTACAAAAAAAGAAAAATTAATTTTGAAAAATTAATAACCCACCGCTTCAATCTGAATGATGTTAATTTGGCGATTGATTTGTTAAAAAATGGAAAAGCCGGTAGAATTATGATAACACCCTGATAAGATATCCTTTATGCTAACAAAAGATGATTTATTGCGTTTCGAAAATCGTATAGCAGACCTGTATCGGGACTGCAAACTGCCATTTCTTTTTCATTTGTCGGGTGGAAATGAAGATCAGTTGCTGGATATTTTTAAAGAAATTAAAGAAGGTGATTATGTTCTGGCAACTCATAGAAATCATTATCATGCGCTTCTTCATGGAATTCCTGCAGATGTTTTGGAAGATCGAATTCTCAATGGAAGAAGCATGTTTGTATATGACAGAAAAAGAAACTTTTTTACTTCCGCAATCATAGGCGGAACTGTGGCAATAGCAGCGGGAATTGCACTGGCACTGAAGAGAAAAAATTCTTCCCAAAAGGTATGGTGTTTTGTTGGAGATGGCACCGAAGATTCCGGACATCTTTTTGAAGCTGCCCGATATGTTCACGGATTTGATTTACCTTGTACATTTGTAATTGAAGACAACAACCGATCTGTAACAACGGATAAGACTGAAAGATGGGGAAAAGCTTTAGATCCAACATTTTTTCCGTGTGTTAGAAAATATTATTATAATATAACATGGCCACATGCCCGGACGGAAGACATGATAAATCTTGGCAAAACCAAGGTAAAAACACACGACGATTATTTTCCTCCTCTTCCAAAAGAAAATCTTCCCGTGGTAGAAGCCCCGGAAGACATAAAATTCAAAGATGCCATCAATCAAATGATGACAGAAATTGGTCAGATGAATTCTGTTTTTATAGGATACAATGTGGCGAATGGAGACGCCATGGGCACTTTAAAAGGAGTGGAAAAAACAAAAAAAATAGAAACTCCAGTAGCCGAAAATCTCATGACAGGTCTTGGAATAGGAATGTCATTTGAAGGGTTTAAGCCTGTGATTTATTATGAACGGCACGATTTTATGATGGTTGCAGCAGATGCAATCGTAAACCATGTGAATCATATCGAAAGAATTTCTCATGGTGAATATAAAGTTCCGGTGATTCTTCGTTCGGTGGTTGCGGATTCCGGACCTTTTTATTCTGGGCCAACACATTCTCAGGATTTTACAGAGGGTTTTAGGAATATGGTGGATTTCCCCATTTATGTTCCAAAAACTGGAAAAGAAGCGATTATTGCATATAAAAATGCAATGAATTCAAATCGTCCATCCATGATCGTTGAAAAGAAAAGTTGTTTTTAAAATGAATGAACAACGATATTCTAATCATAGGTGAAAGTTGCCGGGATATTTTTGTTTATTGTGATTGCACCCGTTTGTGTCCGGATATTCCAGTTCCCGCTTTAAAAGTAATTTTTCAGAAAGAAAATGAGGGGATGGCAAAAAATGTCCAAAGAAATATTGTTTCTTTGAAAGGAAATTGCGACATACTAACAAATTCAAATTGGGCGAATGTAACAAAAACACGATATATGCATGAACAAACAAACCATATGTTCATGCGGGTGGATACAGATCACAACATAGATCCTTTAGACAAATCTTTGTTAAAATATAATTATAATTTGATAGTCATATCGGATTATAACAAGGGATTTTTGTCGGAATCTGACATAGAGCTTATTTGTTCCAATCATCAAAATGTTTTTTTGGATACAAAAAAGAAACTTGGTAGTTGGGCCAAGAAAGCAAAATTTATAAAAATAAACAATTTTGAGTATCAAAGAAGCAAACAAAATTTAGATGATGAATTGGAAAGTAAAATTATATGCACAAAAGGAGGAGATGGATGTGTTTACAACGGAAAAATTTATTCCACTAAACGAATTGAAGTACGGGATACATCGGGTTGTGGAGATACGTTTTTGGCGGGATTGGTTGTTGAATATAATAAAAGTCAAAATATAGAAAATTCCATAAATTTTGCCAATCGTTGTGCGTCTGAAGTGGCTCAACATCGGGGTGTAACAACAGTAAATTTAAATGACTGATTATTCTTTTGACCGGGTTGTTTCCGGAATAAATTTGCAAATTATTTGTGATGCTATTATTGATTTTGATCGGAAAGACACCATTATAAATTTAAAAAACAAAAGTATAATTTTTTGTAAAACGGATTTTCTGCATGATTTGTATGTTCAATTACAAAACGATACCAATTCATATGTTTTGATAACACACATGTCAGATTATGGTATTGGGGAAAAGGCGTTTTCTTTAAAACCTAAATGTATTAAAAAATGGTTTGCACAAAATGTAAAATATAAACATCCGGATTTAATACCGTTACCTATAGGTTTGGAAAATCATAAAGGAAAAAGTAAGGGCGCATATTCCTCATGGGAATTGTTACCGCAGAAAATATTAAGATTTGATAAAAAAGATAAAATTACAAATAAAATTCTTTGTAATTTCAATCCTTCATCAAATCCGCAAAGATTTAAAATAGCCGAATCAATCAAACAAAAAAGTCTTGGATGGTTCAACCAATCAAAAGATTATAATGAATATATACAAAATATTCAGGATCATTTGTTCGTGGCATCTCCCCCAGGAAATGGAATAGATTGTCACAGAACCTGGGAAAGTTTATATTTGGGTTCGATTCCCATAGTTGAAAAGCATTTTATGTATGATGGATACAGGAATCTTCCTATTATACAAATAAACAGTTGGGATGAATTAAGCCAAGATTTTTTGAATGAATATATAAAAAAATATCACGATGGAAATCTGTTTGAAAATTACGAAGAACTTACTCTGGACTATTGGACTAATAAAATACTTTCTGAACGGGAAAAATTGTCATGAATGTTTCTTTTTTTCAAACATACGGAAACAGATTGCCATTGCTTATCATGAAACAAAAAGATATTAATTTGCAAAATTTTCTGAATCGATTTGATTTGAATATAATTTCTTTGCATAATTGCACGCAAGATGTAAAAAATTTTGTAAAAAATAATAAAATATCAAGCAGATCGATTATGTTTGATTTGAATGGCAAGAATTACTGCGAATGTATACGGTTTTTATTCGATTATTTGAAAGACAAACAAATAGAAAAGTTTTTCTTTTATCAGGATGATACTTTTTCTTTTGAAATTGACGATCACAATGAAAAAGATCTTTATAAAATTGTTTTTGATAATGATTTTGATATGGTCAATTTATTTTATAAAACAGATTATTTGAAAAACGAAAAAAATCTTTGGAATGAATCGGAAACTGAAATAGTTCTGAAATCAAACGATATAAATTTGTATGCAACAAAAACATCTGATTTTAAAAAAAGCGGATTGTGGGAATTTGATGATTCTTGTTTTGTTGCAAATTACAAAAAAATGATGGAAATTTTTGACGAGGGTTATTTTAAATTTGATAATATTTGGACGGCGGAAACATATTTAAAAGAAAAATACGAGAAAAACCATATTAACAGATTTATAACAAACAAATCTTTTTTTAAAAATTATAATATTTTGGGGCCGAGTGCGAATGAAAAGGATTATTTTGATATTAAAAAAAGATTGAATTTGTAAATTAATCTTGAAAAATTAAATTTTTCTTTATAATAAAATGATGCAAACAAACAAGGTTTTGGGGTTTGAAGATGTGGTTCTTGTACCGAAGTTTAGCTCATTGATGTCAAGAAAAAACGCGGACACATCGGTAAAGTTGATAGGAAGAAATTTTGTTATTCCGATATGTCCGTCAAACATGGTGTGTTGTATAAATGAAAAGCATGCAAAGTTTTTTTCTGAAAACAATTATTTTTATATCATGCATCGATTTTGTGATGTATCATCATTTTTAAAAACAGCTAACAAAGAAAACTGGAAATTTATAAGCATTTCTGTCGGAGTGGGTGAAAAATTGGATCAAATGCTGAAAGATTTTAAAGAACAAAATTTTAAAATAGATTGTATTACTGTGGATGTGGCTCATGGTCATCATGCTTTGGTTAAAGAAGCAATCAATAAAATTAAAAAAACATTTTCAGACATCTTTGTTATAGCAGGAAACGTATCCACAAAAGAAGGGACACAGGACCTAAAAGATTGGGGTGCTGATATGGTCAAAGTATCCATAGGAACAGGTAAAGCATGTATAACAAAAGACAAAACAGGGTTTACGCTTCCTATTTTTACATGTATTCAAGAATGTTCTGAAGTAGATATTCCCGTCATGGCAGATGGTGGAATCAGAAGTCATGGAGATATAGCCAAAAGCATTGTTGCTGGCGCCACTATGAATATGGCGGGTAGCATGTTCGCGGCTTGTATAGACAGTCCTTGTGAAACAATATGTGATTATCCGGTGTGTGATTCTAAAAGTGATAGAAAATTCAAAACTCCTAAAATATATAAAAAGTATTTTGGGTCTGCCAGTTTTGAAAATAAGGTTTTAAACAATTTAAAAGCAGAAAATATTGAGGGAAAAACGGTTTTGCTTGAAGAAAACGGCAAAACCTATGAAGAATTGCTTTTAGAAATAAAACAAGACATTCAGAGTAGCATTTCTTATTCGGGGGGTTATAATCTCTCAGATCTTGGAAGAACCCAATACCGAATCATATGATATTACCCAATCAAAAATTTAATTTGGAAATCATCAACAAAAGGTTTGCACATACCTATTTCAAAGAAAAAGCATTGCCATGCGGAAACATAATAGTTTTTGCGGGTGAGCTGGATCCGGGTAATGGTTATGATTTTTCACAGTTTTCCATAGATTACATGCAAGAAGCTATTCATTTAGTTTATGAAAATCCTTTAATTCAAGATGCAGTTTCCGGGGCACTGTTTTCTCATTTTTTGGTGAGTTCCATAGCTAATGTGCTTTCCCATGAATTTTTAAAAATGCCAATATCAGTTAACATGGACAACATGATTGTTAATAAAGAATTCAAACGGAAAGGTATCATTCAAACACAGGGTGTGTTGAATATTGCAAAATATCGATTGATCAATTCTTGTGCGGTCGGTCATATTGCACTTTGTAATGTGGCCGGAGAAAAATCGCACATTTATACCTATGAAATGGGATTGAATGGTGAAGATGTGCAAAGACTATCAAAAACACTGGTGGATATGTTTTACAAGATATCAGATGCAATATTTTTGAGATCTTGTGCATGTTGAATCTGTTTCAATATATAAACAACATTCTTTTTTCCAAAAAGAAAAATCTAAGCAGTAGGGAAAATTGCTCGGAAACATTGAGCGGTTTCATGTTAAATCGGTGGTGCAGTTTTTATGATAAACAAAACGTGGCTATCATAAATGATGCATGCAACAAACCGCATTTGACAGAGGACCCCGATTTATTGACAAAATTTTTGATGTTGTTTATCCCCAAAAAAGATTATAAGAAATTAAATTATATAAAGAAAATAAAAAGTGACAAAGACGAATCCAAACAAATTATTAGCAAAATAATGCAAATTGGAACCCGGGATGCTGAAATTATTTTAAAAACAACAGATAAAAAAGATTTGAAAGAGTTCTTGAAAATTTACGAACACGCATAATTAGATGTGTGAATATAGATAATATACCTACATCAAAAAGTCTGATTGATTTAAGTGGTTTCTCTGGAAACAGTTTTGATAGTGTTTTCATGGGATATGATTTGGATAAGATTTTAGACGATGTTATTTTGGCCGAATTCGTAGACACCACTACTGATAAGGATGAAATTATAAGAAATGGCATCATTGTAAAAACAAATGCCATGACAAATGCTTGGCGATTGGCCAAGGTTATTCTTTTGGGTCCTAATTGTAAACTTGTTAAAAAAGGAGACGTGATCATGTTTCCCAATAATATGGGAGTACAAATTACAAAAATTAATGTGACAGTTCATGGCCCTATAAAAAATGGAATTTTTATAAACGAACAAAGGATCTTTGGCGTTTGCCGTCCTCAAAAAAATGAAAGTAAGCCTGCAAGCTCTAAAAACAATTCTGGAAACAAACGTCGCTGAAATTCGATTTTCCCGACGCAGAACCAAAGCGGGGCATCCGAATGAACGTCGAATGGTTTGCAGCAATGATAAAAAGTTTCTTAACAGTTCATCTGGAAGAATCACTCTTAATTTTCGTCCAGTGGCTTCAACCAAACCCGTTCCATTCTTTAATCGGAATTCGAAAAATCTTTTGAATGTCTGGGACATCATCATGCAAGATTACAGAAACATCAATATGGATAATTGCGATTTGATTCAGATCATTCCCTCTGATAAATTTTGGGATTTTTTTGATAAAAAATTGGCCGTTCTTTCTCCACGTGAAAAAATGAGGTATATGGACAGTTGAAACTTCCCGAAGACATTGAAAAGCACATAATGAGCTACCTTCAAAAAAAGGTGGTTTTTATTCATGAAAACAAACATTATCGAGAAGGAGTTCTGATTTTATTTTCTATAAAAGACTTTTATTTGAATTTTACAATCAGCTGTGATCGAAAAGAACGCAAATTATTCGAAATCCCATTTCCATTCGATTGTCGTTTCCGAAAGCATCATATGGAATTTGATTATCATCTGTCAAATCTTTCCAAAGGTGTACATGACATTTCCTCTTGTCTTAAATTGATGCCCATACCCAGAAAGAAAAAGTTTTATAATACAAATGTGGTTCTAAGTGCTTTATCTTAAGGTAAATACTTTAAGATAAAGTTATGCTACAACAATCGTATCATTTTGAAATAAAGGACCTTATAGCATCTTTTATAGATGCTTTTGATGGCACTGTAATAAAAAGATACAACAAAAATAGGGCGGCCGATAGTCAAATTAAGGTTCGTTATCTGTATGCCCCCAAACAAAGGGTTCTTTTTGATATTGTAACGCCCGGTCAAAATTTAACACTTCCGGCTGTTGCCATAACGATTACAGGTCTTAATCGGGACGAAAATCGTGTATTCAATAAAATTGCGGGTTTTTATGTATCCAAAGCAACCTCAATGGAGCAGGCTACAGCCGATACCAGTTATTTTAGAACGCCTACTCCTGTAGACATAGGAATTAATATGTCGATTATTACACGATATCAAACGGATATGGATCAGATTCTGAGTAATTTTATTCCTTTTAATAATCCTTATATCATTATATCGTGGCAAATACCTGTTGCGTATAATCTGGCGGTTCCCCAAGAAATACGAAGCGAGGTTCTTTGGAGTGGAAATGTGAATCTTCAATATCCAGTGGATCAAGATCCCAATTCCAAATCTCTTATCATAGCAGATACAAATTTTACAATAAAAGGATGGATATTTCCAGCAGAAACGCCACCCGTGCAAAATATATTTTATATTAATACAGACATTAATGCGGCAGGTCCCCAGGTCAATTTGGAATATGCCACATATGCAGAATTGCAGGCACAATCCTATACGGCAACTTCACCAAATAGTGCTTTCCAAAATACCGATACAATAAACATAAGCGCACAGCCGCAATTTGTAGGACCGGTTCAAGTTCAAGTGGAGGTTTGATATGGGAGACAATTACATCAAATTGGGAGGTAATAGCTTTATTCCTCGTGCTGATATCGAACCTACCGTAACCATAACACCTGGATTTACAGGTCTTACTATAAGATTTCAGGGAAATAATTATTTGTATAAAGTTCAGGGATGTTTTTTGTCCGCAAGCACACATACATCTCTTGCATCTGCTTTTAATTTTTATTCAAATATAAAAAGCATAAGTAGCAAATTTCAAACATTTACAGCCATACCGATTGAAGAATATGATGTGATAGACAACAATATTTTACAAATTAAGTTTCCTAAAGTTTCCCTAAGTGCTTGTAATGTAGACTTTATCTTTACAAATCCGGCAGGTTATGCAAAAGCTTCCGATTCCAGCCGTTTTACATACGTTCGGATTACTTCGGGTTGATTATTATCAAGAATTTATAAATAAAATATATGGCACAACCGGATTATTCTTCCACTAATGATCGTGGAACAAGCACATTTGGAAAGACGCTTCAAAAGTTTATCAGCGAACGTCTTCCGTATAATAGTTATTCAGTTATCGATGTGCTTTCTCAACTGAATCCAAAATATGGTTTATTTCAGGATACAGGAAGTCGTAGAACAGAAGCCATAGCAAAACATAGTGTTAGCAGCAGCACTGGTATCAATGAAACAAGTTTGGGTGCCATAGCCAGCGACACAAGCATCACAAGTTATCTTTATGCCAATATTCAAGCCGATAAAGCGGCAAGAATTCGGGATTATCGAACTATGGCTGCATTCGCAGAAGTAGCCGACGCTTTAGACGAAATATGCGATGAAGTTGTTAACGTTGATGATGAAGGTAGAATATTAAAATTAAGATTTCACGATACAGATTTGACAGAATTTCAAAGAGATGAACTTCAAAAGGAATTTCACAGATACATAAATCTTTTTGAATTGGAAAACAAGGGTTGGGAATATTTTCGGCATCTTCTTGTGGATGCGGAAATCTATTTCGAGCATGTTATTCATAAAGATTATCCAGAGGAAGGAATTTTGGGTGTGGTTAGCATTCCCCCGGAATTGGTGGATCCTGTTTTTGGGAATGTACAAAATCTTCTTGTGAAGGGTTATGTGTTACGTAAACCAATTTTTGACAAAACAAACCCAACAAAAGTAATAGATTATCAAATTGTTCCTTTGGATAAAAATCAGGTCACTTATATCAATAGCGGAATTTGGAATGAAAACAAAACAGTTCGATTGCCATTTTTGGAGAATGCTAGACGTGCATATCGTCAGCTATCTTTGATTGAAGATAGCATAGTAATTTATAGGCTTGTTCGTGCCCCCGAACGTTTGGTTTTTAAAGTTGATGTGGGCAACATGAGTCCGGCCAAAGCCGAAGGTTATATGCGCCGACTCATGAGCCAATATTGGAGCCGTAAAACATACGACAGTAATCAGAACGGAACGGTGCAAACATTCAATCCACAAAGTATGTTGGACAGTTTTTGGTTTGCAAAACGTACAGGTCAAGATGGAACTACTGTTGAGCAACTTCAGGGCGGTCAAAATCTAGGAGAATTAAATGACTTGATGTATTTTCTCAAGAAACTTTATCGTAGCTTAAAGGTACCGGCTTCTCGTTTGAATCCAGAAGACACATATAAGGATGGAACAGAAATACTTCGGGAAGAATTGAAATTTTCTAAATTTATTATTCGGCAACAACAAAGATTTGCCGAAGGTCTAAAAAACGGTTTTATCACAAATCTTAAACTTAAAAAGATGTGGACTGATTATGGATTAAAAGAAAATCATTTTGATTTGGTGTTTAATGTTCCTACCAATTTTTATGAAATGCGTGAATTGCAAAAAATGGAAATGCGCACCAAAGGATTCAATGATATTACCGGAAATGAAAGTATCAGCAAAATTTACATGCAAAAGAAGATTTTGGGTTGGACTGACAAAATGGTTCTGGCCAATCGAGAATTTCTTCGCAAAGACGCAGAACTTAAGTGGGAATTGGATCAAATCAGTGGGGCCGGTCCAGATTGGCGTAAGCAATTTGAAGGTGGACCACGTGCTAAACTTCAGGGTGGTGGTGGAGGTGGCGAAGAAACACCTCCAGAATTCGGTCCATCACCGGGAGGAGCGGCTCCATCGGGTGGGGCTGAAACACCGGCCGCTGGTGGTGAAGTTCCAGAAGCAGGAGGCGAGGCAACCCCTCCACCTGAAACTCCCGAAGGTAGCGCTCCTGAAACACCGGCAGCATAAAAGCAGTTTAAAAATACCATTTTTGTATAAAATTGTTGATGGGCAGATATTTTTGGCAAATATCCCCAAAAAAGATTAAATATATTAAATGAAAAGCTTTAAGGATTTATTTACAAAATATCTTACCGAACAGCCTGCACCTGCTGCTCCTCCCAAAGAAAAACCGGATGTGAAGCCGGACACAGAAAAGCCTAGCACCGAACCCAAAAGTCCGCCCCGGCGCAATCCTCTCGAACCTCGTCCAGGATTTCAACCGCGTCCCAAGGGTTTGGTTCCAAAAGGAGAACAAGAAGAGGAAGAAGGTCAAAAAGCCAAGCGTAATCCGGATGTGTCATTGTTTTTCAAGTATCGCAAGAATATTGGACGGGCATGAAAAGTTTCAAGGAAGCAATTGAAACAGGCGAACAAGAAGACCTGATTCATCCGGAAAAAAGAAAACAGCTGGAAGCAGGAACTGAGGAAATTCTTGGCGTTCTTCCCGAAAAAGCCCAGGATTATTATGAACTGATTGTTTCCGAGGCATATCAAAAACTTTTGGATCGAATTCAACATTATACCAAAGCCCCGGTAACCCAACAAAATTTCCCTCAGTTGGTCGCCAAGGTGTTTGGTGCTTTCAATAAAATAAGCGAAGTGGAAAGTGCAAACAAAGCCAAATTGGAAAAAATGGCGGTGCAAGTTGTATTGGATTTGCCAGAATTTGAGTTTGTAAAGAAACTGGTGGAAAGCAATCGTCTTAAGATTGTGGCTAAACTGGGAACGCCAGATCTTAAAAATGCCGTCACACAATCTGAACAGGAAGCACAAGACAAACTGCTTCCGGATGTGGAAGGATTGTCGGATCTTGAAGAATTGAATCAGATTGTTGCAGAAAATCTTTTTGATGACACTGAAACCAAACTGCGCCGTCGTTTGGCCAATACACTTATGCAGGGGAATGCTGTCAGCAAACTTTATCTTTTCAATCTGGTGAAAAATCAGCTGGATGAAATGGACAAAAGCCTGGTTTACAATTATGGTCTTGTGACTACTGTGGCTCAGTTGTTTTATTTCGCTTCACCTCCAATAGAAAATTTCACGCTCCCTATGATTGAAGCGGCTGCCCAGGGAAGTGAAGAAGTGGTTCCGGAAGGTGATGTTTATACCATCAAGGCATTGGCCAAAACATTTCCTTACCTGGTTCATGAAATAGTGAAGGGTATATACGAATATCTGGCAATTGATCCGGACAAAAGCGTTCCGGAAGCTGCTGTGGATCGCAAACTGAAGAAAGATGTGATAGAACAAGAGGTGACCGATACTATTGCCGGACCAGAACTTTGGAACAAAATATTTGAATTGGTCAGTGTCGACGATCAAAAATATCTTCCTTTTGTTTATCAATAT
>Ga0214923_10005606_pt1 | contig 14503 bp, 9 predicted proteins | sample LL1510_MetaG_FD_177993 | JGI IMG/M metagenome (GOLD analysis project Ga0214923, IMG submission 177993) | Freshwater microbial communities from Lake Lanier, Atlanta, Georgia, United States - LL-1510 | ecosystem: Environmental > Aquatic > Freshwater > Lake | place: USA: Georgia | collected 2015-10-15 | reverse complement strand
GGATTTATAACAGGCGGTGGTATATCTTCTGCTGGTAATGCTGGTTCATCAACACAAACCAATACATCAATAGGCATAAGTTCTACACAAAATCAGCCAGGCACCTCTCAACCAGGTTCCTCAGATGAATTTTCCGGTCAATTATATTACCCAATTGGGTATCCGGGACAAGCTCCCGGTGATTTTGCATTCGATTCTACCGGCATGCGATGGGAATGGGATGGACAACAATGGAATAATTTTTAATTAAAAAGAAATAATACATGTCATTAGATAGATTTGTAAATACAAACGAAGTTTTAGGTACTAATCCAGTATATGGGGAAACTTTTGCGCAAGCTACTAAAATTAATTCCTATAATTTAAAACTTACATCCGATGATAAACTCCTTAGATTAAATCTGAAACAAAAAACGGCGCCAGAATTTGATACTCAGTTTGAAATACCGGCTTCTTTAGAATTACATATATACGATAATAATAATAACCTATTAAAATCTTCTTATAATAGAAATTTTATAGAAAATAAAAATACATCGTTTGGTATTTCTCCTGAAAAAGATATTAGAGAATTAGGATATGATTATGGTATATATACTATTGTTTATAATCCACTTTATACTTTTTTTGGGGGATTAAATACAGATGATATACGAGTAAAAAGAATATCATCCGATAGGACTGAAATACAAATTTTGTTTGGAAATTCACTTTTTTTTAAAGATTATTCAAAATATTTTTATTTAATAAAAGAAATTCAAAGTGGGTTTCAAAGCGATAGTAATTATATTTTTACAAAAAATAGGCCTGAATTCATTTTAAATTTTGGTAATAACAATATAGTTGATGTTGCTTATATACAATTTATTGGTAATTTTAGAGAAGATAATACCGACTTAATTACAAATATTTACATAAAATTAACAACACCAATCAGCGATACTATAAACATTGGTGATAGGTTTTCTATAGATGGAAGATTGCAGAAATCTTATGTTGAAAAAATTATAGTTTATAATCAATTTAGTGAAGTAGAACCCGAACAAGTTCTAGAACCAAACTTTAATATTGAATTAGATAAATTCGGTAAATCTGATGGAACTGATTTTCAAACATGGAATGATTTATTGGGCGCAAATTTACCAACATCGCAGCAAATAATAGATTCATATTTCAGCGGTTCTTTTGGAAACATAAAATTAAACATAGATTATTCTGATTTTTCTAAGTTTGTTCATTATTCATCCGCAACCGAAAGAGTTGATAATTTTTTTTACAAATTACAAACAATTGAAACATATAATGCTAGAATACAAACACTACAACAAGTTTCAGGTTCTCATGCATTAACAAACATATCTCAATCAATCTCTCGTAGAGATACTTTAATTGGTGGTTTTGATGGGTTTGAAAAATGGATGTATGAAAGTGTAAGCGCTTCATTATACACCCATTATTCAACATCAACAAATACGATTGTACCTTATCCAAAACAATCCACATATCCAATTGTATTTTACCCAACAACTAGCTCACAAGCCGAAAGTTGGTATGAAGGAGTTTATAGTTCAGCATCATTATATGATTCGCAGAATGAATCTGCTCTTATAAATTTAATTCCGATTTCATTAAAAGAGGATCCGTTAAACCAAGATTATTTATTATTTGTTAATATGATTGGACAGCATTTTGACATTTTATGGACATATGTTGAATCATTAACAAACATTAATAAGCGAGAGGAACATCCAAATGATGGTATGTCGGATGAATTATTATACGATGTTGCAAAATCAATGGGGTGGAATTTATCCAATGGTTGGGGGCAAGCTAATTTATGGGAATATGTTTTAGGAACTGATGCATCTGGAAATCGTTCAACAACCATTGGCGGATTGGAAACAAAACCAAAACAAAAAATAAGAGCAGAGGTTTGGCGTAGAATATTAAATAACTTACCATATATTTACAAATCAAAGGGAACAGCCCGTTCTATTAAAGCCCTTTTATCGTGTTATGGTATACCTGAAACGCTTTTGAAAATACGGGAGTTCGGCGGACCGAAAGTTGTTGATGAACCCAATATATATGAATCGGAAAGATTTATATATAAAGTAGAAACAACTGATTCTAAAACAATAAGAAATCCATTTGGAACTATTAATGGTAGTAGACCTAATTCAATTGAAGTAATTGGTAAAATGCCGTTGGGTGATTTTACAATAGGTAGATTAACTGGGGGTGCAACTGATTTAGTTTTTGAATGGAACTATTCCGGTGGCCAAGCTAGAATACTTGCAAAACACGGCGCTTCACTAATAATGAGTTCATCTTATATGAATTATAAAAGTAGAAGAGATGGTTCTTTTGGCATAGTTTTAAATAATTCAAATAATTCAACAACAATTTACGCAGCATTTAAAGATGATTTTGGAAATGTACTTGCATCTTTATCAGCCACATCTACTACTGGTGATTCTACAACTATATTTAATAATTCAACTCAATTTATTATTGGGTCCTCTACGCTTGGGATGCCAGCAACCGCATCGATTCAAGAAATAAGATATTATTCATCATCGCTTTCACAAGAAATATTTGAAGAGCATGCAAAGAATACTGAAGCATATTTTTCGGATGATAATACAACTGATTTAAACAGCACATTTTCATATAAAAATTTGGTTTATAGAATATTTCCTGATAGTGGGTTTACATCATTACCAACTGCGATATCATCATCACATCCTAATCAATTTTTTAAAACAACCTCTGGAGGTTCACCATTAACCGCATCATTACCAAATCACATATCATCTGATTTAGTTGGTGAGGTTGATACTCAATTTACAAAAATACCATCTGTCGGTGCGTTGAATTTAAATAACAACAAAGTAAGAATTGAATCTTCAGTTTTAAGTTCATCATTGGATGTTGATAAAACAGCGGAAGTATCTCAATATGATTACGCTCCATTTGATTCAAATTTAGTAGCGTTGTATTTTAGTTCAACTGATGTTGTGAATAATGATATATATAATTCAGAGGGATATTTTGAGGTAGATGATTGGGTTGGAGACCCAGATGATAGATTCAATGAAGATTATCCGCAATTAAGATATAGGGCTACAAAATATTTTGATAAATATGTTAATTTAACGGCAGCATCAGGTTCTGCTCAAAAAAGGGGAACTGCTATTGGGTTGTTGTTGAAAATGCTTTCTATATACGACCATAGTATATTTGAGCAAGTTAAACAATTAATACCTGCTAGAAACGAATACATTGGTGGTGTGTTGTTAGAACCACACATATTGGAAAGAAACAAATATAAGAGGGGTGATAAAATATCACACACACAAAATGATTACTTAGCTAATATTAGTTTACTGCCACAAAGTATAATTGGAAGTAAGAATGATTATTTAGCGGAGATAGACTGGAAAGATGCTCATTTACAATCAACATATCAATACACAACACCAATTCTTTCAGCAAGTAGTGGGGTATATTCTTTAACAACCACAAATGGTTACTGGAATTATTCAGTTACTAGTTCTATTATGGGTCAAAGATTATCTACTGCAGCAAATACAACACAATATTTTTATTCATCTTCATTATCAGCATCAATTGGTAATTATTATTCATCATCATTAGTACCCGCAGCAACTCAAACCGATGAATTGCCTGCAAGCTTGCAAAATTTAAGATTTAATGGTTGCAATAGTGGGGTAACATCAATTGATGGAAAATCAAGTGTAGAAATATTTACAGCAGACCCGTTTGTATTGGGAGTAGCACCACAAAATGTATCGGTACAAGATGCGACGGTATCTACACCCACAACAACAACAATACCAATTACAACTGGAGCAGCCTCCGCTGGTAGATTAATTGTGTAACTAATTGGAATTAAATTTAAAAAATCTATATTTATAAGAAATAAAAGTAGGAAATTATATGGGATATTTAGATAATACATCGGTAACTGTTGATGCTATATTAACAAAAAAAGGTAGAGAGTATTTAGCATCCGGCCGGGGAAACTTTGAAATTACCAAATTCGCTTTGGGTGATGATGAAGTTGATTATACACTATGGAATACCGCACACTCATTGGGTTCGGATTACTATGGTGAGATAATTGAGAATATGCCTGTTTTAGAGGCAATTACCGATGAAAATTTTGCGTTAAGATATAAATTATTAACTTTACCAAAGAACGCAACATCCGTTCCAATTTTTTCTGTTACGCCGGCTAGTATAAGTGTTCCACAACAAAGTGTGTTACCAGCAGCGGGTGGTTCGGTTATCTTCACTATTAGTGGTGATTTACAACCTTACACTGTAACTTTGTTGGATGATACATTGGGGACTATTGAAGTTATTAATAATGAAAGTTTCCGATTTACGGCTGTTAATAAATTGATACCCGAAACAACACAATCAACAAAAATAATTGTTGTTGGTAATGTAACTGGTGGTAGAGTTGATATAAATGTAACGGTTACACCAACTGTTACATCAACAACAACACAAGCCACAACTGTTAGAGGTATTTAATATAAAAAATAGGAATATATAAATGGCAACTAAAACAATACAATTAGGAAGCTCAAATGCTAGTGCTGGTTCATTATTTACATTTGAACAAATAGTAGCAGATGATATTTACCAAGACGATTCACAACGAGTAACGCGTGGGTTGTTTAGTGGTAATGCAGCATCATTAGCAACATTTTTTACCTCTTCTGCACAAAGCGCTTCTTCGGGTAATTATTACTATGATGTTTATGATAAAGTTGGGACTGATTCAACGAGAGAGGTTCAATTTTCAATAGCATACGGCCATGCTCTCGGTAGTGGTTCTTTGGGTTCTACTGCTGCGGGTATAGGTTTTGCGGATTCACCATCTCGTGCTATTTACGCACAGTATCAACAAACCTTATTACCATCATCAACTGTTAAATTTAATTTTACAGGCGTTGGTGATGAAAATTCTATATACATCGTTAATTTCAAAAGAAGTAGATTAAAAGATAAATTGGATAGAGGTAATTGGGAATTAACAATAAGTGGCTCTGGTAAGCAAATAAAATTGATAGATGATTCAGCGGATGTAACACAGTTATCATCGGCTGAACAAGAATATTACAATGTTGTATCAGGTTCATTGGCAACGGGGGTTAATACAGCAGCTTCTACACTAACATATGGACGGGTTTATCCACAAAGAGGGGTAATTGTCTTATCAGGCACTGCGCTTGATGTATCTGCCTCATTGGGAACAAACACATCAACAAATGCCAATGGAAACAATTCATTTAAGTTATTCTCTGCTATCAGTAGGTCAGCTGCTGTTGATTCTACAAACAACGCTTTTAAAGCCAGAAATGAAGAAGAAGTTAAATCCACATATTACTTTTTAAGAGTAAGAAACAGTAAATTTAATTTTAGTAATAACCCATCGTATGTAACATCTTCCGCAAATGGGGGATATACACTATCACAACCAACTTTTGTAAATGACCCAAAATCATACATTACAACAATTGGTTTGTATAATAATACAAATGAAATGTTAGCGGTTGCAAAATTATCACAACCTATTTTGAAATCATATGCTAATGAAATTCTTTTAAAAGTAAAATTAGATTTCTAAACAATGATAATTAATGGCAGAACAAAAAATTGTATTAAGAGGAAGTGATTCCGAAACCATTAATGTTGGGTTTAAACGAATAAATCAATTATTTTCTCAAGAAAGAGAATTTATTGCACATAAAAGGTATGAAGTAACCGATTCAAATCATTATACATCGTTTGGTATTTCAACCCTAAGAGCTATTAAACCGCATGTTAGTGGTACGTTTGAATTTACCTCTACCGATTTAACACAAAGTTCTACCTATGATGGTTTGAGTGGTATTTATCAAAAAACTTTATGGAGAAGCTTGTATCAAACGCATTTTGCAGATGATTCAAGATTAACACTACACCCAACAGCATCAATTTTATCAGTTCCTGTTTATAAGTTTGGGTATGAAATAAAACCTAAATCAGTTAATATAACAAATTATTATGGTTCATCCACCGATTTTAGATATTATACCGATTCTAAAATAGATTCTAATTTTGGAACTATTGTATCATCATCAGCGATATATGGTTATATTTTTTATAGGGAGGGTTTGATTGTAATGACTAACACCTCATCAATTAATCAAAACACTTTTTTGGGTAATGGTGAATGGGATTACACAACAAATCGTGGGTTTGTTTTAAATTATAAAGCAACAAAAACAATTGATGAAACAAATATAACCTGTCATATTGGTAAAGATGAGTTTAATGTATCTACTCACCCAACATCATTAGTTAGTGGTTCTTTTGGAAGTAGAGCAGGGTTTACAACATCATCCGTATTTTCTCCATATATTACAACGATTGGATTATATAATGATAACGATGAAATGATGGCTGTTGCTAAATTAGGTGCACCTTTAAAGAAAAGTGTAATTACGGATTTATTTATAAATGTGAAGTTTGATATAGATTAGTTATGGGAAAAAATTGGGGTCATATCCAAAGGACTAAGGGACATCGTTCCGGTCTTGAGGATAAAGTTTCGGATGAATTAAAAAGTAAGGGTATTGATGGTGAATATGAAAAGCATCAAATACAATATACTAAACCTGCTACAAATCACACATATAAGCCTGATTTTAGATTACCAAACGGAATATTCGTAGAAACAAAAGGAAGATTCACATTAGAAGATAGAAAAAAACATCTTTTGATAAAACAACAAAAACCTGATTTAGATATTAGATTTGTATTTCAGAACCCGAACGCAAAATTAACTAAAAAATCAAAAACTACATATGGAATGTGGGCAGATAAAAATGGATTTAAGTGGTCTAATAAAGATATACCACAAGAGTGGATAAATGAAGAACCAAAATCATTTTTATTTGGATAATTAGATTTTCTGTTGTATATTGTGTGGGAATGGGTATAATAAAAACATACGCAGTAGAGCATACTACATTTAATTCTAACATTCGTGCTTTCTTGAAAAGGTGGCACTACTCGGATTATGTCAATATACAAACAAAACACGCTTTTATTTTATTGCGTGAAGGAAATTTTGGAATGCCTGAAATAATTGGTGTATGCATTTACACCCGTCCTGCCGGCCCAACTGCTGGGCAGACTTATCACCCCACTCGTCCTGATAAGGTATTGGAGTTACGAAGATTATGTTTAGTTGACGATACACCTAAAAACGCAGAGTCCTATTTTATATCCAAAACAATTAAGTGGTTAAAGAAAAATACGGATTGGGAATATATTATAAGTTACGCAGACCAAAATCAAGGACATAGTGGTGTTATATATCGGGCTTCTAATTTTAATTATTTAGGTGAAACATCCCCATCAAAATCTTTGGAGGTTGATGGAAAATCATTTCACATTAGAACACTTTCTATGTTGGATAGGCCGTATGGCGTTGAAATAAATAGGAGATATAAAGCTGGTGATTCCGGTGTAAAAATAATTACTAATTTACCGAAACATATTTATACATATGATTTAAGGGGTTATGGAAGAAAGACTGCTTGAGCTTTTAGAACGGGTATTGGGAAAGAGTAAAAAAACTACTGGGGATAATTATGCTTTTTACTCACCATTTACAGACCATTATAAACCAAAGCTTGAAATAAATATTAAAACCCAAAATGGTGAAAATCGTTGGCACTGTTGGATTTCAGACGAGAAGGGAAAAACAATTCGTTCTCTTTTTAAGAAGCTGGGTGTATCAAAAGAGGTTTGGGATGAACACAACTCTATTTTAAGTAAAGTTGATAGATTTGTAACTCAAAAGGAATATAATGATGTTATAGAAAGGGTGGAATTGCCAAAAGAGTTTCATCCATTATGGGAAAATAGAAAATCACCAATTTATAATCATGCTCTTAATTATGTTTTGGGACGGGGTATAAGACCGGGTGATATTGTTAAATACAATATAGGTTATTGTGAAGAGGGTGTATATTCTAATAGAATAATAATTCCATCCTATGATTCGGAGGGTATATTAAATTACTTTGTCAGTAGGGCTTTTTACGATACACCACAAAAGCATAAGAATCCAAAAGTATCAAAAGATATTATTGGTTTTGATTTATTTATAAATTGGAATGAACCAATTGTAATTTGTGAGGGTGTCTTTGATGCTATCTCTATTCGTAGGAACGCAATACCAATTTTTGGTAAAACCATTCCGCAAAAGTTAGAAAAAAAGATATTAGATAAAAAAGTATCCAAAGTGTATGTGTGTCTTGATAAAGATGCTATCCAAAATTCTATTCAGTTGTGTGAAAAACTTATGGGATTTGGTATTCAATCACATTTGGTTGATTTGGATAAAGAAGATGCATCTGAATTGGGGTATGATAAAATAAACACCAAAATATATAATACACCTCCGCTTGATTTATTAAAGTTGGTTGAACACAAAATGTTTGGGAGAAAATGAAGAAGTTAAATAAGATTTATCACATAGCAGATATTCATATCCGAAATTTAAAAAGGCATAAAGAATATAGTTTGGTGTTTAATCGTTTATATGATTATCTAAAATCGGTAAGGGATGATGATTCAATTATCCTTCTTGCAGGCGATATTGTTCATGCTAAAACTGATATGACACCTGAAGTAGTTGATATGACGCAAAACTTTTTAAGAAGTTTATCTGATATCATGCCTACAATTTTGATTCCTGGTAATCACGATGCAAACTTAAATAATCCTTCACGATTAGATGCTCTTTCACCAATTGTCCAAGCTTTAAATCACCCAAATTTACATTACTATAAAAACACATCAATATTTGAATTTGGTGGTGTTACTTTTGCACACAAATCCGTTTTTGATGGTTCGGATGGATTTATACCCAGCTCAGATGTTGATGGTGAATTTAAGATAGGTTTATTTCATGGGCCGGTTGATGGAATACAAACCGAACATGGTTTTAAGATTGATAATAAAAAAGTTACGGTAGAATCTTTTAATGGATATGACTTAGTTCTTTTGGGGGATATCCATGTTCCCAACAATTCGGTTGGGGGAGTGCATACAATAAAATATCCAGGCTCCCTGATTTCACAGAACCACTCAGAATCAATTTATCCTGAACATGGTATATTGGTATGGGATATACAAACAAAGTCCTCTACATTCGTTCATATTGAGAATGTGTATGGGTATGGAACGATAGATATTGATGGTGGTAAAATAACTACAAATGGATACATTCCACCAAAACCCAGATTAAGGTTGCGGGTAAAAGATACTACAACAACCCAATTAAATAAGATTATAACACAATTAAAAAAGAAATACGAAGTAGAAGAATTAAGTATTCAAAAAGTATTATCTACGAATGATGTTGGTAAAAGAGAGCAAATAACTTTATACAATGTCAGAGATGTTGGTTTTCAAAACAAATTGTTGGAAGATTATTTAACATCAAAATTTGGAATTGATACTGAAACATTAGAAGTTGTAAAGAGTATTAACGCTGATATAAACTCAAAAATTGTAAATCCATATTCAATAAGAAGTTCGGTTTGGATACCAAAGGTATTTGAGTTTTCAAACATGTTTTCGTATGGTGAAGATAACTACATAAACTTTCAAAATATGAAAGGTGCGTATGGTGTCTTTGCACCAAACGCAAGTGGTAAATCATCTTTGTGGGATGCTTTATCTTTTTGTATTTTTGATAAGTGTTCAAGAACATCAAAGGCAGTTGATGTAATGAATTATTCTAAAAACAATTTTTATTGTAAGTTTATTTTCGAGTTGAATGGGAGGGATTATGTTATTGAAAGAAAAGCAAATAAATCTACAAAAAAAGGAACTGTAAAAGTTGATACTCAGTTTTATACTTACAATGATGCTGGTGATATTGAAAGTTTGAATGGTGATGAAAGAAGGGATACAAACTCGGTTATCAGGCAGTATGTGGGAACATATGATGATTTTATATTGACTGCTCTTTCTACTCAATTTAATAATTCAGGTTTTATTGATAAATCACAGAAAGAAAGAAAAGAACTACTTGCTCAATTTTTGGATATGGATGTGTTTGAGCAGTTATATTCTGTGGCAAGTGAAGAAATAAAAGAATTATCAACCCTATTGAAAGATTATAAGGGACAAGATTTTCCAACAAAATTATCATCTGCTGAATTGAATGTTCAAGCTATGACAGGTTCTATTTCTAAATTGGAATCTGAAAAAGTTGAATTAGAATCTCAATTAAACATATTGAATCAAAATATTGAAAATAAATCTACTAAGTTGGTTGTAGTGGATGGAACATTAAATTTAGAATCGCTTAACAACGAACTGATTGAATGTAAAAATGATAGTAAAGTGGTATCATACGCCATTAGAGATATGGAAGCAGATTTAGTTCCGTTGCAAGAAAAACTTTCTAGGATTTCTGATTTTTATACTCAATATAATTTAGAAGAATTAAAACAAAAAGATAATGAATGGCGTATTTTAGAGCGTGATATTTCTTTAATAAGGGGAACTGTATCAAAGTATGAAATTGATTTATCACATACAAAAAAGCATTTAGATGGTATTGGTTCTTTTACATACGATGATAATTGTGAACATTGTGTAAATAATAAAAATACACCATTTGCACAACAAAGTTTGGAATTAGAAAAAAAAATAAAGTCGTTAAATACAAAAATTGATGAGTTAAAAACTGAATTAAGTGAAAAAGTAGAAGCGCAGCGTGGTTGTGATGTGAAATCCGATTTGGAAAAGGTAAACCAAATCAAAGAAAAGGAGCAACAAACCAATAGCAAATATTACTCATTATTATCTCAATTAAATGATTATAAATCTGATTATACAAAGATTGAGACAAGATATGAAAAATTGGTTGATGATATTGAAAGGGCTAAAAAGCAAGAAAAATCTGTTGAGTTCAATAGGATATTAACTGAAGAAATTAATGATTTGAAGCAAAAAAGAAAAGAGATTCAATCCGAACTTGCGGATGCTACAAATAATTTAATTGATTTATTGGGGGGTTTACGGGTTCAACAAAATATAATTGAAACGGTGAATCAATCTATTGAAAAATTAAATTTAATGGAAATAAAGTATGCCGGATATGAGTATTATTTATCAGCTGTAAAAAGAGATGGTATTCCATATGGATTGATATCAGAAATATTACCAAAGTTGGAAGTAGAAATAAACAATATACTTCAGCCAATTGTAGATTTCCAAATTATATTGGATACTGATGGTAAAAATATTAATTCATATATTTGTTATGGAGATGATAAGTATTGGCCATTAGAATTGACTAGTGGTATGGAAAAGTTTGTAAGTTCTATCGCAATTAGAACTGCGTTAATCAATGTGTCTAACTTACCGCATCCAAACTTTATCGCTATTGATGAGGGATTTGGTTCTTTGGATACTGATAATTTTAATTCTTTGTATTTGTTATTTGATTATTTAAAAACTCAATTTGATTTTATTATTACAATATCCCATATAGATAAAACGAGGGATATGGTAGACCAGATAATTGATATTAATAAAGTAAACTCTTTTTCATCTATAAAATACTTATAATTATGGGAGATAAAAATGCCGCTAGAGTTTAAAAAAAGATTTAAAGAAAATTTAAAATTAATACCTGTTTATATAGAAGATAATTCATCAACATCCGATGAATATTTTGGTATTAAAGAATTTCCATCTTTTTTTGGTAGGGGTAAAAATGCTATACGAATAAAACCAAGTAGATTTACATTAAAAGCAAATTCACAAATATACATTGAGATATTAGATATAAATGGTGAATCAATATATTATGAGATACCTGATTACGAACCAGGAGATTTATCAAGATATATTTCGGCTTGGGTTTATGGTGAAAGAGATGATTCCTACAACACCCCAAATGGTGTTGGTGAAATTATATTGTGTGGAATAGCCGAAAGAACGGCTGTTGGTGGGGATATACCAAAAGAATTTAAAAATGTTTTAAATGTTAGGTGGCGTAGACGATTTTCTATAAGTAGGGATGTTAGAACCGAATCTCCAATTGTTTTCTTTAATCAGAATGCAGCGCCAACTATAACTGTATCGGAGTCATTATCTTTTTATAAAGAAATACCAGCAGAAACTTCATTACAATTAGTAACACAATCTATCAATCAAACTATTGTTTACTCATCTGATTTTTCAGGTCAAAATGTTTTTTTAGAAACACCATCGTATCAATTAAACCAAAATTCCGTTGGTGGTCAAATAAAAATTAATTTACAAAATGTTTCATTAACACCACAACTTACATCAGCAGAAATAAGTGCTGGTATGTTAAAACCATTAAGTTATACTGCATCCATACAATCTTTTTTAACAAGCAGAAAATTTAGGGTTGATAGACCATTGACAGCATCGGTAATAACTAAAACCGAATCATTACAAAAAACATTTACCGCATTTTCTACGGGTAGTTTTATTTTAGAAACTATTAATACTGGTTCTGCTACCACATTTTCCCAATCACTAGCACATATCACAGTAAAGAATATAAATCCACTTGTAGGTAATATTGATAAAATAAATGTTTATATTAAATCAAAAGCAACGGGAGATACTACAACCGAGTATCAGTTAATTGGAACAAAATTAATAAACGAACCCATAACAGGTTCTTTGACAGATATCTATTCTGATACAAAAACAAATTTAACCGAATCAACTTATACGTTTATTTTTAACCCACCAAATAAAAATACTGCAAATGATATAAAGGTTGAATATTTAAATTCTCTAAACGATTTTGCAAACTACGAATCGGTATTATATAACCATTATTTTCAAGGATATAATGCCCAATCAACTGGTGGTGGTGATATCACCGAATTAAGCCAATCTTTATCATCTTTAAGTGATATTGTTATTGATGTGAGTAGTAGTTTAATAACAATTAACTCCGAATTGACATCGGTGAGTAGTAGTTTAGTAACAACTAATTCTACATTGACATCAGTAAGTAGTAGTTTAGTAGTAACAACTGCAACAGCAAATACCGCATACACATTATCAACAAATATTTCGGATGTTATTACTGAAACCGAATATGATCGATTGGGATTAGATTTAACAGGTACTATTTGGGGAGGAACAACCGGACCAACAACACAAACTTTGGTTGAGGAAGATCAAAATAATTGGACTGCTGGTACTACTCCAATAATAAGAAATCCTAACAGAGATGGATTGGCATTGAATGGTGTTTTGGCCGACCCAGATGGATATCTACAAATTAAATTAAAAAATGATTATTCGGGTGGTTCTGGGCTAGCAGATGTTATAATATTTTTACCATATTATTCATCATCATATACATCATAATTGATTAATCAATAATCTTATATTTATATTCATATGGGAAATTTAATAAAAGAATGGGTTAAATCTGTATTAACCGAAGAAGTAAATAAGACTGTTGTAGTTTACGCGGGTAGATTTCAACCATTTCATAAAGGGCATTACGCAACATATGCGCATTTAGTATCAAAATTCGGTAAAGAAAATGTATTCATTGGGACATCCAACAAAAGTGGTGGACCAAAAGACCCTTTCAATTTTTTGGAGAAGAAAAAAATAATGACCACAATGTTTGGTGTTCCACCCAACAAAATTGTTCAAGTAAAAAATCCATATAATCCAACGGAAATATTAAAAAAGTTTTCAGATGAAACAACTGCATTTGTAACTGTTGTTGGTGAGAAAGACGCTGCAAGACTTGGTGGAAAGTATTTTAAGAAATTTCATTCGGGCGATGGTTTCAAACCCGCATTTGGTTATAAAGACCATGGGTATGTGTATGTATCACCTTCTCAAAAGAATCCAATAAGTGGAACGGATGTTCGTAATTGGTTATCGAAGGGGAGTGATTCACAAAAGAAAGCAGGGTTTAAGAAAGCATACCCACAATGGAATCAGGAAATATTTAATATGATTTCTAAAAGGTTGGGTGGTGTAAACGAAATAGTAACCAATTTTTTACAAAATTATAATATAGTTCCCCTAATTGAATCAACATTAGATGGTGGGTATTTAGCTGCCGCAGAAGAACCCAATGCAATTTATGTTTCAGATAATAAAGAAAGAATATTGGGACTAGGAAAAGGTGCACAAAAAAATGATTATTGGTTTGTGAATGGTGGATATACTCAACTGCATTTTCCAAAAGCAGATGTAATGGTTAGAAAAAGTGCAAAAGGTACTGGTGATTTTTATCAATATGTAAGTAGGAGAAAGGTATTCACAATGGATGATTTGTTGGATATTCCTGAAACCGAAGATTATTTAACTGCTGACCTGGCAACATCTCCATTAGATACTACCCAAAATGCGCCGGAGGTTGAAATAACTG
>Ga0214923_10005605_pt1 | contig 14504 bp, 18 predicted proteins | sample LL1510_MetaG_FD_177993 | JGI IMG/M metagenome (GOLD analysis project Ga0214923, IMG submission 177993) | Freshwater microbial communities from Lake Lanier, Atlanta, Georgia, United States - LL-1510 | ecosystem: Environmental > Aquatic > Freshwater > Lake | place: USA: Georgia | collected... | reverse complement strand
GTGAGTATCCCAGCCGAATCTGCGCTCAACTTTATTGCCTAGCATAGTTTGGAAGCGAGCAAATAAATCTTTGATAAAGCCAGTTAGTAAATGGCCGTAGTGCGGTAAGCCATTGGCAAAAGGAGGGCCATCGTAAAAAACAAATTCGTTATGCTTGATGTTGCTATGGCGACAATTATGATGATTGTTTAAAGCGCAGGCATCGATAACTGGAGAAGTGTTGTCGTCATCTTCGTCGCAATTACTATGCAAAGCAACCGATTTTTCGAAAATTTGCTGTTCTTGCCAAAATTGCAAAATTTGCCCTTCCAGAGCAGATTGTTCTAGGTTTTGATTGGATTGATTATAAATGTTTTTCATTAAAAATTAAGATCTATATTGTTAGGAACTACTAATAGCGGAGGCTTGATTTTATTGCCAACATAGCGAATTATTTTAGGCAAAATGCTATTATCGGAGCCAGCGCTGTGCGATTTACCAAAGACTACTAGTTTGCAATCGTTAATTAGAGCAATTGCCTTGATAATCTCGACAATTACCTCGCCTTCACTAATTGCAATTGCTGGGATAATATTAAATTCGCCACAGATTTTTTCAAGTAGAGTGCAAACATTTTTCTGCACCTGTTTTCGTTTTTGATTGGCAATAACTTTACTGCCAAATAAAAAGTTTTGATGCGATGAATCTATGGCAATTACAATTTCGAGTTTGCATTGTTGATTATTTGCCTGCGAACAGGCATAACGAAGTGCCGATTCGCAAATATTATTGATGTCGATACAAACAGCTATACTAGCCATATTTATTGAAAAAACGATTAAAGATAAAGTTAATAATAAAGCCAGAAACAATAGCGATTAGTATTGCCAACAAGCCATAAATTACTTTTTGTTGTTGTGCAAATTTTGTAATATCGGCACTAAGACCAATTTTGTTGACATAAAATGGAATAGATTGAAAAGAAATGATTGAGCCATTGTCGATAAGATAAATTTCGATATTGTAGGTGCCTTCAAGAATATTTGCTGGAAAATCGATGGCTATTTTAAATAGAGTATCGCCAAGAAAATCAATTGAGCCAGTTCCTGTGGTATAAAGATTATTTTTTTCCATTAAATCTATGAATTTTTGGTTAAAAATAACATTTTGACTAAGTTGCAGGTTGTTTTTACCAATCTCAAATTCAAGTAGATTTTGTTTGTTTAATTCTTTGCCATCAAAAGTAGCAAAAAGATTATAGAAAGAATAGGTATCGTTGAAATCAATTTGTTTGCCATTGTGCCAAATACCAAAAAACTTTTCTTTTTTACTAATGCGAAAATCTTTTTTAGGACCACGAACGACAACAACAATGTCGCCAGCTTCGTTTTTAGCACCAAAAACTAATACTTTTGCTCCGTTAAAATTGCTGTCGATGTTGATTTCATTTTGCGAAATCCCTGATATTATTGGAGAATTAGCCCATAATGCAATCGGCAAAAATAGCAAGGTAAGCAATAATATTATTTTTTTAATCAAGACTTTCATTTAAGCAATTCAAGAGAATAAAGATTGGTAGGTTCTACCAGCAGTTGAAAAAATATTTTTATGCAAATTAGCAATATTAAAACTGCCAAAAATAAACGACTTACCGCAGGATCGAATTTATAGCTTGCTTTGCCGCCAAATTGAGCTCCGATAGCCGAGCTGATAATCATGATAATTGCTAATAATAAATCAAGATTGCTAGTTGTTGCTGCTTGTAAAAATGTAGTATTGCTAGCGATAAAAATTATTTGAAAAAGCGAAGTGCCGACAACTAAATTAGATGGCATTTTTAAAATATATAGCATAGCAGGAATCATTAGAAATCCACCACCTATACCCATAAAAGCAACTAAAATACCGATGCAAAAACTTAATATTAATGGCACAAAAATACTGATGGTGATATTGGATTTTTCGAAATAAAGCTTATATGGCAATTTTTGTAAAAAATTCTGCAATTTAGAGTATTGATTGTTGTTTTCTAAATCGTCTTCGTGCCATGATAGATTGATATTTTTGTTGAGTATATTTTTAACGGAATCAGAAAGCATAGTCAAAGAAATAGATCCCAAAAACAATACATAGCAAAAACTAATCAATAAATCAGAATGCCCTGTTTTTTGGACGATGGAAAAAATACTAACACCAAATGCCGAGCCGATAACTCCACCCAAAACCAAAAACATACCCATTTTGATATCGACATTGCCTCGCTTAAAATGAGATAACAAACCCGAGACAGAAGCTGCGATTATTTGATTTGCAGAAGTAGCCACCGCAACCGCTGCAGGAATGCCGATAAAAATTAGGCACGGAGTCGCTAAAAAACCGCCGCCGATCCCAAACATTCCTGCTAAAAAACCCGTAACTAAACCGAGAGCTAGAATTAGAAAAATATTAACCGAAATTTCGGCTATTGGTAAGTATATTTGCATTAGATCAAGATATTAATTATATTGCTAAAAAGCTGTTGCTCGCTATTAGCTTCGCATCGTAATAATGCCAAGCCATAAGCAGAATCAGCGGTTGCTATAGCTGATAAAAATGTAATTTCTTTATTGGTTGTGTTGGCAAAATTATGGCAAGTTAGCAAACAAATCGAATTATTGTTTAGATGCGGTAAAATAAAATCTTGCCACTGTTTATTAGCATTTATTAGCTCAAAAAGCACTAATTTTTTGCGAATTTCGCCTCTATAAAATGCTCTTGCTATAACTTCTTGCCCGATATAGCAACCTTTTTTGAAATCAAACATTTGCTCAAGACTGTATTCGATCGGAATGGCTTTTTCGGGAAGTAAATCATAAAAACCTTCGGCAATTAAATGCTTGATTTTGTGCTGATGATAATATATTTCTGGCTGCGAAACTGATGGCGATGTATTGTTAAAAATGCTTTGTGAAACATAATATCTGTAGCCAAAATTTTGTTGTCTAGGATCTGCAAAACCAAGTTTATTTTGATTAAAAAATACTTCAGCATCATTGAGTATTTGCAGGTTTATATTGGCTCGAAGTTTATATAAATTTAACTTGGTAAGCACGGAATTAGCTAGTTGCTGATGGCAATCAAGATAAATGGCATTGTAATCCATAAAAATAAAAAAATCGGCAATTAATTTTCCTTGTGAATTTAGTAAACCAGCATAAATTAACGATTGCTTATAAAGCGATTGCAGATCGTTGGTTATTAATTTTTGTAAAAAATTAAAGCGATCATCGCCACTTATGGCAATAATTGAACGATTGTTTAGTTTTATCATTGATTGTGGCAATAGTTGTGGTAATAATTGTTGCAACATAATATTTTGATATTTTACAAAAAAACTATTGCTAATTTTACAATTATTTATAAATTTAATCAAGTGTTTATTGCATAAATTTAACAAAAATGTTATCACGAAATTTTCTTTTATTGTTGTTGCTAAATCTAGCTATTAATGTTTCTTGTGTGCCTTTTTCTAGCATGCCAAGAGATTGGAAATGGGGTGCAAGACCTCGCATGACTAGTGGCACTCAATATTTTCCATCAGCCAGCACTCCATATGGCAAGGGTTTTCGCGATGGCTGCTCTAATGCCATGAAATCAACCGCGAAAGGTGCGGTTAGTTTTTTTGGCCCAGAAATGGATTTTGCTCTGTCAAAAAAAAGCTCCGATTACAATGTTGGTTATTTTGATGGCAATGATCATTGTATCAATATGATCGATTGGGAGGTTCCATAATATGCACTTGTTGTTTATTTTATTGTTGCTTGCTAGTTGTGGCACTGATGGCAATTGGGGTTTTTTTCAACCAATAAATATGGAGCTTAATGTGCCAAAAGGTCCGCCAGAATTTAAGGCAGGTTGGTATGCTGGTTGTCGTTCAGCGTTGTCGCAAAATAGTTTTTATAACTCGTCATTTTTTTATAAAGACGGCGGTACTCCAAATTTCGGTTCGGGAATTTACCAAAATAATCCAGTTTATCAAAGTGCTTGGAGTCAAGCTTATTTTAATTGCATGGTGCATGCGGCAACATTTAACCGCGATCGCTATATTTCAAACCGCAACCCATTAAGATAATGCTAGTCAAATTATTTATTGTTGCTACATTACTAACTCTTGCTTCATGTTATGAAGGTCGTAAATATATACCAATCACTGCCGATAAAAGAATGCCGAAATCATTTGCTAATGCTACATTAGCTCAAAAAGAAGGTTGGAAATATGGTTGCGAAAGCGGAATAGCGGCTGGTGGCAATCACTTTCATCGTTTATTTTATAAATCATCCAATATTGATGGCAATCAATTTGCTAATTCCGAAGAATATCGCTTAGCTTGGCAAATGGCTTTCAACTATTGCATGTATTATCAATATCATCGCACCAAACTACAAATTTGGCAACCGTATACTAAAGGTTTAATTTTTTGAATATGTTTTTTTTATTTAGATTGATTGTTTTAATAACTATCGCTTCTTGCAATTATTTATCGCCATTTTATTCTCGCACCGAAATAAAAATACCAAAAGGCACCCCTTCGTTTCAAAAAGGTTTTGTCGATGGTTGCTCGACAATCACTCATGCTCGTGGCAATATGTATTATCGCCTCAAATATGATTTTGCCCACGATCCCAAGTTAATTGATAATAGCGAATATAATTTCGGTTATACTCGTGGTAGAAGTTGGTGTTTTCATCAATTGCCGTCGGCTCGTAGTGGCACATTTACTCAATACGGCCAGACTAGCGACAAAGATTCTTTTGGTAATTTTTTAGCAAAGCCTGGAGATCCAGTTGATGCCAGCATTAGAGCTTTTTCTAATGTTGATTCTGAAGTTACTGCAGGTCTTCGTGGCAATGCTAACGAAGATATTTTCCAAGATTATTTTGGCAAAAAAGGCGAAGGAATTAACGGCGGTTGGTTTCCAGCTGTAATCTATTAAACATATGCAAAATCTTAATTATTTACCGCTTTTCATTAATATTATTTTGGTTGCTATATTTGGATTAATTTTTGGCAGTTTGGCTAGCCTCATAAGTTCTCGCCTTGTCAATAAGCAGGCAATTGTTTTTGCTCGTTCTAAATGTCTTCATTGTCATAACAGCTTGCATCCAAAAAACTTAATTCCGCTTTTTTCGTGGTTATGGCAAAAAGGTAAATGCACTTTTTGCCATAGAGATATTTCGTTTCGCTATCCATTGATCGAGTCGTTGTTTTTGTTAGCTTTTGTTGCTACATTTTGGCGAAATAATTGGCAAATAAATGTCTCGTTACTTTTTGCTTGTACTATTTTTTTATTGTTGGCGATTATGGTGATTACCGACCTAGAACATTATTTTATTCCCGATATTTTGCCTATTTTGTTATTTGTTTTAGCTTTAATAATACATTGGCATAATCGCAATAGCTTGTCAAATTACTTTCTTTCTGCTGGATTATATTTGTTGTTTGGTTTGGCTGCTTGGGGCTTTTTTTATTTTACTTCGGGTGTAGATGGCTTGGGTATTGATGATATCAAATTTTTTACTGTTGCAGGTTTTTTATTGGGCAGTAAAATGATATTTTTGTTTTTTTTGTTAAGCGGTTTGTTTGGAGTTATTTTTGGTGTCGTTTGGCAAAAGCTAAAAAACGATGAAACATTTCCATTTGCTCCTGCAATTTGCCTTTCTTGTTATATTTGTTTACTCAGAATATTGTTTTAGTTTTTTGTCTTGCAAAAGCTGAATAATTCTGGCCGAAGTTTCTTCGACCGATCGTTTAGTGACATCAATCACTGGGCAGTTTAATTTGGCAAAAAGCTTGCGACATTCGCTTATTTCTTGCTTGATTCTGTCGAGATCTGTATAATCTAAAATACTATCTTCACCAATAGAATTAAGCCTGCTTTGCCTAATTTGCACTAATTTTTCTGGATTAATAATCAAGCCAACAATCAATGGTTTTTTTAATTCAAATATCGAGCTAGGAATTGTTTCTATACTAACAAAAGGTATATTAGCAACTTTGTAGCCACGAAAAGACAGGTAAATTGAAGTTGGTGATTTAGAAGTCCGAGAAACCCCGATAATAATAATATCAGCTTCGTAATAATCATGATTAGCTTGTCCGTCGTCGTGAGTTATGGTATAGCTCATAGCATCAACTCTAGAAAAATATTGCTGATCTAGTAAATGTTGCCTACCAACCGCATTGGTTACGGTTTGCTGTAAATAATTAGCAAATTCAGCAATGATATGCGATAATATTGGAATGCAAGGAAGTTGCAATTCGTAACATTTTTTTCGCAACTGCTCAACTAACTCATCTTGCATAACAGTATAAAGAACTATACCAGGATGCTGGCGAATAGCTTCGATGGCTTTATCGAGTTGCGATTTAGTGCGAACTAGCGACCAAATAAAGTCATTAGTTTCGATGTTTTCAAATTGCGACAATACCGCTCTAGCAACCGAGCTAAGTGTTTCGCCAGTTGAATCAGATATAAGGTGCAGATTAATTTTTTTAGTTGGCATCGCTTTTTGCTTTGGCAACAATAACTAGCGCAGGACGAATTAGGCGATCTGCTAATTTATAGCCAGCTTGAATAACTTGCAATACGGTATCAGCTTCTTGCTCAGATTCGATTTGCGACAATGCTTCGTGCAGGTTGTGATTAAATTTATCGTTGAGCGGGTAGATTCTTTCTACTTTGTGCTTGCCAAGAGTTTTAAGCAATTCTTTTTCGGTCATTTCGATAGCTGTGGCATAATTTTTAATTGCTTGATTGCTTTCAATTTCTTGTTTTGGAGCATTGGCACTAGCCATAAAAAAGTTTTCTACTACTGCAACTAAATCGCCAACAAAACCAGAAATAGCAAATTGACTAGCCTTTTCTTTTTCGTCTTGAGCTCTTTTACGAAAATTTTCTAGATCGGCCAAGGACAATAGCCATTTTTTTTTAAGATCTTCTAACTGTTGTTGTTGATCTGCTATTTGCTGTTGCAATTGTTGAACAAGCAATTGTTCTGGTGTAGTGTTGTTTTCGTCGTTAGTATTGTCGTTAGTATTTTGTTGATTGCTATTGCATTGATTTTCTGGATTTTGTGGTGTTGTAGAATTTTCTGTAAAGTTTTGTTGTAAGTTATCTTCTGACATAATTTTTTGTTATGAATTTATTGTTTTGAAATAAAATGCAAAATTTTACTTGCATTAAAAGTATATTTGTTTAAAAATTTAACAATTTTGTAAAAAACTTTCAAGTAATATTTCAGTAATTTTAAAGTAATCTTAAAGTAAAATTTTTAAAGTAAATTTTTTCAGTAAATTTTTTTAGGCAATTTTTATGCTAAATTATCCAAATAACCACTTTAACAATTTTGTCGCTAATAATAGCAATGGCAACGAGGCTAGCAATTATTTAGTGCCAATGGTAATTGAGCAAACTCCTCGTGGCGAAAGATCGTTTGATATTTATTCTCGCCTACTGAAAGAAAGAGTGATTTTTTTATGCGGTCCTGTTAACGATCAGGTATCAGCATTAGTTGTTGCTCAATTGCTGTTCCTAGAATCCGAAGATCCTAAAAAAGATATATTTTTTTATATTAATTCGCCAGGTGGAGTAGTTACTTCTGGTTTAGCTATGTATGATACTATGCAATATATTCGTCCTGCGGTAAATACGGTTTGCATTGGTCAAGCTGCCTCAATGGGTTCGTTATTATTGTGTGCGGGAGCTACTGGCAAAAGATTCTCATTACCAAATTCTCGCATTATGATTCATCAACCTAGTGGCGGTTTTCAGGGGCAGGCAACCGATATCGAAATTCATACTAAAGAGATTCTATCACTAAAACATCGCCTCAACGAAATTTATGTTAAACATACTGGTCAAAAACTCTCAACAATCGAAAAGGCCATGGAGCGAGATAATTTTATGTCGCCCGAGAAAGCTTTAGATTTTGGTTTAATCGATCAAATCATTGAAAAACGACCAATCTAGCAACATATGATAAAAAAATACAACGACAAAGATTTGCATTGCTCTTTCTGTGGCAAGTCACAACACGAAGTAAAAAAACTAATCGCTGGTCCTACTGCCTTTATTTGCAATGAGTGCATTGAGCTTGGTATGGATATTCTTAGACAAGAACAAAAAAAATCACCTCTGTTTAAAAATAATGGCAATAAACCAACTCCGCAACAAATAGTTAATATTCTCAATCAATTCGTTGTTGGTCAAGATTATGCCAAAAAAGTCTTGGCAGTTGCTGTCTATAATCACTATAAACGAATAGATTTTAATTCAAATGCCGAAGATGTTGAAGTTAATAAGTCAAATATTCTGATGGTCGGCCCTACTGGTTGTGGCAAAACTTTACTAGCTCAAACATTAGCAAAAATACTCGATGTGCCATTTGCAATAGCAGATGCAACTTCACTAACCGAAGCTGGTTATGTCGGCGATGATGTCGAAAATATCATTTCTCGCTTATTGCAGGCTGCTAATTTTGATGTCGAAAGAACTCAACGAGGCATAGTTTATATCGATGAAATCGACAAAATTGCCCGCAAAGCCGAAGATTCCGCTCGTCGCGATATTTCTGGAGAGGGGGTTCAGCAGGGTTTGTTAAAGATTATTGAAGGCACTATAGCTTCTGTGCCAATGCAACCTGGACGAAAATCTGCTCAACAAGAATATGTCCAAATCGATACTCGCAATATTTTGTTTATTTGTGCTGGTGCCTTTTCTGGTCTCGAAAAAATTATTTCTAATCGTGGTCTCGGCTCAACCATCGGCTTTGGTGCTGATATTCGCGACAAAGAAGAAAATATCAAAAAAGATATTTTTCGCAACATTGAGCCAGACGATTTAATCAAATACGGCCTAATTCCCGAAATAGTTGGTCGCTTACCAGTGGTTGCTCCTCTTGACGGCCTCACAAAAGAAGATCTTAAACTTATTTTGTTGGAGCCAAAAAATTCTCTGGTTAAACAATATCAAAGATTATTTTATCTCGACAAAGTAGAGTTAAATTTTGCCGACGAAGCTATTGATGCTATCGCCAAAAAAGCCATTGATCGCAAAACTGGAGCTAGAGGCTTACGAGCCATCGCCGAAAATATTTTGTTGCAATCAATGTTTACTATTCCATCGCAAAAAAATATCAAAGCAGTTACCGTAACAGCAGATGCGGTTAATAATGCGAGCGATTTGCACTACGATTACTTAACCGATCAAGAATTGCAAGAAAAAGAACAAAAAAATCAAATTTCATTACTAAACAAAGAAATAAATTAAATCATATGGCAAAAACTACAACCAAAAAAAGCACCACCAAAAACAGCAACAAAGAAAACAATATCGCATATGCTGGCAAAACACAAAAAGAGCTAGAAGCATTGCATTTTCATGCCAAAGGACAGCCAGGTAAAGTTGGTATGCATGCCACCAAGCCACTTAATACTCAGCGAGAATTAGCTTTAGCTTATTCTCCTGGAGTAGCAGTGCCATGCCTTGAAATAGCAAAAAATCCCGATTTAGCTTACGAATATACTGCTAAAGGCAATTATGTTGCCGTTATTTCTAATGGCACGGCGGTTTTAGGATTAGGCAACCTTGGTGCTTTAGCAGGCAAGCCTGTAATGGAAGGTAAATCAGTATTGTTTAAAAGGTTCGCCGACATAGATTCTGTCGATATCGAAGTTGCTACCGAAAATGTCGATGAATTTATTAATGCAGTAAAATATCTTGGTCCAAGCTGGGGAGGTATTAACCTAGAAGATATCAAAGCTCCAGAGTGCTTTATTATCGAGAGTAAACTGCGAGAAATAATGGATATTCCTGTGTTTCATGACGATCAGCATGGTACAGCGATTATTTCTGCCGCTGGTATTCTTAATGTTTTACATCTCACTGGCAAAAAATTTAGCAAAATCAAAGTAGTTGTCAACGGTGCTGGTGCTGCTGGTATAGCTTGTTTAGAGCTGTTAAAAGCAATGGGCCTACCTCACGAAAATGCTATTTTGTGCGATACTCAAGGAGTTATTTATCAAGGCAGAACTGCTGGTATGAATCAATGGAAATCAGCTCATGCTGTCAAAACCAATCTGCGAACTTTAGCAGAGGCAATGAAAGGAGCTGATGTCTTTTTAGGGCTATCTGTGAAAGGAGCAGTAACCAAAGAAATGGTTAAGTCAATGGCAAAAAATCCAGTAATATTTGCTATGGCAAATCCTGATCCTGAAATCACTCCCGAAGAAGTGCATTCAACTCGCGATGATGCTATAGTTGCTACGGGTCGTAGCGATTACGAAAATCAAGTTAATAATGTGATGGGCTTTCCTTATATCTTCCGCGGAGCTTTAGATGTTCGAGCCTCAACTATCAACGAAGAAATGAAAATAGCTGCAGTAAAAGCTATAGCCGAATTAGCTCGCCAACCAGTTCCAGATGAAGTAATCAAAGCTTATGGTGGTAGAGAAATGAAATTTGGCAAACACTACATCATTCCTACTCCTTTTGATTCTCGCTTAATCCATACTATACCAGTAGCGGTAGCAAAGGCAGCAGTTGAAAGCAAGGTTGCTCGCAAACCAATAACCGATTGGCAAGTCTATACTAAACAATTGCAAGCCCGTCGCGATCCTTCTGTTAACAGTCTTAGCTTGATTTTTGAAAAACTTAAATCAGCACCAAAAAATATAATTTTTGCCGAAGGTGAGCAACCAGAAATTATCAAAGTTGCTAGTGCTTGGCGAGATAATGGTTATGGCAAACCAATTCTTATTGGTAAAGAAGCAAAAATTCTGGAAAAAATGCAAGAATTCAATATCAAGCCCGATGGTATCGAAATATTCAATGCTTCAATCTCCGAAGAAAATAATAAATTTAGCAAATATCTCTATGAAAAGTTGCAAAGAAAGGGCTTTTTGCAGTCTGATTGCATGCGCATGATCAAAACCGATCGCAATGTTTTTGCAGCCTCAATGTTGGCCTGCGGTCATGGCGATGCTTTAATTACCGGTCTTACTCGCGGTTATAGTAAATCTTTAAGCGATATTTGGCAAGTAATCAAAAACAAAAAAGATCACATTGTTTTGGGTATTTCAATGGTTATTTCAAAAGGTAAAACTATTTTTATAGCCGATACTGCTTGCTCCGAGCTTTCTTCTTCTGAACATTTAGTGCAAATCGCTATCCAAACTGCCAATAAAGTTAGAGATATGGGTTATGAGCCACGAGTAGCCTTTTTGTCGTTCTCTAATTTTGGCAGTGCCATCAAAAGCGAATCACAAAGAATCAAAAAAGCAGTTGAGTTACTAGATGAAATGCAAAAAAATCACATCATTGATTTCGAGTATGATGGCGAAATGACTGCCGATGTAGCTATCAATCCAGACAAGATGGCCAAATATCCATTCTGTCGCCTTACCGCTCCTGCCAATATTCTTATATGTCCAGGTTTGCATTCAGCAAGTATTGCTACCAAATTGCTTGAAGAAGTTGGTAATTGCACCGTTATTGGCCCAATACTTAACGGCTTTGAAAAATCAGTGCAAATTATCACAATGCGATCTTCAATAAACGACATTCTTAATATGGCGGCAATAGCGGCAAGCGATTCAACCAAAAAAGCTAAGTAATATGGCAGATTTTGATTTCCAGCAAATAAATCTAGCTCTTCGCTTGGCCTCAAAAAAAGGTAGTGATGATGGTGGCGGAGGTGCAGGTGCTTTTTTGCCTCCACCAGGAATGGAAGGTGAAATGGGAGCTTTTCCTAAAGATATTGTCTTTAATTTTTTTGATGCTATGGAGAGGGTTGGTAAATGGTTTCCTGATGCTTGGGCTGGCCTAATGCATAATGTCGACGAATTTTTTGCCCTAGAAGGTATAAATGATTCTTCAACATTCGAATTGTTGGCAGATGCTTTTAAAAGACTGTGTGTTAATGTTGAAATGCACGGCATTACCGCACCAGTAAATACACTTGGCTCAATCGATATACCAAGTCCTTTTGGCGGTGCCGTTCCGGGTTTTATAAATTCACAAAAAGGCAGAGGAGTATGAAAAAAGTTTATATTTATCAGCAGGCAAAATCTGCTATGCAATCTGGCAAAAAAAACAGTGATTTTTGGTTGGTTGTTCCTGTTTGTGACGAACAGCAACGATGGCCAGATGCCATAATGAGCTGGGTTTCTTGCCAAGGAACAGAATCGCAAAATAGATATCGTTTTACCAGCCAAGAAATGGCGGTGAAGTTCGCTCAAAATAGCGGTTTTGATTATCAAATAATAACTAAAAAAAACAAAAAAATAACACCAAAATCTTATGCCAGTAATTTCACTCAATAATCATGCTTGCTATCAATATCATTGCTCAAGCAATCAGCAACAATAAAGACAAGCTCGACGATTTTTTTGCCAAAAAATCTAATATTGTTTATGGCTCAATAGATGTTCGTCATGCTGGTTTCAAAATAGCTCCCGTCGATACTAATTGTTTTCCTGCTGGCTTTAATAATCTAGATCAGCAAAATTTTACAATTGCCAGTAGTAATTTTGCTAAATTTTTTACTAACTTTCCTAAAAAAATTGCAAAAATTCTTATTATAGCCGAAAATCACTCTCGCAATCAGCATTATTTCCAAAATTTAGCCGTTTTACAAAATCTTCTTCAACAGCAAAATTATCAAGTTCGCATCGCTAATTGGCACCTAGAGCAACAGCTAAATACTGCTAGTATCAATATTTATCCGATGCAAAATATTGATGGCATTATACACAGCAACGATTTCGTTCCAGATTTTTTATTGCTTAACAATGATTTAACCGATGGTCTGCCGACTATTTTACAAAATATCAAGCAACCTATCGCCCCCAATCCCAATCTCGGTTGGCATAGTCGTAGCAAAGCTCGCCACTTTGATTACTATAACTCTATTGCCTGCGAAATCGCTAAATTAATCAATCTCGATAGCTGGTTATTTTCAACTTATCACGATTTGCAATCCAACATTGATTTTAAAAGCAAGCTTGGTATCGAAGAGCTTGCCAGTAAAACTCAAGCATTGCTTGATAAAATTGCCATAAAATATCAACAATACAACATTAAACAACAACCTTATTGCTACATTAAGGCAAATAATGGCACTTATGGCATGGCTGTTTGGTCGGTTTTTTCTGCTGAAGATGTTTTGCATATCAATAAAAAAGATAGAAATAAAATGAATATGCTCAAAAATTCTGTCGAAAATCATCAAGTAATTTTACAAGAAGGAGTTATTACCATCGATAGCATCGATTCGGCACCGTGCGAAAGTTTGCTTTACCTGATAAACAACAACATTGTCGATGATTTTTTTCGTATCAATAAACAGCGAAATGCAAACAATAGCCTAAATGCTATTGGTGCAGACTTTATCCACTATGCACAACTACCAAACAATAGTCCGCTACAATACAACAAAAATGATTTGCAGGTCGTTCATTGGCTAATTGCCAACATATGTATGTTGGCGGTAGAATACGAATCAACAAAACATTAATATGCTAACTTTATTAATAGGTTATTGTGCTGCTTTTTGTACCTCGATTAGCTTTTTACCGCAAGTATTAAAAATCATCAAAACAAAAGATACTTCTGGCATTTCTTTATATATGTATTTGATTTTTTTTATTGGAGTATTGTTGTGGTTAATATATGGCTTATTTATCAAAGATGCGGTTGTGATAATTGCAAATCTAGTAACTTTAATTTTATCTGGAATAGTTCTTGTTTTAAAAATCAGGGAAAAATAAATATTCATTATGCCAAATTATATCGAGTTAGCAAATAACAATGTTTGGTTGCCTTATACAGCAATGCTAAATCATCAACCTCAGCTCGAGGTGACAAAGGCCAAAGGGGCAAAAATTTTTCTTAAAGATGGTCGAGTATTGATTGATGGCATTTGCTCTTGGTGGTCTGTTGCTCACGGCTATCAACATCCTCATCTTGTTAATGCAATTACAAAACAGGCCAAGCAGTTATCGCACTTGATGCTAGCAGGATTTGCCAACGAACAAACATACAAACTAGCATATCGATTATGTCAACTCAGCAAAATGCGATCGGTATTCTTTTCTGATTCTGGATCTACGGCAATTGAAGTGGCAATGAAAATATCTTGGCAGTTTTTTTATAACCAAAAAAGTTATCAAAAAAAATATTTTGTTAGCTTTAACAATTCTTATCACGGAGATACTACTGGAGCTATGTCTTTGGCAGATTTGCAAAGCGGTATGCATAAAAAGTTTCGCAATTTATTGCTGAAAAATTTTAGTCTACCATTGCCACGAGACGAAAATGATCTTGATGTATTTGCAAATTTTATTGCTAAAAATAAACAACAAATCGCCTCTGTCTTTATTGAGCCTCTGATTCAATGTGCTGGCGGAATGCATTTTTCTTCGCCAACTATTTTGCAAAAAATTGCTACCATAATTCAACAAAATGACATTTTGTTGATAGCAGACG
>Ga0214923_10005603_pt1 | contig 14510 bp, 13 predicted proteins | sample LL1510_MetaG_FD_177993 | JGI IMG/M metagenome (GOLD analysis project Ga0214923, IMG submission 177993) | Freshwater microbial communities from Lake Lanier, Atlanta, Georgia, United States - LL-1510 | ecosystem: Environmental > Aquatic > Freshwater > Lake | place: USA: Georgia | collected... | reverse complement strand
CCTCAACTTCGGATCAGGCTCTCCCTATAACTTAGTCGAAATCCTCTATGGTATCCGTGGCCAAAGGAATGTGAAATGCTACACACTCTATGGCAATGTGGAAGGGCTATGGGATAACTACTACGGCGAAAGAGTGCTTGGAGAGCTAGGCGTGCGTTACCTCTTCTAAAAGGCATTATCCTTGCTCGCTCATGTTTAAAAACATGAGCGAGCAAGGATCTCTACTATCTGGCCATCATTTGTGAAATTATTTTTTGTAAATAGTATAATTCGATTGAAAACTTCATATGGGAGATTTCGAAAATCATTCACGACTTTCCGTTCAGATGGCGAGCCACATTAGCAAATGATTTTAAGAAGTCGTGAGCCTCCACATCCATCTGCTTTAAAATGTAAAACCAAGCCAGCCAGACAAAGGCAATTCCTAAAAAGGCCTTTAATGACCAGAGCAGGAAGGAAATCTGCACCTGAGGTGCCATTCTATTTGCGATACCGAGAAAAAGATCGGAAAGAAGCATGGCCAAGATTGAGGGTGCTGAAAGTTGAATGGTGATCCGGAAAATCTCTGTCATCATCTTCATCGTCATGATATAGAGCGGACTTGTATGAGAGAAAAACTCCTGTGGAAAAAATTTGTCGATAGGAAGCACTTGATAAGTCGCAAAAATTGCTTGAAAAAAGAGGATGGGACCCCCAATTGCAAAAAAGATCACAACCATGATGTTATTGCTCAATGTCCCCAAAGGTGAGCTCTGCGCTCCCATCGCTGGGTTCATCACCTGTAAGCTCGAAGCACCTCTTTGATGGTCGATCAGCGATCCCGCTGACTGCACATATTGAAAAGGTATAGTGATCAAAAACCCTAAAATGAATCCTATCACCGTTTCTTTCACCATCAGCAACATGAATAAAACGTCAAATTGGTAGCTGCTCTGACTGTGCAAAACCAAATAAGGCAAAAAGATCAAAGTGATAGCAATGCCAAAGCCGATTTTGATCGAAGTGGGAAGAATCTTACCCCCCAAAAAAGGGGCCATAGAAATCGCTGTCACCATCCGACCTAGCCCCAGCAGAAAGACCGCCCAAAGATCCCAAAGATTCTGGCTTAGGAGAAAAGTGAAATAGTCCATGGCTCTTACGTTTTGAATTTATAGAAATTCTGGAAAATCTGATTGGCAAAGCCTACCATTAAATTGGCAAGCCACCCCCCCATCAAAACCACCGTCCCAATCACGGCCACCATCTTGATCGCAAAAGAAAAGGTCTGCTCTTGAATCTGTGTCGCAGCTTGGATGATCGCGACAAAGAGACCCAAAACCGAAGCCACTATGATCGGTGGTCCAGAAATGACCAAAATCAATAGAAGAGCATGGTAAGTGTATTCATAGATGATGCTTTTGTATGTAACTGCAGCAAGTAGTTCTATCATTAGTGAAAACTTAAAACAAGCCCCTCTAGTAATACTGTCCATCCATCAATCATCACGACCAAAAGTAGCTTTAAAGGCAGCGATATCGATAAAGGCGATAACATCATCATCTGCATCGCAAGCAAGATGTTCGACGTGACCAAATCGATCACGAAAAAAGGTAGGTAGATCAATACCCCAATCTCAAAAGCAGCCTTGATTTGAGTTGTGATAAAGGCCGGCACCACCACGATATAGTCACGGGCCGTCAAATAGGGCTTCACCTCATCGGGAAAGGTTTTGTCAGCAATTTTATAGAAACCATCCATGTGCTTCTTATTCGAGTTGCGAATTAAAAATTCCCGTAAAGGCTCTTTCGCTTTGTTTACAACTGCTAGAGCCATATTCGCTGTATCGCCAGAGAAAAATTTCTCAGGCTGTGTCTTGTGATTGATGATGTCTTTTGAAACATCATACATTTGATATCCAGTTGGATACATGACATAGATCGTCAAAATCAAAGCGATACCGTTGATCACCTGGTTGGGCGGGCTTTGCTGCACGCCCAACGCACTGCGTAGGAGCGAAAGTGTGATCACCATCTTCATGAATGAGGTGAGCAGCATGATCAAGAAAGGTAGCAGTGCTACAAAGATGAGGACGACTGCCTGTGTTGTGATATCGGGATAGTCATTCTCAATGCCCCCGCCAGGCGGCTTTAGCTGATCTCCAGATGATTGTTCTTTGACAATCACTCTTGGCGTCGCTGTTTGAGCCACTAACGGTGTTGAGAAAAGAAGAAAGAAGCAGAGCAAAAGACGCATCAACTCTCCTTCTTCTTGCTAGATTTTTTATGGTCATCAAAGAAAATCTGGAAAGCTGCTTCTAAAGCAGTCAGCTGACTTTCGAGTTGCGCATTGATGATGCCTGCCTCTGTTTCAATGATGCAGCCTCCACGCTTTACATCATCCCGCACTTTAATGGAGAGTGTGCTCAGATGTTCAAAGAGCGCTTTGATTTCACTCCGGTCTTCTTCAATCAAATCCAGGTCTTCTTTATTCACAAAAATTGTGATTTTGCGATGCTGAGACACTGGCTTCAGCGCAGTCTTTACAATCTCAGCAACGAGGCTCGGTTTCATCTCAAGCTCTTTCCCCAGGATCTTTTTGACAGCGGTTAGCGCTAAAGGAATAATCGTCTTATTCATCTGCTCTTCAACACGCTCTTTTTCCTTTTCCAGAAATTGGAGCTGCTCATTCCATTTAGCAAGACCTTCTGAGAAGCCCTCTTCTTGAGCCTTCTCTTTGATTTTTTGACATTCCACTTCGACTTCTTTTCTGTATGCCTCGATATCGAGGTGGATGCGTTCAATCAGTTCATCTGCTTCAACTAGCTTTTCAAATTGAGCAGATGGAATTACTTTGGCATCAGGGGCGATGTGGACTTCATCATTTTTGATGAGTGAAAAAAACTTCATGAGACTACCTTGCTTGCAATCTGTAGAATTTGGGCTCTGAAATAGGGAATCAAAGCTTGGTCGATCGGCTCTTTCAGGGTATTCATCATCACCTGCGCTCTTCCCACATCTAGACGATGAATCAAATGCCAACGAAAACTCAAATGCTCTTCCAAAATCCCTTTGGTCAGACGCATGATACCACGTTTATGTAAAAGAACCTGTAACTTTTTCACATCGCCATCCCAATGCTGGAGATTCAGTTTAGGGCTGGTCCACTTGATCGTTTGCTTACTTGCATATTGCAAAAAGGCGGTGTGTTCTGGAGGCAGAGCTTTGTAAATCTGCTTGATCACTCTCTTGTCAACAATCTGTCTGAAATCGCAAGCAAGGTCAAAAAGGCCCAAATAATCGATGATTTCCATGAGAGCGGACCATTTGACTTTGATCAAAGGATTTAGAGAAGCTTTAGGTAAGGCATCAAGGGGGAGGACCTCCTCCTTTTGGAGTCGCTTGCGTAGATACTCAGCTAAATAAAAGGTTATAAAAGGAGAAGTTCTGCCGAGCGGTACTTCTCTTTTCAGCATCGTTTCTAAGCCGTTGCGCTGCTGGGGAGAAAAAAGTGGGAAGAAAAGAGATTGCGACTGCAAAGGAAGCGTTGATAAAAAAGGATAAAACCAAGAGTAGTGGACTCGATCGATCCATTTGGTCGGCGAGAGGATGCTTGCAAAATTAAGATGCTGTGGCGGTGCAAGAGCTTCGATTTCTTTCTGCATTCCCGGAGCTAAAAAGCGCAAAATGCTAGCATCTTGTTGAAAATGAACAAGAAGAGCTTGAATCATCGCCTTCTCCTTCAATTTCACAGCTCACCCTCCGGGGCATTTACTTCGGAGGTTGTCTCATGTTTATAGGGTGTAGGATTGAAGTAATTTCTCCAGCCTTCATGCTTGATGAAATCCAACATCTTCCATGCTGTCCATAATAGAATGCACGCTAGGATGAAGATGATAAGGATGAAAGTGTAAATGATGGTGCGAAAAAGACCGACTGAGCCCTTAGCGACGATCACTCCCCAAATCGAGATATAACTCAAATCTTCTCCACGTTGTACCTGTTCTAAGGTAATATCGGAGTAGAGTGCTCTATCAGAAACAACAGAGACATCATCGATGCTCAAACCTGGAACGGCACTAGAGACCAAACGCTTGATTTTTGTAACGAGAAGACTATTTGGATTATCAAGAATCCCGCGGTGCTTGACGTAAACGGAAGCGGTCAATTTTTGTTGATCTTCATCATCATTAGGGAGGGTGATCTGCACATTGGCATCGATGATTCCATCCATAGTACGGATGGTATTGGCCAATTGCATAGAGAGGCCTTCTTGATAGCGGATCCTGTTCTGCATGTCAGAGGGGACCAGTCCAGGAGCACCAAAAAGATCGAGCAGATTGGTTCCTTTAACCCGCGGCAATCCCGCTTGATTTAGAATAGCCAGAGAGTCGGTGATCTGTTTTGCAGGAACAGAGATGTCCCATGTTTTTACTCCGCCACCACCGCCTACTGTGGTGACAGCGCTTGGAATTTTTTGAGCTTCGATCCCCTTGCTAACGAGAAGAACCACCACTTCGTTGGCATCTCTCTCTGTCATATTGTTGGCTATTGTTGTGCGGGAGTTACACGCTAAAAGAAACAATAGAGGAGTGAATAGTAGAAACTTGCGCACCATGATATATCCTGAGATGAGTCCTTTGTCGTGACCATATCACAGAATCCCATTATATAGCCAACCGAGTTTATAGGATTTGCAAGAAATAAGTTCACAAATGAGAGCCAGATAGTGCGGCAAAAGCGCCGGGCTTTGATCGATCTTAAGTGGGTTAATATGAAAAATATTGACCGAATGCGGGCCTTTCAATCACCGGGTTTTCGCGCAGCCTAAATGGTATCACTTCCAGTCGCGTACAATATTCTCGATCTCAAGACGCATCGCTTTAGGTAAGGCAGAGTCCTGGGCCATCGCGATGAACTTCTCCCGATGAGGGGTTCCTTGTAAAGCGTCGCACTGACAAAGCAAATAAGTTGAAAGCAATGGTTTATCGCGTATTTCAGGAGACTGGAGCTCTTCATAAGCACAAATCGCTATATCTGGATCTTGTGCAAAAGAGGTCAGCGCAAAAGCCGCATGGATATTGTCAGAAGTGATCGGTCGACTCCTTAAGATCCGCAACAAAAATTCTTTGGCAGGCTCTCCAATTTTTTGCAAAGCTTCCAAAAGAATCTCTTCATCAAAGAGCATTTCTGAACCGAAGCGTTCAAAAATAGGGACAACTGCTCGAGCCTCTCCTAGTTCTCCAAGGCAATGAATAGCCAGGGCAGGAGCAAGACCATAGCCCGGAGAGAGTGGGTCATAAGCATCAGCCGATTCTACAATCCGGATTAGATCAGGAATGATCCGTTCATTCATTTCTAAGATCTCTTCCACGAGTTCTTCAGGCTCTTCTTCTTCACAAAGTATTAGATCGGCGACAAGTTTGGCTAAATCATTGTCCCCTTCATATACTTCTTTAAGTTGGGTGTAGGTGGCGCGCGCCTTTGCTACGCGCTCTGCCTCAGGAATAGAAAGCACGAGAGCTGCAAGATTACCATCGATTTGATCTTCGACTTCTTTTAGATAAACGATGCGTTCAAAGTCGAAATCAGGGTTTACGCCAATGCCGTCCTCTTCGTAGTACTGCAACATCACATTGAAGTCACCGCCGAAATGAGCGTCCCTATGCATCAAAATTTCATGGTCCATCTCATCAGTAAGCTCAAAACCCTCATCTGGCTCCATGAGCAAATCGTGGCCATTGGTATGACTGTGACCATTAAGGCCAGAGCTCTCTTGAACTAACTCTTCAAAACTTTTTCGATCCATTTAATTCCTCAAAAACTGCTGCTGCATTATAACTCGAACGTACAAAAGGGCCCGAATAGATGAAAGGGACTCCCAACTTCTTACCAAATGCAACAAAACCTTCAAATTGTTGAGGCGTCACAAAAGATTTCACACGTAATTTCCGTCGACTAGGCTGCAAATACTGCCCAATCGTGATAATCTGACAACCAACACTATGGAGGTCTTCGATTGTCTTCTCTACCTCTTCGATCTCTTCGCCAAGCCCCACCATCAAACCAGATTTGAGTAGCAGACGAGAATTGAGTTTGCGGGCTTTAGCAAGAAGAGCTAACGTTCTTTGGTAGGAGGCTTTATGGCGCACGCGAGGCGATAGCCTTTCTACAGTTTCAATATTATGATTGAAGATATCGGGAGAGGCTTCCAAGACTGTGGCGAGAGCTTCCTCACTTCCTTGAAAATCGGAAGTCAACACTTCAATTGTAGCTTCTTTCTTCACTTCGTGAATGATTTTTGCCATATGAGAAGCGCCACCATCAGGGAGATCATCGCGGGCTACCATGGTGATTACCACATGCCGCAACCCCAAATTGCGTGCGCTCTCGGCGATTCTCATAGGTTCGTCGGCAGAGAGCGGTTGAGGTTTTGCATTGAAGTCGATATCACAAAAGCCGCAATTGCGCGTGCACTCTTTGCCCATCGCTAAAAAAGTGGCCGTCTTTTGAGACCAGCATTCCAACAGGTTCGGGCACTTGGCTTCTTCACAGACTGTCGGCAAAGTATTGATTGCGTCATGAGTCTGCCATAGCGATTTGCCAATTGGCATTTTGCGGTGGAGCCAGCTCGGAAAACGTCCAATCGCTTCGCTATCTGGATTGTCTGGCAGCACATTGAGCCGGCGGCTATTCACAGAAGGAGCGGACTTAAAACGTTCGTCGCTCATTTCTTTGGCCTGGGTGGCAAATGTAGGGGCATGTCGCTCGCTATAAAGGCAGCCTCCATCCATGCTTCGGCAATTGTGGGGTGGGCATGGATCGTGTCACCAATCGATTGCACTGTAAGTTCATTGCTGATAGCGATTGCCATCTCAGCAATGAGAGTAGAAGCTCCGTAGCCAACCACTTGAGCTCCCAAAATCTGCCCAGTCGGCTTGTCTACCACAATCTGTGCAAATCCTTCAGTTTGGATGGTGGCCTGCGCTTTGCCCAAAGCTTGGAAGGGAAATTTGCCGATCGTAGCATCATAGCCCTGTTGGATGGCACGCTCTAATGTAAGCCCTATTGTGCCGATCTCAGGATCTGTAAAAATGACAGAGGGGACAGCATTCTCATGCATCACATTTTTGATTCCTGCGGCATTATCAGCAGCAATCAAACCTTGGTGAGAAGCGACATGAGCCAAAACCCACTTTCCAGTCACATCACCGATTGCGTAGACTCCAGGAACAGTCGTTTCTAGATGCTCATTGACAGGGATAGAGCCATTTGGAGCGAGAGCCAATCCAATTTTTTCCAATCCTAGATTCTCGCTATTGAACTTGCGGCCAACTGAAACAAGAGCCATGTCAGCTTCAAGTTGGCGTCCATCGGCCAAATGGAAAGAGATTCCATTAGGCGAGCGATCTACCCTATCAATCACAGCATTGGTTTCAATCTTGATGCCGCGCTTTTTGAAAGAGCGCGCTAAGAGATCAGAGACATTTTTGCCTTCCATCGGCAAAATTGAGGGGAGAACTTCAAAAATAGTGACTTCAACATCAAAGGCATTGTGCAAGCAGGCAAATTCACAGCCAATCACCCCACCACCCACGATAAAGAGTCTCTTAGGCAACTTCGTTAAATTGAGTAATGAAGTGGAATCATGCACAACTTCGTGATCAAAAGGAATGAGGGGTAAGGGGCGTGGTTCCGAGCCTGTAGCGATGATGATCTTGTCCGCTTCAAGCACTTCATTATCTTGGCCAGTGACTTTCACTTCACGTGGTGATAGAAACTTCCCATATCCGTTGAAGATGGTGATTTGGTTGCTTTTGATCAAGCCTTCCAAGCCATTGCGGATATTTTTGACAACGCCATCTTTGCGTTCCTTCATCGCTGCATAATCGAAGGCAACATTTTGGCAGGAAACGCCATAGCTTGCTGCCTCACGGACCTTGCGTAGGACTTCGGCATTGGCAATCAATGCTTTAGAAGGAATACAGCCGCGGTTAAGGCAGGTGCCGCCGAGCTCGCCGGCCTCAATGAGTGCCGTTTTAAGTCCATGTTGTGCGGCGCGAATTGCTGCAACATAGCCACCTGGGCCGCTTCCGATCACAATGAGATCAAATTTCTTTTTGTCCATAATCGCCTTAAAGGATATATATTATATAAGATGCTATACATTTTGGTAAATAGTACTGGATGACGAAGAAAAACGAAAAAAGAATTTGTTGGAATTGTGATGGAGTGGTGAGCCTCCACCTGGAAGCTTGTCCCTATTGTGGGGTAGATATTTCCAATCCTGCTCCTCATGAGGGGGAACATCATCCACATAAAGAAGAAGAAATGGGGAGTCCATTCCAAAAGGCTCCGAGAAGCGAGGATGATCCTTTTCACTTCCATCCCAGGCTGGCTACTCCGAGTGATGCTACTGTAGCTGTCACAGATGATGAGTGGAAAAATTCTTTGGAAAATGAGGAAGAAGAGGCGGTCCCTATGAAAGGGGGGGTGATGGCTCTTGTGTTGCTTCTCCCGGGGATAGGCTTTTTGCTATTTAGTTTGTTTTTGCTCTTTTTTTCGAAAGAGGGCGTTTTGGTTCTGCATTGGAAGCAAAGCATGGCATTCTTCTATTTTCTCGGCTCTCTGCCATTGATTTATTTTGGTTGGCGGATAGCTAAGTAGCCTAAAAATTTGCCGCCAATCTGGCTCTCATTTGTCACATTATTTTTTGCAAATGGTTTTAATATTTGAGATCTGCCCATTTTTCGATATCGATTTTTTGGGAAGAAAAAAAGAGAGCTAGCTCTTCGTTATTGACGATTTGGCCATCAAAAAAAGCGTTCACAAGTTTTCTTAAAATACTATTGGAGCACTCTTCTTCAAATTCAAATCTTCTATCCTCCCCAGCGAGTTTGATTATAAATGGAACTCGATGATCGATCTCTTCACGATAGGCCCATTCTGAGTCAAGGAGCGGGATCTGTTGAGCTTTTGCCGCATAAATGCGCCACCAATGATCGGATGTCAAAATAATCGTTGTATCGTCCCACAGGCCGGCCTCTTGAAGCTTCTGCTTGAGGTATCCAATCGTTTTATCAATTAAAGCGAGGCTATCAAAATATGAAAAGTGCTTTTGGAAGAGTTTAAAATCCTCTTTTTTGCGGTCATAACAAGAGGGATGGTGAGCGCCCTGCAAGTGAGCGAAGCAAAAGTTGATGTTGGGATCTTGTGCAAACCGGATGAGAGAGGCGACTTCGCGTTTGTAATGCTGAATCGCACATCCTTTCGCAAGCTGAGAGAACAAACCATGCTTCAATGAAGGTATGAAAAGAGAAGCGGTTTTTTTGAGCTCTTCAAAATACATTTGAGAGATCGGTTCATGCTCAAAATCAAAGTGTGTAAGATAGGACGTAAAAATGCGTTGGTAATCTCCCAATAAACCGCCAACAGCTGCCTGAGTCAAACCCCTTTCTGATAGATCACTAAATAAAGAATTACCTGACTGATTCCAAAAAAAACTTTTCCCGTCGAGCGGGTGTAGCTCCCATTTTCCATTTCGGCAAGTAACACCTCCAATTCTAGCTCCTGTTGTCATTGAAGTAATTGAGTAAGCGGTATCTGTGCCTGCTGGGTAGGCATTTTTGGCAATAAAAGAATGAGATGCAAAATCTTGTATATTAGGAAGAAACGCCGCTTGCGTCAATGCGCTGTCCCATTCATCAAAAAGCACAACGAATAGACGTTTTTTTGTAGGTGAAGCGAGCTCCAAATTAGCTGTTTTTTTAGGAAGATAGAGAACTTTTGTAAATATACTTGCCCAAAGTACTAGAAAAAGGGGGGCTATAATCAACAGTCCTTTGCACGCTACACGAATGAAAGAGGAGCGGTGGAAAATGAACCAGAAAGCGAGAGCAAGTGTGCCAGAAATATAGATTGATATAAGTGGGAATGGAGGCAGTTCTAGCCGTTTCAAAGCGTATGGAATGAGAATATTCCAAGCCCAAAGGATGACGACAAAAAATACTGGATAACGCCACCGTCCAAAATATTGCCAGATTAATAATCCTAGGAGACCAAGCAGAGGATAGAGTGAGAGGAAAACAGCGAAGTCGATAAACAGATGAGGTGTATAAAAACCCTTGTTGTAAAGACAAAACTGTTTGAGTAAGAGAAGAGAGATTAATGAGAAGCAAATAAGGGATTTTTTTAGCATTTTTCAAGCCAGTAGATTTCTCGATCCATCCCTTCTAAACGAAGGCTGCGGATCAGTCGAAAGTGCGAAAAAAAGGCTTTTTGGAAAACAAGATCATTCAAATTTCCGAATAGATCAGAGCTGATATGGCTATAATTTTGGGCCATAGGGTCTTTTTCCCCAATCCGTTCTATTAAAAGCTGTTTTGGAGCAAGGGTGGAGAAAAGTTGGACTACTTTGTCCAAAGGAATACGTTCTTTTAAAAGTAAATGATGCAAAAGAGCTAGGCACAAAATGGCATCAAAGTGTTCATTGGAACGTTCGAGAAAGCTAATCCGTTCTTGATAATCGAACCCTGAAGCGGGAGTTGGGTAACAAATGTCAACCACTAGAGGCAAGATCGATAGATTTTGATCTCGAGCCTTTTGGAAGAGCTTATCTATAGCTGATTCATCGCTATCAATAGCTACAACTTTAGTCCCCATTTTGGCTGCCAGAATGCTATATTCCCCTGTGTTTGCCCCCAGATCAAGAAGCATCTTCGGCTTGCAAGCCTCTAAAAAAGAGGAGACGAAGAGCTCTTTCTGGGCTAAGGCAGTCTCATTATAGTGGCTACGAGTTTCAGTATAAGTCGTCCAGAAGGAGGGATGAATGCGAGGCTTCTTTAAACGGTTAGCGATAAATTTCAGTAGGTGTATGTGAATAAAAGTAGCCTTTTCATCACTTTGATAGCTCGGGTCTAGCTTCGCCCATTTGCCGAATGAGATTTTTTTAGGTACCCCTCCAGCGCCTGTACAAAAAGCTGTCCGAGTTGACAATCCATGATTGTGGAAAAGAGAAAGTGGTCGGAGAAAATGTGAGGAGAATTGTTCATAGGCTTTCCACGCATAGTGCCCTTTTGGCCTTTTCTCAAAAGACAACAAATCAACAAAGATGGGGGTAGTCCCTGTAAAAAGTATGTTGTAAGCACTGGCATCTTTAAGTCGTCCTCCCAGTTTCGCAATAGCAATTGCAACCTCTATTGTCAGCTTGCCAGCTGACCAAAGCATTAGGGGTGACCATTCAGAGGGATAAGAGATAAATGGAATCCGAGGATGTTTAATGAGACAGCCTCCTTCATAATTTTCAGAACCTATGATTTGAATGATAGAATCTGGGAATTCATTTCTTAGGCGTTCTGCAAAAAACAGAGCTTCTTCTGCTCCATTTCTAACAAAGCGCTTAACAATATCTTTTGAAACCTCAACATGCCCTTGTGGGTCTCTAAATGAGCGCATCATGATTGCTTTTTGAAGAAGGCTTTGATTTTCTTCGCAGCTTTACGGCCGAAAAAAAATACGCTTAGAAGTGAACCCAAAAGTACCTGAAATAGAATCGAACCTGCACCGGGATCAATATAAGAAAAAATTTGTCTCATCAGGATGCCCTATTGAGTTGGAATTCTTTGCTAAAGTAGTACATCTTTAGCAATGAATGTGTCAAGAAATCAATCATACCATTTACAACAAATTATGTCACAAATGAGGCATCTAACACGGCACCTTTGAAAGATCCTTTCTCCCTCATGTTTAAAAACATGAGCTTCGAAACGATCTCTCAAATTTGCAGCTTTGAACCAGATTGGCTATATTTCGTCTTTTGAAGTTGCTCTAAAAAATCAAGCAGCAAATAGCGAATGTTGCTGCGCTGCTCGATCTTTTATTGGACGACAATTTAAGTCACACTACAAGTGTTTTTGGGATTGAGTCTTTTGTGGCAGGTATTCTTTGGATTCAGTCTCTTATGACAGGGAGTTTCCACAAGTAATGAACGGTGGCACTGCGCACAGCGGATATTGTTGTCGCTCATATAAAGACCCCCTTGATCAACAAGCAAGGTGTCGACTTCTACTAAAGCATCGTCCAATTGGACATAAATAGTTTCTTCACTTATTGCGATCTGGTCTGGCGTCAGATAATATTTTTCGGAAGCAAAAAGAAAAATGCTCATCATGGCTGCAACGGTCAAGGTCAATTTTAACATCAAACTCTCCTTTGGAAATCATTTACGAAACATTAATAATCACCATAGAAAAACAAATCTTTTAAGGAAAGATGAAGAAAAATTTTTAGGTTGCAACCTCCTCGGTTAGGCCGCAGCACTTTTTATACTTTTTCCCACTCTTGCAAGGACATAAGTCATTCCTGCCTATTTTAGAGGCGATGGAAAAAGAGGTAGAATTTTTTTCTTCAGGCGCCTCTTTTGGAGGATTAAAAACGATTTTATCGCTTTCGGAGCCTCCATCGAAGATCATTCTGCTCGTTTCCATATTGATTTGGTCGAGGATGTCTTGGAAGAGGCCACTTTGTGGAGCCAATTCGATTTTAAATAGATTGCGCGCCGTTTCTGTGTGTAGGCGTGCTGTCAGCTCATGGAAGAGGCGGAAGGCTTCATGTTTGAATTCCATTAGCGGATCCCGCTGAGCCACTGCTCGTAGGCTTACCTCTGTTCTGAGATGATCCATAGAAAGAAGATGCTCCTGCCAGAGTTCATCGACTTTGTGTAAGATAACACCTCGAACAGCCGCTTTTACGCGCTCTTCGTTTTGCACACGATTCAATTCATGGCTATAGAGTTTTCCAAAAGCTGTGATCACCTTGTTTTTGGCACGCTCTGCGAGCTCTTCACGGCTTGTGTGGTCATCATCAAATTCTTCTACGGTGAAATTGACAGGGAAGTAACTCAGGAGCGCTCTGCAGAAAGCATCAGGATTCCATCCTCCTTCATGGCCACGGGATTGGAAGTGTTCAGCTGCAAGCATATCACAAACATTTTCCAGCAAGCTGTGAGCCTCTTGGACAATGTGCTCACTGCGCAAAATCTCATTGCGGAAGTTGTATACCTCCTGCCTCTGCTTATTCATCACATCGTCATATTCTAGCGTGTGTTTACGCATCATGTAGTTGCGTCCTTCAACACGCTTCTGTGCAGTCTGGATAGAGCGATTCAAAATCGATGCCGAGATCGGCTCTCCTTCTGGAGGGCGAAAACGTTGGATCATCTGTGTTAATCGGGGAGAAGCAAAAAGGCGCATCAGAGGATCTTCAAAAGAGATATAGAATTTAGAGCTGCCTGGATCGCCCAAACGTGCGCTACGACCCAAAAGCTGACGGTCAATTCTGCGTGATTGGTGACGAGTTGTACCAATCACATGAAGGCCTCCCCGTGCAGCCGCATCCTCTTTCATTTTAATGTCTGTTCCGCGTCCTGCCATGTTGGTGGCAACCGTGACGGCAAAAGGTTTTCCAGCATCGGCAATGATCTCAGCCTCATGAGCATGGTTCTTCGCATTCAAGACAGTGTGGGGGATCGCATTTTGGCGCAAAATGCGTGAGAGTTTCTCTGAAACGTCAACAGATTCGGTTCCGAGGAGAATCGGCCGACCCTTTTCATGGATCTCTTTGATGTGGGTGATCAAAGCGTTGTATTTTTCGCGCTCTGTCATGTAGATTTCATCATTGAACTGCTCGCGGATGCATTTTTTGTAGGTAGGAACCTGCAAAACTTCTAGTTTGTAGATCTCTTTGAATTCATTAGCCTCTGTGATCGCCGTTCCTGACATGCCTGCAAGCTTTTCATACATTCTAAAATAGTTCTGTAGGGTGACTGTAGCATAGGTTTGGGTCTCTTTCTGGATCTTGACGCCCTCTTTGGCTTCGATCGCTTGATGGAGTCCATCTGAGAAACGGCGACCAGGCTGTGGACGGCCTGTGTTTTCGTCGATGATGACAATCTTCCCGTCATCCAAAATGTAGTCGATGTCGCGCTCCATCAAGAGATGGGCTCTTAGCAATTGACGCAGATTGTGGGCACGCTCTTTCCTTTTGGCATCTTCGGCGTTGATTAAGAGCTTTTTCTCCATCTTCTCTTCTTCGGAGATGTCCAATTGATCGATCAAGGCATACTCATGCCCGAGGTCGAGCATCACAAAGTCTTCAACAGCGCCACCGGAGATCTCTGCCCAAGCTGTAATCCCTTTATCTGTTAATTCAAAGTCGTTGCTCTTCTCTTCTACCATCATGAGAAGCTCAGCGATAGCCGAAGCTTTCTCTTCTTTGTATTGATCGCTCACATAGTGCAGATCCCATTTGTCAATCTCGGCACGTAGATCTGGCTGCTCTTTGGCACGACGTAAAACTTTGTGGTGCGGCATGCCACGGCTGACAATCCAAAGAAGGCGGCAGCCCTCGCTCACCTGTTTCATGCCCTCTTTGTCTCCAGGCAAACTATCTGTTTCTAGAGAGTCGCCGATCAGCCTTTTTGCCTTTTGAGCTAAAGCGTTACAGAGATCTCGTTGCATCTTAACAAGCATAGCGACG
>Ga0214923_10005602_pt1 | contig 14512 bp, 12 predicted proteins | sample LL1510_MetaG_FD_177993 | JGI IMG/M metagenome (GOLD analysis project Ga0214923, IMG submission 177993) | Freshwater microbial communities from Lake Lanier, Atlanta, Georgia, United States - LL-1510 | ecosystem: Environmental > Aquatic > Freshwater > Lake | place: USA: Georgia | collected... | reverse complement strand
TGTTTTCTAGAGTAATCCCACAAACTGTAATTGTTTCGAAGTACTCTTCTTCTCCTGCAAATGTTTCTGTAGGATTTACATCTGACGAGTCTATTGTTAAGTACACAACAGATGAAACGTTGTATGATAATGCGTCAAACACTTTTAACTATAGTGCTCCAGGTGCAGATAGACTAAGAATCAGACCTAAGTTAGTAGTAGTAAATTCGAACACTGCAAGTTCAAATTCAGAGTTTTTACCTTTAGTAGAATTTGTAGATGGACGTCCTGCTAAAGAAAACAGAGATACCGTATACAATACTCTTTCAAGAGAATATGAAAGAAGAACTTTTGAGACAGCCGGTAACTTTGTAATTAATAGTTTTGATACAACTACTAAAGAAATTGATTCCAATACTACACATTTTAATATTGTAATAGATCCTGGAACCGCTTATATTTCAGGCAAAAGAATTAATACTATTGGAAATATTTTTAAAACTGCTGAAAAAGCCAATAATTATTTAAGTAAAACTAATCAGACTATTACAGCCAATTATGGTAATTATGTAAAGGTCAAAGAATTTGTAGGTTTCTTTGATTTTAAAGCTGGTGCTAATGTAAGTTTTTATGACACTGCTCAAACAACTCTAACTAATGTTACTGTTAGCTCTGGTTCAGCAATATCACCTTCCGGAAACTTAATTGGATCTGCTAGAATAAGATCTATTGTTTACGAAGATGGAACTCCAGGAACTCCAGAAGCAATTTATAGATTATATCTTTTTGATATATCTATGAACACTGGTAAAAGTTTCAGAGATGTAAGAAGTATATACTTTGATGGTTCGTATGATGGCATATGTGATACTGTTCAGGAAAAGATAACTTCCATAACAGAATTATCAAGTGTTCTTTACAAACAGCCATATAAGAATTTACAATCTACATCTGGTTCTTTAAGTAACACTCAATATGTTACTGCTCTTATGGAATATTATGTTAGTAGATCACCTGATGTAGCTGGATTAAGATTTTGGGTCGATGCTATACAAGCATCAACATATACAAGAACTCAAGTAGAACAATTCATTGCAAATGGTGAATATAGGACAGAATTAACTAATCCTGTTGGTTCGTTAATATATGATACAGAAAGACCAGATGTTATTTTTAAAACTGGTGTTTCATCGGTTAAATCAATTTCAGATGTAAGTTACACATACAGAACATCAACAGAGAATTTAACTTTAAATGCTAATGGAACGATTGAGATAACAGCTCCTGTAACCTACACATTCCCATACTCAGGATCAATAACTCTTTCCCAGTCTCAAAAACAAGACTTTGTTATAGCACCAGTTTCAAATACTCAGACTTCCAATACAACGGGAACAGTATCAGGAAATACAACATCAAGAGTTTTAACAGGAACTTCAACTACCTTTACATCAGATTACAATGTTGGTGACCATATTGTAATTTACAACAGTCCTTCATCTGTCAATGTTAGAAGAATTGAAAACATTGTTAATTCAACTTCAATGGTAATAAATGCTAATTTGGCATTTACAAACGCTACATCTAATGCAGCTCTGTTTTTCCCAGCTTACTATCCAATTGATATTCTTAGAACATCGAGAAATATTACAACCTCTGCCAATGCAGCTGTAGTCACAGTAAATATCAATGCTACTCTTTCTGCTTCAGCCAACGTTGTTGCATATTACAACATAAAGATTCCTTCTGCTACTCAGATAAACAAAGATCTTAACAGAGATCTTTATGTAAAAATTTACACTGGAAACAACGTGACTTTATCATCATCAGGAAACAACACTACTGGTCCTTGGTCACTAGGCATTCCAGATGTGTTTAGACTTAAGAATGTATATTACGGTAATACAACAAGCAATACAGATATTACCAAATATTTCTATGTTAATTCTTATGATGATGGCGACAAAGTAAAAAATGCACAGTTAAATTTAATTAAAGGTGCTAATTTAGAAATATCTAACACACAATGGTTATTGGTACAGTTTGATGCTTTTGATGTAAATTCATCAGAAGGTTTTATAACAATAAATTCTTACAACGACATCATTAACGATACTTCTGGATACAGTAACAACACATATATTAATTTGTTAGAGGTTCCTGAGCTGTTGACTGAAGGAAGATATTTTGATGGAAGAGATAGCTTTGACTTTAGACCTTTTGTAACTAATACTGCTGTTTTTACTTCTACAGTTGCTTCTGCTACAGTAAATCCAGCCAATTCGCAAGTACTCAATTCAGATGAAAAGTATTTTCCAGCTCCTGATTCTGAGATTCAATTTGATATTGAATACTACGTACCTAGAATAGACAGAACTGTAGTTTTTAGCAATGGTACTTTTGATGTAATAAAAGGAACTAGTGATTTTAATGGTTTTAAAACGCCCCCTACACCCGGAGACAGTTTATCTATTTCTGAGGTATTCATTCCTCCTTATCCGTCAATTCCATACAATATTGGAAATACTTTTTTTAATATATTGGATAAAAAAGTAGGTAATGATTCTGGTATTGTTTATAATAGAAAAGATCAGTATCAAATTAAAAATATTCAAAGTGCTGGCAATTCTAAAAGCACAGCAGTTCTTCCTTACACGTTTGAAAGAATTAGCAAATTAGAAAGAAGAATTCAAAATATTGAAAAACAAATTTTACTTAATAATTTGGAAAAATCTATTTTAGAACAAAATATTCCAAGTTTTGTTGATTCATCTAAAAATAGATTTAAACATGGTTTTGTAGTGGATAGTTTTGTTAATAGAGATGTTGTTGATTTAAATAGTGCAGAGAATTCCTGTTTTATTAATACATTAGTAAATGAACTACAGCCTTTAAAATTATCTTACAATATTGAAGGTATTTTTGATAGATCTGATACTTCAAATACTACACCTGCAATTACAAACAACATTCAATTAATGTTACCTTATTCTGAGGTTACATTAATTTCTCAACTTAATGCTTCTAAGCCAAAGGTTATTCCTATACTATCAGAACCAGTAGGCGAGATTAATATTCCTCCTTCTACTAATCCTACTACTGATAGTGGAACTACTAAAGTAGATAATATAGTTGTAGATACTAACATCTACCCTGAGCAAGGTGGAACTTCTGATCAAACAACTGGAACTGGAGCAGAGGTAATAGTTCTTCCTACTCCAGTAGTAACAAGACAAAATCTTACTTTCCAAAAACCATTTGCAGATTTAAATTCTACTTTATCCAATTACACCAACGAAGCGTTTATAGTTCAATTGTATTACTATTATTTGGCAAGAAGACCAGATTCAGCTGGTTTTGAATACTGGGTAAGCATTTTAAATGGTGGTCTAGATAGTAGAAATAATGTTGAGTTAAACTTTGCTAAAGGTGAAACAAGAGCAGCTTTTGTTTATGATGATTACGTAGAATACATACTAGCTCCTGAATATACAATAGGGTTGCTAACATTTGATGAAGTTGCAGCAACTTTTGTAACCGAAATGTATATTCCAAGTACACCTCCTCCACCTAGTGGAGGGATATCCTTGTTTGAACCAGTATCAGAGACTATTATAACATTTGCTGGTTTAAACACTGTAGAGTCTACACAAAATCAAGTTTTAATTACTGGAAATGAGAAAGCAATTGGTGAAGTTACTGGAGTTTTGACTACCTCTACTGTAACATTGGATTCGAATCAAAAATTAGAAATTTTAGTTAACAATGGATTCATACCATCGAGTAAGGCTAGTGAATTGGATTCAGGTACAGTGAACTGGTTAATAGATTATTATGAGTCTAAAAATGGAACGATTCAGGGGAGTACAAATTGAGTACTTTAATTTTTAAAGAAAGAGATTTTATTTTTGAAGTATTCAGTTTAAGACCTAATACCACTTATTTCTTTTATGTAAATAAAATTCAGAATACTAATAGAATTAAACAATTTGGAAAAAAATTAAATCAAAGTTTAATAACTGATGAAAATGGTTACATGAAGTTAGTTTATTATATTGACTCTAACATTCCATCAGATACTGCTCAAGGGATATCCTCAAAAATTTTAAACTTAAAAGCATCGAATTTAGAGTTAGTTTTAACTACTTTAAACCAGTCTTCTTTACCAGAAAATTTTGAAAATTCTACTGTTTCATATGCTAAATCAATTGTCAAGTTAAGTAAGGTTTAAAATGTATAATTTAGGTCAGTCATTTTACTTAGATTCAGAAATTTTTAATAACGCCTCTACTGTTTATTTGACAAGTGTAAATTTATATTTTAAAAGTAAGCCAGTAGAAAACCAAACTGTTTCTGGAGTTTCATCACCAGGTGTGTCAATTAACATTACTTCAATGAAAGAGGGCTATCCTGAAACATCTCTGGCTTCTCCTAGAACAATTGCAAGGGTGGAGTATAGTAGTATTAATGTTTCTGAAACAGCAGCTTCCTCAACTAAATTTACGTTTAAGATTCCAATACCTTTATCAACTAATAAATCTTACTGTGTTTTAATAAAATATGATGATCCCGAGTTTGTTATTTGGAAGAATAGATCAGGTGAGGAAGATATAATCAGCGGTGATACTGCTAAAATTTCATCTGGTAAAGCTGATGGTAATTATTTTGAAATTAGAAATGGTAGTGTTATCACACCTTTAAATGATGTTGATTTAAAATTTAGTTTAAATTTTGCCAAGTTTACTGCTACAGACAAATACTTTAGAGTTAATAATGAAGCTTACGAATTCTTAAAATTAAGTTCAGCTTCAGTATCTGGTGCTTATATTGGTGGTGAATACGTCTACCAACAACAAGCAAATGCAGCTGGTAGTGTTGCTGTTTCTTCTGGTGGATCCAATGTAACTGGAACATCTACTGATTTTGGAAATACTACCTCTAGTTCTGCTTTTGATAAAATTGCTAACAATGATTTAATTATTATTGATAATGGATCAAATTTGCAAGTACGAAAAGTAAATGTAGTTACCAACACTACTTTTTTAAATGTCACCTCTTCTTTTACTGTTACTGCTAGTGGAGCAAATATAAGAACATTTGAGGATGGAATTTTGCTTGCTAACAGTCAAAGCAATACTATTATTGGCACTAACACTTCTTTTAACACAACTCTTTCTACTGGTTATAAAATTGTATTGTCTGATGGAACTCCTGGAAATACAGTAGTAAGGGAGGTAGTTAGTGTTACAAATTCTACGTACATTATATTAGATGTAAAACCTCCTTTTGATTCTGCTCAAGCTGGTTATTACATTTCACCAGTTGGTATAGTTGATAAATACAGATCTGCAACTGATACTATTGTACTTTACAAATCTAACGCAAATTCAACTTTATATTTTGAAACCTCCAAAATCCTTAGAGGTGTAGATTCTTTGGCTAAATCAACTATTTTTGAATTAGTTGATCTTAAACTATCTTCCTTTACACTAAGATATAATGTTTTCCAGCCTGCTGGAACAAAATACAGTATATTTTTTAATACTTCTAATTCATCATACAATAAAATCGATTCCAGAGCTGTCCAGTTAGAAAACTTACAGCAAAGTTTAATTGATAATTATGATGCTACTATTGCTTCAAGGTCTAATGAAGTAAGAAATGCTGGAAATTTATTTTCGAATTCTAAAAGCACTCAAGTTTTATTAAGACTGGTTTCTGACAACGTTTACACATCTCCTTTTGTTTTAGAAAACGATTTAGATTTAGAGACTGGTGAGTTTTTAATTAATAACGATAGTTCATCAGAGGCTTTTAGTAACTCTAGATTTCAAATAGCAACATTTAATGCAAACTCGCAGGTTAATAGCTCTGCTGATTTTATTACTGTAACAAGTAATCCTTTTGTTAATAATGATGTCGTGAAATATATTGTAAGTCCTGGTAATACAGCTGTTACAGGAATAACACGAAACAAGAGTTACTTTGTTGTTTCTGCCAATTCAACTGGTATTAAACTTTCTGATACTTTAGGTGGACCCGCAGTAGACATTTCTGCTACTACTTCAAGTGAAACAGGTCATACGCTGAGGAGAGATGGTGTTGCCTATTCTAAGTATGTTACTAAACCAATTACATTATCTGTTGATCAGGTTGCTGAAGATCTAATAGTTTATATGACAGCTTATAAACCAGCCTCAACAGATATTGAAGTGTATGCAAAACTATTGAGTGAGGAAGACGGAGATAATTTTAATTCAAAAAATTGGTCTAAATTATCTTTAGATGTTCCTACCAATTCTAAGATAGTTAGCCTTGAATCTAATCCTTACGATTTTGTTAGTCTAACTTATAAAATTCCAGGGTATCAAGCTGGTGTTGAGGTTTCTCAAGGTACTTTTGTTACTACACTATCAAACAATATTGTTACTGGTTCATTTTCTACTGTTAATACCTACATCACCTCTAACTCTCTAGTAAGAATTTACAATCCTACATTCCCTAATAAATATTTTATAGAGACAGTAACTTCTTCAAACACTACTGCATTTACATTACCTACTAATATTTCAAACAATGATTTAGTTGGTAGTGGATTAAAGGTTGAAGTTATTTCAGATAAAAACTCAGCTTTTGCTGATAACCAGAACTACAATATTACTACTTACTACAATTCAAAGATGGGTAAATTTACATCGTTTAAAACTTATGCAATAAAGATAGTTTTGAAATCAGCAAATCACTACTTAGTTCCTAGAGTAAAAGAGTATAGAGCTGTGGCATTGTCAGCATGAAGGAAGATAAACTTATTAGAGATCACATTTCTAGTGCTGTATTAAATGCTGATGTAGAAGGTTACATGGCTTACAAAAAAGAAATAGAACATAGTAAAAAAGTTTTTGCTACTATGAAAGATGTTGATAATTTAAAAAACGACGTAAACGAAATAAAGAGTTTGTTAAAAGAACTAATTAATGGGTTAAATAAGAATGGCTAGAAGCATTGCTAACGTAGTAACAGCGACAGATACATTTGCATCGTGGATAGCTAGGACTAACCAACTAGCAGATGCGATGACGGTTTATGCTGTTACGGTAGAATCAAACTCTACTGGTGCCACGGTTACTGGTAATGGATCAGTTAATGGTTTTTTCAGTGCTAACACCCTCATTGCTAGAGATGCGTTAAGAGGCGGTACCGTAGCAGCTTCAGGAAACCTTAACATTACTAGTAATGGTAATTTCTTTGGTGCTGTCCTATATTCTTCTGCTAACCTAGTGATAGAAGTTGCTAACGCTCATGTCAATGCTACAATACTATATTTAAATGGTGGCTTAGCTAACGTCACTTCCAATGTTTCTGTAGTGACTTCTAATGTATCAGTAAATGCAGCTAATGTATCTATTAAAGGCGGGAATACTCACGTCTCTTCAAATACGATTATCAATGCAGCTAATATTGTTGTCAACAGTACCAACACAGTTTTAAGTGGTACTACGTTAAATATAACTTCCAATGTCGATATTGTAGCAACAACGTTAAATGCAAATGCTGTTATCACTGTCAATGGAAACACAACGGTAACTGCAAACGATATTAATCTTAGAGCAAATAGTACTGTTGGATTTATTAGATCGCAATCGAATGGTACTACAACAAACACAACAATATCAGGTAACCTTGTTTCTATAAATGCTAACGTAGAAATAGCAAACACATTAACAGTTACCAACTCTGCTATTTTTAGTAACAGTTTGTCAGTATCAGGGAACGCTGTATTCTCTACAACAGCAAACGTTGCTGGAGCAGTGAGAGCTGGAAATACAACGGTTAATGGAAACTTAACTGTAAACACATTCTTAGTTGTAGGTACAGTTACCAACACAGCAAACTTAAATGTCACGACTTCTGCTAATGTAGCTAATTTAACAGTAACTGGTTTTGCTAACTTACAATCTAGTGTTGAAGTTCAAAATAATTATGTTATAATTGTTACTTCTAATACTAACGTTGGTGCAAATACAACAGGTGCACAGACAGTATTTTCTTTTCCAAAAACAACATATTCTACAGCCAAGTTAACTGCTCAAGTCAAAACAGCTAGCGATGCTAACACTCAGATAAATGAAATTGTTATAGCTCATGATGGAACAACATCTTATCTTACTGTATATGGAACAGTGAGCTCTCCTCTGTCTTCCAATCTTGGAGTGTTTACGACTTCAATAAATAATGCGAATGTGGAGTTGTTCTTAAGACAAAATACTGCTAACTCCAAGGTAAAAATAGTAGCCCATTTAATCAAGTAAGGTAGAACATGGCAAATACAGTATTTAAAGCTGAGAATGGTTTAGAGGTAGTCGGTACAGCTAATTTATCTGCAAATGCTGTTGTTGGTGAATCACTTACAGTTACAGGAAATTTAATTTTTGGGTCGACATCGAGATTGTCTGGAAACTTGATTCCGACCACTAACAACACATTTTCTGTAGGTAATGCAGATTTTAGAGTTCTTAATGTATTTGCTAACACATTAAATGTTTCTGGTGTTTCTAATTTAAATTCCAATGTTTCTATTGGTGGAACAGTAAGAGTTGGTAATCAAGATGTTATTAATTCAACAGGATTTTGGACTGGTCCTCCAGCTGGTTATCAAGGTGTTCAAGGAGCTCAGGGTCCTCAGGGTTCTTTAGGGGTGCAAGGAGCGCAAGGTTTAACAGGGGCTCAAGGTTCTATTGGAGCACAAGGGTTTCAAGGAGTGCAAGGATCTCAGGGAGTCCAGGGAGCACAAGGTGTCCAAGGAGCTCAGGGTGTTCAAGGGTTTCAAGGTAACTTGGGTGTCCAAGGTGCTCAGGGACAAAGTGGGTCAGGAGGTATTCAAGGATCACAAGGAGTTCAGGGATCTCAGGGTGTTCAGGGTGCTCAAGGAACTAATGGAGTTTTAGGTGGTGATGGAGCTCAGGGAGCACAAGGAGTACAAGGGGCACAAGGAAGACAAGGTGCTCAAGGAGTACAAGGTTTTCAAGGTAATGCTGGACCAACTGGTGGTAGTAATACTCAAGTAATTTTTAATGATTCAGGTTCAGCAAATGGTGCAGCGACATTTACATTCAACAAATCAACTAACACATTAGCAGTTAATGGAGCTATTGATTCTACATACTTGACAGAAAGAGTAGAAACTAGAACAATCAGCACATCTACAGTTTCTTTAGATATTGCTAATGCTGGTATTTTTGATCTAACTTTAAGTACAAACACGACTATTACATTTACTAATCCACCTTCATCTGGTAGAGCAAAGACTGTACAAATGATTGTCAGACAACCTTCTTCCAGCCCAGGCAAAACTTTGACAGTTACAAATGCTAGGTACACGGATGGTGTTACTCCAGTTTTAAGTACAGGAGCTAATCAGATAGATATGTTAGCTTTCATGACTATCGATGGTGGATCAAATTACTTTGGTTCATTTGTTCTTGCTAATACTGCTTAATTTACGGAGTAAAAATGTTAACAAATTTATCATTACACTACGATGCATCTTCAAATCCAATAGAAGTATATAAAATAAAAAATTTCTTTAAAAGAAGAAATATTGGTTTTGCGGACGGTGTATTACATAGTGACTATCAGACATCTGAGTTTGTAGTTAATTTTACTAAGGCTTACAAATATCTGTTAGATCAATCTAATATAGTGTTTACTGTACCACTAAATAACGTTTATCTTTTTTGTTATTTAAATGCTGATAACAATAATCCTAAAATAATTCAAGGCTTTGAGAATATACTTAACTTACTAAACGAACATTTCTAATATGCCTGGATTTGCTCTAAAAAGAACAATAGTAAATGCTAATTCTGTAACCAGAAGTTCCGGAACTTCTGGTAATCTATCATTGCCATTTGGTGTTAGGTTAGTCAATATAAGTTTGAAAGGAGCTGATGGTAATCCAGGATCCCCTGGTGTAGCTGGAAATGCAGGAGCTGCCGGTGCAGCTGGAAATCCAGGAGCTCCTGGTAACGCAGGGTATGGTGGTGGAGGTGGAGCAGGAGGATCAGCTGGTAATCAAAATACGGGATTTATATGTGATTTTGGGTTGGGAGGAGGTGGTGGCGGTGGTTCTGGTTATTTGTGTTCTAATGCATTGAACTTACCAGGACCTGCTTATAGAAGTCCTGGTATACCAGGTTACCCTGGTACTGGTAATTATAACCCAGCAGGGGCAGGAGGAGGCGAAGGTTCTCCTGGATCTCCTGCTTCTGGTGGTAGTAAAGTTGTTTATGGCAATCCAGGAAATCCAGGAGGAGGTGGAGGTTCAGGAGGATCTGGTTCTCCCGGTTCTCCAGGATCTGGTGCTGGTCCTGGTGGTGCTGGAGGACCAGGAAGTAGTGGAAGTTCCGGAAATGCTGGCAGTTCTTCAGGATTTTTTAATTATACTGCTCCAGGAGGTAATGCTGGAGCAGGAGGAAATGGAAATCCAGGAACGTGTGGTAATCCTGGTTTTAATGGAAGTGGGGGAAATGGAGGACCTGCTGGTAATCCCGGATCTCCAGGTTCAGGTGGAAATCCAGCTTCGAGCAATACTTACAGTTTTATTGTAGGAGGTTATGGTGGAGATGGATCTCCTAATGTCACAACTTTTGTAAACCCATTGATTGGAAATGGCGGTAGCGGTGGCCCAATGCTTAACACATACAATAATGAAGGATTGATAAGTAATTATGGAAATCCAGGTAATCCAGGAAATTTATGTGATCTTAGTAATTATGGACCTGCTGGTGATCCCAATACATCAACTTTCGGTACTTGGGGTGGTTCAGGTAATGGTGGTACAGGCAATCCTGCTAGAGGTGGATGCGGTGGTAGTGGTAGATTAGTTTATGGAGGTCTTCCACCTTTACCATCATTTCTTGCAGCAGATGCAAATGGTAAAAGATATATGTCTTCAGGTGGTGGAGGAGGAGGAGGATCAGGTGGTGGAACTGGCATGGGTGGTTCAGGTAATATAGCTACTAGTACAGCAAATTATAAATCAGGTCCTCCAGGTTGTGATGGATCGCCTGGTTCACCAGGAGATGGTGGAGGACCAGGTAATTCAGGAAATGCAGGAGGTGCGGGAAGTGCTGGATCACCCGGAAGTGCTAATCCTGGAACTTCTGGTGGTTCAGGTACTACGTGCACTTTAAATAGCCAAAAACTAAATTTTAGAACAAATTACTCATTTAATGTTGCTCCTACTACTGGAGCTTTAACTGTCTGTTGGAGTAGACAATAATGAATTTGAATTACACATATACTGTAAAATCTATTAACATTGAACAAGGAACAATGGTTATAGACTATGTTCCAGAGGATTTAGAGTTGTCCCCAATGTCTTTAAATGCTATGCTTTATGAGAAAAATTATTTTGATATTAGAGACGAAAATAATCAATTAATATATCAAAATCAAAATGATGTTCCTTTCTCTGTTCATATTGACCACACGATTAAAAGTTGTGCACCTATTAATGTTTGGAGAAAGCAAAAATTTTTATTAGACAACTACAACGATGTTCACAACATGACAGGAAGTGTAAACTTATAATGGCAGAATTTTATCATGAAAATTTTATTAGAGTGTACAACAATGCAATTTCTACTGATACATGTCAAGGAATAATAAAATATTTTGATTGGTGTGAGGAAAACAACAAAACTTTCGGTAGAGCAGAAACAACCTCTAACTTTAAAAAAGACCAATCAACTAACCTTTCTCCTCAAAATTTTTGGGAAATAAACTTTTCAAGCTCTCATTTGCATGGATTTATTTCTGAATTTAATCATGTATTTTGGGATAAATGTTATAAAGATTATAGTTCTGAGTTCGATACTCTTAGTAGTTATTCTAGGCATACCATCTATACTTACAAAGTTCAAAAAACTCTACCAGGTGGTGGATATCACGTTTGGCATTGTGAAAACGGGGTAATGGAATTTTCTAGAAGAATTGGTGTTTATATTTTGTATTTAAATGATGTTAAAGAAGGTGGAGAAACAGAATTTTTATATCAAGGAGTTAGAGTACCTCCAAAAGAAGGCACTATAGTGATTTTTCCTTCTGCATTCACTCACACTCACAGAGGTAACCCTCCATTAAAAGGAACAAAATATATCATGACTGGTTGGATAGAGTTTAGCTAATGGTTAATTATAAATTTTTACCTAATAGACCTTTTTATAATTTTACTACTCCTTTCTGCACTTGGAAGGATGGGTTCACTAACGATGAATTGGAAAAAATAAAAAACACTTGTGAGGTATTAGAAAAAGATCAGGCAATTGTAGGAAATGAAAAAAGACTAGATCCTTCAATAAGAAAATCAACTGTTTCGTGGTTGTTTCCTAACGATGAAAATATGTGGATTTTCAACAAAATGGCATTTATTGGTAGGGAATTAAATAGTGAATTTTACAATTTCGATATACATGGTTTTTTAGAACCAATGCAATACACAATATACGAAAGCGAAGAAGAAAATTTTTATGATTGGCATTTAGATCAAACTCAACACAACACATTACCTAGAAAATTTTCTTTAGTTTTACAACTATCTGATCCTAGTGAATATGAGGGTGGAAATCTTCAAATATTTAATGGAGCAAACGATTTAATAACGATAGATAAATTAAAAGGATTCGTTGTAGGATTTCCTTCTTTTACTTGGCACAGAGTTACACCTGTAACTGGAGGAATAAGAAGAACTTTAGTAGTATGGATTTCAGGACCAGCATTTAAATAGGAGGAAATATGTTTGCTAAGAGTTTGTTTGACGTAGTGTTGTATGTTAATTCTACTACAGATAGCTCTTTTATAGAATTTGTAAAAAATTCTTTAACACCAGTTTTTAATGATTTCAAAATACTACAATATAATGATGTATCTCAAATTCCTGTAGTAGAAAATAATTTATCTACTTGGTTTCAAGATAAAAATAAAACAACATTTACTTGGCCTTTTGTTGTCTATAAAATTAAATTAGAAAACCAAGCAGTAACTTCATATATTGAAGAAGGTGAAAACAATATTAAAGGTTTTATAGAAAGCATTAAATCCTCATAATATAAATATAGTCATAGGAGACTCTTATGGCTATAAAAGCAAATCTTGTTGTGGATCAAGGGACTACGTTTGTAACTACAATTAATTTAATCGATAATAACGATGCGCCTATTGATCTGACTACTTTTACTGCTCAAGCTCAGCTTAGAAAGCATTACACTTCATCTAACTCAACTAACATTTCCATTGATCTTTCTGAAGGATCAAATGGTGTTATTATTCTGTCAATGAATGCAAACACCACTGCTAATTTAAATTTTGGTAGATATGTTTATGATGTTGAAATCGTTTCCCCAAGTGGTGCGATCACTAGAGTTGTTGAAGGTATAGTAACTGTCACACCAAATGTCACAAGATAATGACAACTATAAAATTAAATTTAAACAAAGGTGTTTTATCTTCTTCACCATCTGAAATAACTGTTCCATTATCTGGTCAACAAGGATTGCAAGGTGTCCAAGGAGCTCAAGGTGTTCAGGGAGCTCAAGGTGTTCAGGGAGCGCAGGGTGTACAGGGTTCACAAGGTTTTCAAGGTATCCAGGGAGCACAAGGTGTCCAAGGGGCTCAAGGTATCCAGGGAGCACAAGGTGTCCAAGGGGCTCAAGGTATCCAGGGTGCTCAAGGAAGACAAGGAGCACAAGGTGTTCAGGGTGCTCAAGGCGTCCAAGGAGCACAAGGTGTTCAGGGTGCTCAAGGAAGACAAGGAGCACAAGGTGTTCAGGGTGCTCAAGGAGTACAGGGTGCTCAAGGAAGAGAAGGACAGTTTGGTGGAGCTTCTTTTTACTATATTTTTGATACCTCTGTTGATAACACAGCTAGTGTCAACGGTTATATTGAATTTTCTAATACCAATCTATCTTTAGTCAACACTATTAGTATTGTAGATTATGATAAATTTGGAAACTATATTCATCCATTTTTAATTACTATAGACGATTCTACAAGTGATATTAAAGGTCTAGTAAAGGTATCGGAAGAAGCAAACAATTTAAATTATGTAATGTACAACATTACAGGCAATCATTTTAATGATACACAGCACATAGATGTGCCAGTTGCTTATGTTGTTGGAACTACAACACCTTTTTCTTATAACACAAATGTAATTGTAACTTTTGCTGCTACAGGTAACAAAGGTGATGTAGGAGCACAAGGCGTACAAGGAGCCCAAGGTGTTCAGGGTGCTCAAGGTGTCCAAGGGGCTCAAGGTGTACAGGGAGCCCAAGGTGTTCAGGGTGCTCAAGGTGTTCAGGGTGCTCAAGGTGTCCAAGGGGCTCAAGGAGTCCAGGGAGCACAGGGAGTTCAGGGAGCTCAAGGTATTCAAGGTGCACAGGGTGTTCAGGGTGCTCAAGGAGTCCAGGGAGCACAAGGTGTTCAGGGAGCACAGGGAGTCCAGGGAGCACAGGGAGTTCAGGGAGCTAAGGAG
>Ga0214923_10005601_pt1 | contig 14514 bp, 10 predicted proteins | sample LL1510_MetaG_FD_177993 | JGI IMG/M metagenome (GOLD analysis project Ga0214923, IMG submission 177993) | Freshwater microbial communities from Lake Lanier, Atlanta, Georgia, United States - LL-1510 | ecosystem: Environmental > Aquatic > Freshwater > Lake | place: USA: Georgia | collected... | reverse complement strand
TGATATTATTGTAATGAACACTCGGCATAATATAAAAAAAAATCACTGACTTAATAAAATTAAAAAAATTAATATGATATTATTGTAATGAACACTCGGCATAATATAAAAAAAAATCACTGACTTAATAAAATTAAAAAAATTAATATGATATTATTGTAATGAACACTCGGCATAATATAAAAAAAAATCACTGACTTAATAAAATTAAAAAAATTAATATGATATTATTGTAATGAACACTCGGCATAATATAAAAAAAAATCACTGACTTATTGTATGCTTATCTTTAATATGTTGTTATACTGAACACTCGGCATAATATAAAAAAAATCACTGACTTAATTATATACTTATATTGCTGTACTGAACACTCGGCATATATTAATATATTGCTGTACTGAACACTCGGCATATATTAATATATTGCTGACTTAATTATATGCTTATCTTTAATATATTGTTGTTGTACTGAACACTCGGCATATATTAATATCTTTAATATGATATTGCTGTACTGAACACTCGGCATATATTAATATCTTTAATATGATATTGCTGTACTGAACACTCGGCATATATTAATATCTTTAATATGATATTGTTGTAATGAACACTCGGCATATATTAATAAAATTAGTATGATATTGCTGTACTGAACACTCAGCATAATATAAAAAAAAATCACTGACTTAATTGTATGATTTAATAAAATTAATATGATATTGCTGTACTGAACACTCAGCATAATATAAAAAAAAATCACTGACTTAATTGTATGATTTAATAAAATTAGTATGATATTGCTGTACTGAACACTCAGCGTGATATAAAAAAAATTACTGAATTAATTGTATGATTTAATAAAATTAATATGATGTGAACACTCAGCGTGATATAAAAAAAATCACTGAATTAATTATATGATTTAATAAAATTAATATGATGTGAACACTTGGCATTATATAAAAAATACTGATTATGAGATAATTTATAACAAAAAAAACACTTTTAGATGGAGTGTTTTTCTCGGACATCATGGATATTCGCTCTTAGTCGAAAGCAAATAACCAATAAATAAACATTGACACAATGGCACAATAAATAACATTGATACAATTCTTAAACAGTTGGACCTAACTATTCAATATCCAAGATATTGAGGATGGAATTGTCCTATTCCACCCTAATATATAAAAAAGAATATTCAAATTTAAAACAAAAAAATAGTAAAAAAAACTCTTTTTGTGAGTTTTTTTTTTAAACGTGCGAACAAGGGAGTTTCAGGTTGAGATTTTAATGGTGCACCACCTACTTTCTCGAACCCTATTTACCATTTTTAATCGGCGCCCAGCCAATAGTCAAGTTTCCTTTACGGATTGAACCATATAAATGTATCCAGAGACCAACTGGATACAAAAGGCTCCATTTTATAATTTATAAAAAAGCCATGTGAATACGGCACATGGCTCGACAATTCTATATGAAATACGTTGCAATTGGTACCGGTATTACCAATTTACAACGGCGGCATTTCATTTTTTTTTTTGAGTGTGAAATGCGGATGCCATTCTTTCGAATGCCATCTTCAATATACAAAAAAGAATATTCAAATTTAAAACAACAAAAACCCCATAAAAAAACACTCTTGAAAAAACGTAAACAAATTAAACATTTCCAGTAAGTCCACAAATTAGATACATAATGGATACATGTGTATTTGTTAAATCAATTACATGTCTCTGTTTATTACTAAAAGAAACATAAAATAAGTTATTTTTCCTATAAAAACTCAAACTAGATTCAAAAATTCTAATATATTCTAAAAACGACTCATCAATAAGATATTGAAAAATTTTTATTAGAATATCTTCATATTCTAATAAAATGTTTAACATTTGAATAAAAATATTTACTTTTGTCATTAATAACTTTAATATTAATAGAAAATCATCTAACTGAATAGTATATTTTGATTCAGATTTTATAGTTCTTATATTGATATATATAAGATTATCTTTTCTGTCAACTTTATATTCTATAGAATTTTGAATAGCATTTGAAATTTCTATTAAAAATCTATCTTCGTATGAGAAGAAATTTCTAGTCTCTATTTTCATATCAGAATATAATTCATTAAAATTGTTTAATATTTGATATGTAATATGTATATCAATTTCATTCTTTCGCATTTTTAATACATTTTCTATAATAAAATGTGTCAATTTAGAATGTTTCATTATCATTGAAAATGCATCCCATATAACCGTTTGATTTTTATGTATCAAACAAGAAGAAATAATATTTTGAAATAAAGTTTCAAAAACTTTATTATCTTCATCGGGTCGTTTTGATATAATAAATTCAGATAAGAGAACAATCCAAAGATCAGACATTATTTTTGTTAGAGCATTAATGCTCTAACAAATTATAAAATCATATTCAAATATATCTCGTAAAAAAAAATTAAGAGCAAAATTTAAGTAAATCATTGTGTCCAAGATATTTAAGATGTCCGATATAATGAAAAATTATATTACATAAACATAAAGGAATATAATTTGCATCTTTGAATAAATTTTCAACATCAATTCTTTTTGCTTCACCCAAAGGTAGTAATTCAGTGCAAAGAAATTTATCAAACGCAGGTTTGATAAAATACCAAAAAGTTAATTTTCCTGGAAGATGATATTCCTCTAAACGTCGATACATACCCGCATAATGGTTCGCTATTTCTTTACTCATTTCATAATGAGTCCATCCAGAAATACCTTGCCATACTCTGTTTATGGTCGACCCATTAGGTCTCTTATTACCAGAAACATGCTCGATGAAACAACATAGAAATGAAACTGAAGCATTTCGTAAGAAATGTGAAATTTTATATCCATAGAAAATTTCACGATATTTCTTGAGAAATACAATTGAATCGTTGTTAATTAAAATTTTGAAGAATTCAACAACAAAATTCGGCACTACATCCAAAATATCATAAATGATAATATTAAGAAGAGGATTTTCAGTTATAACCAAAAATTCTACAAATTTCAAAATCTCATCATTTGGAATTAAAAGTTCATTGATATTGTCATGAATCCTTAAATGTTCCGTAGATATCAACACATGTAAATTATCAATATCAAAATCTACTTGATAAAGATTCATATATTCTTCATAAATATCAAACCCATTCATATACAAATACAGTAAATGGAAGGGTTCAAAAGCAGATTTGATTTTTTCACATTGCATTGCACAATCATTTTGAGTTGATATATACACATATGAAATATGTGCCAATCTAAATGGTTGAAACAATTTTAGAGAACTAATTAGTTCTCTAAATACATCACTTGACATTTCATAAAAATGTTCAAATATAATATAGTATATGTCAAAGTCATCATAATCCATATTGTTTAATATGGACATAATGCCTGCATCTATATTCATATTTTTGTCTTTCATATATCGAAGTACATGAAAAGCAAAAATCATTCTTTCTTTTTCAGAAATTTTTTTTCGATTGCATATCATCATGCGAGAAAATCTCGAAGGGTTGTTTACAATATTACCCATTTTTTTTCTTTGATACCACTTCCGTGGCTACTAATATAAAAAATAGTTCAATTTTAGAATGAATAAACATTGTTTTTAAGCAATTTAGAGCCATAACTTTAAAAATATATAGCGCTTTAAAAAAACCATATGATTTATATTTTGAGTGATGGAGGGTGTAATTCAAGAATTAAAATAGGTAAAACAATACAAACTGAAAAAGAATTATATAAACGATATCATACAGCATTACCAAATTGTAAAATTCTAAAATATTATATGCCAACTATTGATTATAATGAAGAAGAAAAAGCATTACATTTAAAATATTCTCAATATAGAGTTGCAAACAATAATGGTAATTTTTCAGAATGGTTTGATATACCATTACATTTGATATTAGAATTATGTGATAATAAAGAAATCCAATCAATTAATAGTAGTATTCTAATTGAATGGTTTGAATCTAAGAAATTAATAATTCCTAATTATCAACGCAGGTATGACGAAAAAAGAATTGATGAAATTAAAACATATATTGCTGGTGGAGGTTTTATACCTCCTATTACTATAAATATAGGAGAGTCATCATCAATATTTCCACCAAACAATATTTATACAGCCGATAAAATAACTGTAATAGATGGTATGCATAGAACTCTTGCACTTACTCCAAACATTAATGTAAATTTAATAATATTAAGACTCTCAGAAATTAAAGAGGTTGAAATTTTTAACAACATTAATAAATCTGTAAGTTGTCCAATTGTTTATTTAAATACTAACTATAATATATTAAAAAATGAGCTATTTTGTCATCTTGAAAGAGATTATAAATCTCATATATCACAAAGTAAAAAGCCAATATGTCCAAATTTTAATTCTCATATGATTATCGATGAATTGTTCAATGAGTTTGGTGCAGTAAAATATTTACAATCAATTAATAAATTTGACGAAAAACAATTTATTACAAATTTTGAAAATGTACATAAATATATTCATGCAAATATGTCCCCAGAATTTTTTGAAGAAAATAATGAAACATCATTAAAATGGAAAAAAAAGAACAGAACAGAAAAGATACTTAAATTAAATGAATATGTAGGTAAAATGAAAGCAAAAAATAATAGAATATGTTATCTAGGATTTTTAAGTGCATCAAGCTTTAGAAAAATACTAATCTCACAATTTGAAAATTTATAAAATTCAAACTCTAAAATATGAAAAGTACATAGTAAATAACATATTCAAATAGTGAATAATGTAAAGCCTTCGTTTTCGTTAGGAATTTCATAGTGTTTTGAATAAACGCTAAATGCTATTTTTGGAACATATTTTTCATAATTTCTTAATCTATTACGTCTATATGCAACTTCTAAAGATGTGGATACATGAATACATACAATTTTATATTCATATTTTCTACCATATTCGATATATTCATTTCTTTTTTTTGATGAACTATTCGTAGCATCAAAAATTATAGATTTATTTTGTTTAATGTATGGAAGTGATGCTTTTATCATCTTTTTAGATGTTTTATGTATATCACCTAAAATATGTATAAATTTCATTTCATAACATAAATGTTTTGCAATAGTAGTTTTTCCAGCACCTGGATATCCTACCATTATGATAATTTGTTTTTCATCTAGCAATGGAATTCTAGGCACTTCAAAAACTTCTTGCTTAGTATGAAATATTTGCTCTGGACAATAGCATGGAATACCTATATTGTCAGCAAATACTTTATCACTGTCAGAAAAATCTGAAATTCTTCCAATGGCATCTCCAACAAAGAACGACTTATCTCTATTTATTTTATTCTCTCCTAAAAATCTATTAAATAAATTTGTATTTGGTTTGTAATCACATTTTTCTGATGCTATAATTACAAAAAGAGGAATATTTAAAGAAGATACAGCTTGTCTTAATTGTTCATGTTTCCAACTTTTCGATTGATTAGAAATTATTACAATCATAAATCCATCTTCATAATATTTTTTTAATATTTCAGGAATGTTAGGATATAACCATTTCCAATCATCAATATTAGATGGAAATGTTTTACCATCTTTAGGGGAAATTAAAGTCCAATCATAATCAAACCCAGCCATTTTTTCGCTATACTTAGCATCTCCTACTGTGTAAATATTAGACATTTTAATTTTAATAAAAAATGTAATAAATATTGTAATAAATATTGTAAATCAATTTTTACACTTATTAAGTACACTTATTAAGTAAACTTATTAAGTAAACTTATTAAGTAAACTTATTATTCGTCATAAAATAATTGAATTATTTCTACTGTTTTATTTGTTGCGTTTACTGTCCAATATTTAATATTTTGTTCTAAAGCATTTAATCTTTGAGTCCATTCTTTTTCCTTTTTTATTGCAAATATTCCATTTTTATTTATAGCCCAACATGATTTAATATCTTTTCCTTTTTTCTCATATCCATCTGGATTAAACCTAATAAATACAATTGGTCTGTGTCCTAAATCTTGAGATAATTCCATTGTTCTTTTGTTTTCACAACTACAATCATAATCAATATGTTGATTTTCGTCTATTTCTACTATAATTATTTGATGTCCTAAATCTAATAATAAATCAGGTCTCCTTTTAGAACAACCACCATTAATTATTTTATCTGCTATCCAATTATAATCTTGAAATACAGATTTTACATGTTCAACTACAGCAAATTCTTTAGTTTTATAATTACGACATACTTTTTTATCTGGAAATAAATTTATGAAACAATACAAACAATAACCATCATATTTTTTTTTAACTAATGTATTACACCACTCACTTTTACAAGTTTTACTAATTACGTTAATCATTCCTTCTTTTTTATGCTGGGCACAATACTTTGGAACGGTTTCACCTTCAACATTATAAGTTGCTCGTGTTTTACATTCAAGACAAGTTTTACTAATTACGTTAATCATTCCTTCTTTTTTATGCTGGGCACAATACTTTGGAACGGTTTCGCCTTCAACATTAAAAGTTGGAAGTTTTTTACATTCAAGACAAGTTTTAGCTTTTACGTTAATCATTCCTTCTTTTTTATGCTGGGCACAATACTTTGGAACGGTTTCGCCTTCAACATTAAAAGTTGGAAGTTTTTTACATTCAAGACAAGTTTTATGTATTACGTCAATCATTCCTTCTTTTTTATGCTGGGCACAATACAAAGCCTTTGTTTCACCTTCAACATTAAATGCTGGTTGTTTTTTACATTCAAGACAAGTTTTATTTCTTACGTTAATCATTCCTTCTTTTTTATGCTGGGCACAATACTTTGGAACGGTTTCACCTTCAACATTATAAGTTGCTCGTGTTTTACATTCAAGACAAGTTTTATTTCTTACGTTAATCATTCCTTCTTTTTTATGCTGGGCACAATACTTTGGAACGGTTTCACCTTCAACATTAAAAGTTGGAAGTTTTTTACATTCAAGACAAGTTTTAGCTTTTACGTTAATCATTCCTTCTTTTTTATGCTGGGCACAATATAAAGCCTTTGTTTCACCTTCAACATTAAAAGTTGCTCGTGTTTTACATTCAATACAAGTTTTATTTCTTACGTCAATCATTCCTTCTTTTTTATGCTGGGCACAATACTTTGGAACGGTTTCACCTTCAACATTATAATTTGCTCGTGTTTTACATTCAAGACAAGTTTTAGCTTTTACGTTAATCATTCCTTCTTTTTTATGCTGGGCACAATACTTTGGAACGGTTTCACCTTCAACATTAAAAGTTGGAATTTTTTTACATTCAAGACAAGTTTTATCTCTTACATTAATCATTCCTTCTTTTTTATGCTGGGCACAATACTTTGGAACGGTTTCACCTTCAACATTAAAAGATGCTCGTGTTTTACAGTCATTTTCTTGACACATTTTTTTGTTATATTATAGATAAATGTTTAATCATTTATTATATTTTTAAAAAGATAAATGTTTATTGATGGTCATTTTGTACCATCATATAAAAAACATTGATGGTATTGAAAAAAATTTAACAATTTCAAGACAATGTTGAGATTATAAAATATTGGAGAGCCGATCATTCTGATAAAAAAAAATATTAATTACTTTCATATAGAACGTAATAACTGACAATTTCAGGATCATGATGATGTGGAAAATATACATATGACTGTATATGAGTACAGTCATATGTTTTTCCCTTTATAGTTGATTGTCCCCCATTAACGAGCCGTCGAAAATTTTTACATCCAGAACTTTTAGACGACATAACAATATGTATCTTTTTGACATCATGATCACAAATGATAGCTTCAAAATCCTCCCAGAATTTATTCACACCACCATAATTTCTGATAGAATAGATGCAGCTAAAACAACCTTCACAATCATCATCTTCACAATCAAGCGGAGGAGGCCAAATAACTGTCATTTGACATTTGCCAATATCAACATATTTAGTTTCTGAAAAATCAGCGTCGCTATTTTTATTATCGAATGTATAAAATTTGTTTTCAGTTTTTGATTTCATGTGTTTTGCTACTTCACAATTACCAGAACCAAAATCTAGAACTGATAATGGACTTTGTCGCAAACCATTTATTAAATGTTCATCAAACATTTTATACGCCGGAAATCGAAAATGTTCTATTTCCGGCTTTGTTAGTCGATAAGGAGTTCCAAGTTTATGATCAAATTTCGAACAATCCATATTGTTATTACCAAAATTTGATAATATATCTTTTAAAAAATCAATATTAAATATCAATTTAAATTGAATGGTATAAAATTCATCTATACTATTATCATTTACTTTTAGTTCTTGACTTTCTTCAAGCGAAACAAGGACTTCATAAAGTAATGTCATTATTATGTTAGGAATATCAAATTCTTTAGAAATTTTAACAGATTTAAAAAATCTGTTTCGAATGATTAATTCCTCATCAAGAATTTCAAATGAAACATGATCCTCAATATCGTCCACATGTAATCCAATATTTTTCAGGATTAACTTTACTATAACATAGTAAAGAGCTGGATCTGTTATTGAGAAATCTTCAGCTTCCTTGCATTCAGCAATTGTCGCCAATTGTTGAAACAAGAATTCTTGAAAGTCAGAATTTTTGTTGAATTCACTTCGAGTAGTAAACATAACTTTTAATAAGCTATTATCAATTGATAATAGCTATTATCGAAAAATCTTTATTCAATTATAGATATTTTTTTGGATAAATTTTCAATTATTTTATGTGTATTTGATTTATTTTCTGATATTAATCTTTTAGATTTCTCGATGTAATATATCATTAATGCAATATTTTCATTTATCATCACATTTGATGATAAATGTAATGATAAATATTCATTTAATTTAACTTGAAATATATTAAAATAATATGAAGAAAAATCTGTATTACTCAATGCAAATTTTAATGTATTTGATAAATAATCTAAAACTTTAATATCTGGATCTTGTTCTTGTTTTTGTTCCTGAACAAGTTCAGGAACAAGTTCAGGAACATGTTCTAACATATTTTTAACATGTTTATATAATTCATGTTCATTTATATATTCTAGTCTGCATTTAAAAAATGTTAATATTTTATTGTTTTTTAAAATAGTTAATAATTTCTTGTTATTAGTGGTTAAAGTATATGTTAAAAGTGTTTTTATTTCTGCACTGCTTAACATAGGAAATAAATTAAAATAATTAGTTAATTCTTCTATTGTATATTTTTCCAGTATGTAGAGCAAATTTATTTTTTCTCTCCTTGATTTATTAATGTAATCATTGATAGAATGTATATAATTATCACAATCTGTTAAATGTGTTCTAGAACATTTACATTCATTATTGCATATATATCCATATTTTATTTTATGCATATATGGACAATTTTCTATAGAACAATATAAATTTAACGTTAATTCTACACACGTTTTTGTACCTATTTTGATTAATAATTTTTCATTATTTTTTATGCTTTTAAATTCATTTATATTGAAATGAAATAATGGACATTTACAATAATTTCTAGGTTTATATAAACATATCATTTTTACAATATTTTATAACTATAAAATTATAATTGTATAAAATTATAATTGTATAAAATTATAATTATATAAAATTATATAGTTATAAAATATTTAGAGTTATTAGGAATGGAAAAAAAATGATTTTATTGCAACAAACTTATTAATTTTTACAAATTATATGTATAGCAATATCCAAGATTATAAAATCTTAATAATGAAACACTTCTGTTATTTCTTGGAACAAATATTGCATTCATATAAAAAGTGCAAAAGTTCAATAATTCATCACAGCTTATATTTTCAATAAAATATTGAGCATCACATTCGGCAAGTACTTTGAAAAATTTTAAAGGTATTTTTTGATTCGTACGATTATCACATATATATTTAACTATTTGATAGTTAAGATCATCATAATCTTTGAAGAAAGTGAAAATATTTTCAATAGTTTGATTGTTAAATAATTTAGTAAACATATCAAAAGACATAAACCTATAAATAAATTTATATCGATCTGGCACATTTTTTAACATCGCTTCAATGTTAAAAATTTTAATTTCTTCAGATAATTCAAATATTAATAGATAGTGAAACATATCTACTTCATTTGGATGCTCTAATAAATAAGCTTTAATATTTGAAATATTATCAGCGGTTGCTGATAATGATAATGATACAATTGAGTCAAATTCTTGTTTAAGTGTATTGTCCATTTTTATTATTGCAGATTTATTTTTTCTGCAATATTAGTAAAAAAAATGCAATCAATTTTGCTCATCTAAACAAAAGATTTATGTCATCATTTGAAAAATCTGTTATATTTACAGGTATAACATAAAGAGTAGGAAGAACAATGTTCATCGACTTAAATATTTCTCTAATCCAATAAATATATTTAATATTATCCAATTCTATAAGATTGTTAACAATTTCTGTTATATGAGGATGCAAATCATCTCCAAAAATAATCGACCAGTTTGTGATCACATATTTCAAATCAGAAAATTCAAAATTTCCTGAATTTCTAACAAGGCCATTGAATGTAAATTCAGATTGAAATCTTTTCAGTATAGATGTAAATTGTATACCCCTTAATGTCATATTTTCAACCATTAAAGCATTTAATATAGTTGATTCCATTTTTTCCTTAATTTCCTCCAACGGCTCAGAATTTTGTACACTACTGGATAACATATTATCATTGGATAATAATGTGTTATTGGATAACACACTAATATCAATACCATTTGATTCTAGAAATTTTTTAATTTTGTTGATCATTGATTCATCTTCATCAAACACATCAAAACCATCTAGTTCTTCACATAAATTATGAAGCAATAATATTTCTTTTGAATCCTTTGATTCTTTTGATTCCTTTGAATCAAAAGATTCATATAGAAAATCTAAATAACGGTCGTTGTTATCAATATTATACAAAATAAAGAATAAATGAACGTCAATGTTTGTGTAATGTTGTTTGATAATATATTCAAATTCTTTTATGAATTCTTTGCTACATGTATTATAAACAAATCGTATTAATTTGTCGAATTCATTTATCTCCTCTCTTGTTATTGCTCCAATAATTTGATAATGAGATAATAAAATTATCGTGTGGAAAAATTTTAACTTTTTCAAATCATCAAGAGAAGAAATCAAAAAGTTAATTGTAAATTTGAAATCTTCTGCAAAAATAGATGTATCAATTCTTCCACACATCATAAGAAAATTATTTTCAAGAACTTCTCCACTACAGTGAAGCAATACATCTTTTATGTTAAAAATGGAGATATCAATTTTTGGAAAATAGACAGGAGAGAATAAATATATTAATGCAAAATATTCTCCACTCAATTTCTTGTCATAATCATTTAAGATTTCATTAGAATAAATTATTTTGTGCATACTTCTGTTATCTGCAAAAAGAGTCTTCAAATATTTAAATTGTTGAAATGTTAATCCACTAAGATCTTCATATCTAAAATTATACTGTTTAGAGTAATTACTAAAAACACGACCTCCACATATTTTTCTCATGTCAACATTATTTAAAACACATGTAATTAATACTTTTGTTCTGTGTTTAACTATATATTTTTTGATATATTCTTTTAGATGTTGTTCATCCAAAAGAATCATCAAATATTTCAAATCATCACTAATGATTCTTTTGGATTCAAGTATCCATCTAACTGAGGATTTTTGAATAGCGGTTTGCATAGCTGTTTGATTAGCTGTTTGATCAGCTGTTTGATTAGCTGTTTGATCAGCTGTTTGCATAGCTTCTTACTTTTTAAGACTCTTACTTATAGTAGAGTCTTATATAAATTATAAACATTCAATTTTATATGAAAAAAAAGTGAAATTATATATTACATAATGTAATATTGTATTACATTAGTATTACATTAGTATTACATTAGTATTACATTAGTATTACATTAGTAATACATATTGTATTACATATTACATTATGTAATAAAAATATGTAATAAAAATATGTAATAAAAATATGTTATAAAAATAATATTAAAACAAAGATAATGCTGGATTAATATCACTAGATGTAAATATTTGATTACCTAAAACGATATATCTGTAATCTATAAAAGATGCTACAGTTTCATTGTCAAAATTTCTGAAGATATATCTATTTTTTACAATAAGAACATTAGTAATAAATGTTCTATGTTCTATTAATTTATTAATATGTTCTGTATAAGTGTTTGGTAAAAGGATAAATAATGTTCTTGTAATTTCTTTATCCATTTCTTCTAATATTAAGTTAGTTAATTTATCAATGATGAGTAAATCATTTGGAGGGTTTATTATCCAATTTCCATTTGAATCAAATGGATTACTGCTAAAGAAATTACCCTTCGAACCAAATTCTCTATCTATATCATATAAACTATAAAATTTTATATTCTCTTTTCCTATAAGTAATGAATTTAATGGAGATGCAAATGCTTCATTTATGACTCCGAAATTGTCATATAAATTATCAACATGTCTCTGTGTTAGACAGCATTGATATTCTTCATATAATGGTCTATATTTTAATATAACATTCATAGTTAAGTCCACACCTTTCATATCTATTAGTTTTTGTATAACAGGTGAAATTGTAATCTTAAACGTATTCCCACATGAAAGAGTATTATCTTTATGTTCGATTTTTGCTTCACGATGTCTAGGAAATATTTCTAATCTCATTTTAATAATATTATTGATTATGTTTATTAATTCCCTAAAATTATAATTCTTTGGAAATAATTTAATTTCTTTTATGTCTTCGATAAATCCATATGTTGCATAGTTATCGTCCTTTAACTCTTTAAAAATATTAGTCCAGCTCTTTTTAGAGTCTATTTCATTTAATATTTCATCGATTAATGTATCATGACTTTCTAAAGAGTTTAATGAAATCATTAAACGACTTAATGTATTATGAACAATATCATAATAATATTTTTTTACTGAATTTTTAATTATTTTCTTAATAGAGCTAATTATTTTATCTCTTATGTCTGTAATTAATAAATATTCATTTAAATGAATATCATTAACTGTTAGGTCAGTTCCATCTGTATAAAATATAGATTTTAATTCAGGAATTTTATATGATATTTTTTCTGCTAATTTCCACCAAACATTTATGTCAGGAAATTCTTCAGGATGCATATCCCATGGCTTTCTTGCTAAATAATGCATTGCTCTCATTTCTTTTCCACCTTGCCATTGAGGAATCCATGGAACAGCCAAGAATTGTTGGTGTACATTAGTCCAATTTACATGTTTTCTTTCAGCATAATATAGAGCAATAGATTGTTCATCTGCACCATTCATGCATTTATGATCTTCACCATATACTTCATTTTCTTTTATATAAGATACATAATCTTTAAAATCTTCCATATCTGGTTCCAATAATAACATAGTACCCCATCCTACATAACCATCATTTTTTATTGAATGTATAATAAGTTCTTTATGTACAACAGCGCCATGAGTTAATTCCTCTTTTGGACAATAAAAATTTTTTATATTTCCCAATGTTTTTTTCCATGGAATAGTCCAAATCCATGCATAACATGCTGCAGGAGATTTTAAATCAAATAATTCGTCGCAATTTGTTATTGTAATCATATCAGCATCTATAAATATAACTTTATCATATTGAATAAATCTTAAACAAGACCATTTTGTAAAACTGTTATTAATCCATGCACTATATCTATCATCTTGTTTAAATGATTCATATTTTTTAGTTTTATTTGTTATATAATCAACCAATATAACTTCATCAAATACCATTGACAATTTCCTTCTTCCATCCATTGAAACATCATCAGTTATCATACAAACTACAGAATGTTTTGTTTTAACTTCTCTTAAGGATTCAGCTAATACAAGTGCTCCAGGAATATATGAATCTTTCATCATAACCAATGTTACCCATGCGCATTTTTTAACCGTACTACTTCTTAATTCACTTCCTCTAAATAATCTCTTCATTTAAATTTATATAATTATATATCTAAATTCAATTATATTAAATTATCTAAAATACTCTATTTAAGAAAATCCAAACTAAAAAATTAAATTATCTAAAAAACTCTATTTAAGAAAATCCAAGCTAAAAAATTAAATTATCTAAAATACTCTATTTAAGAAAATCCAAGCTAAAAAATTAAATTATCTAAAAAACTCTATTTAAGAAAATCCAAACTAAAAAATTAAATTATCTAAAAAACTCTATTTAAGAAAATCCAAGCTAAAAAATTAAATTATCTAAAAAACTCTATTTAAGAAAATCCAAACTAAAAAATTAAATTATCTAAAAAACTCTATTTAAGAAAATCCAAACTAAAAAATTAAATTATCTAAAAAACTCTATTTAA
>Ga0214923_10005600_pt1 | contig 14516 bp, 29 predicted proteins | sample LL1510_MetaG_FD_177993 | JGI IMG/M metagenome (GOLD analysis project Ga0214923, IMG submission 177993) | Freshwater microbial communities from Lake Lanier, Atlanta, Georgia, United States - LL-1510 | ecosystem: Environmental > Aquatic > Freshwater > Lake | place: USA: Georgia | collected... | reverse complement strand
TGTAACAACTTTATATCAAAACAATGTTCACACGATTTTTAATAATAACTCTACTAACATTTTGAACAATGATGGAAACAGACTTGAAAATAATACAGTAACATCGATAGTTAACAACAAAGTTCATTTGATTGATTCAAATACTGGTTCTACTTTTTCAAACAACGACGCTTTAGAAATATCTTCAAATACTTTCACAATTCTTGAAGAAAATAAAGTCAAAACGATTACTAATAATACTGCTACTTATATAACTAACAATAGTGGAAACCTAATTGATGATAATGCAGTCACAAGTATTTCAGAAAATGTGGCTAACGAAATTTCGTCAAATTCTGGAACTTCCATCAGTTCAAATAATTCTAATAAAATTATTGGAAATACTGTAAGTAATATCAACTCGAATCAAACTCTATTAATAGAAGGTAACTTTATTACAACAATCGAATCAAATGTTTCACAGAGTATTCTAAGTAACACTGATCCTGACAACAACGGTGGTTTGATTTTTGAGAATTCAGTCATGGATATTTCTAATAATTCTAATTTTAATGAGATATCAAGTAACACTGGAAATCAAATCTCTAATAATTCATTTACAGCTTCAATATACTCTGGTTCTACTGCTACCTTTAGTTGGTCAGGCACACCAAGTGTAGGCGACCTTGTTGTAATAAGCTATAATGGTTTATCTCAGACTGTCATTTCATCTACGAGTTCACCAATTGGATTAGTAGATCAAATTTACGGGTTGTTTCCAAGTTCAATTTATTATGCAACTTATTCAAGTTCAGTTTTTACTCTTACTGCAACTTCGAGTTCAAATTCAATTAATGGAGCATCATTCTCAGTTATTATTATAGGCACAAACAGTATTTCTACTAATGTTAATTTCACTGGAACTCTGAACGATATGACAATTTATCCTTCAGCTTATACTCAGTCATTTACAACTCAGTATTTAGTTTATGTTTCGAATACTGGAACGCCAAATAAATTTACTTGGCAAGATGATATGGGGAATTCAGCATCCAATGTTTCAATAACCGGTGGACTACAAACACTTTCTTATGGCGTATATATTCAATTCGCTAGTCTAACGGGACATGCCTTTTTTGATAATTGGGTTTTTGATGTCATACCATTCCAATCTAATTTTTCAACCACTTTTTCTGGAGTTTTCGGTGGTGAGACGTCAGTAGCCTATAATAATATAAAAAGAAACAACGTGGCAAACATATCCTCTAATACAAGAGGAGATATTTTAAGTAATGTCGGTCTAAGAATTTTGAGTAATGATGTCAATCAAATATCATTTAGTAATATCGGAAGAATAACCAATGTCTCAAATTTCGGAACATTAACAAAGTTAGTTGGTTATGAGTTTATAAATAGTACGGCTAGTCAGGGAACTTATTCTGTTAGTTTTGACACCGTAAACGGTTTAAGTTTAGCAAATATCTTAATAAGTAAAGACGTTAAGAATCACACATTTTTAGATAGAATTCAAACAGGAACTTTGACTGCATCTACTGATATGCAAACTTCAACTTATTCAACTGTCTCCAGATGGGTTTGGGATTTAGCCGGACATTATGAAGAAAAGGCAAGAAGTACTGGAATGACTTATTCTGGTCCTATAGCTTAATTTTATTTTCAACTAATTGTCGAAATGACCATAAAATAGTTATGAAATCAAAACTCATAACTTTTATTGGTGCGCCGGCAAGTGGTAAATCTACTTTAGCATCAGATGTTCATACTGAACTAAAAAAGATCGGAAAAAACTCAATCTATATAACCGAGGCAGCTACTGACTATATCGCGGAATATGGAATACCAAATACTCCGATTGATCAAGTAACAATCTTCTACAAACAAACTAATCGTGAAAGAATGTTTATTGGTTCTAAAGAGTTTATTGTTTGTGATTCAAGTGGTATTTTAAATTACTTCTACTTTAGAAAATTATTTCAAAATCCTCTGACTAATAAAGATATAGCAGTTATTAATCACTTACAAAAAGAAATCTTAAAAACTCTTTCGCAATGGGACTATATCTTTTACGTGCCTATTTTAGAATTAAACTCGGATGATGGTATTCGTTATCAAGACAGAGAAGAAATCAGACAAATTGATAGATGGATTAAAAATTACTTAGAAATAGAAAATATACCATTTATCGATTTATCTGGTATTGATATAAAGAAAAGACAAGATCATGTTGTAAAATTGATAAATAATTAATATTTTTGTAAAATGGCAAAAACTAACGCTAAACAGGAATTCTTAATGCACACTAGACAAGTTTTGACTTCAAATCCTGAGGCCCAGATTCTTTGCTGCACAATAACTAAGGGTGATAATCACTCTTCTTGGGAGGAAGAACAGAAATGGACTTATCAACTAACCACTGGATTTACTCAAGAAGAATATGATCAATTTCTTGATAAACTAGATTTCATGTATGATAGTGGTTGGGGTGGTCAAGAATTGTTTGCAACTATTTGGTATAAAGATGGGACTTGGTCAGAACGCGGAGAATATGATGGTAGTGAATGGTATCAATATCAAAGATGTCCTGAGATACCACCTATTTTGAAAAGAATTGACAAAGAAAGAGAGGAAAAATTAAATCAGATACTATAAAAGTATATAAATACTAAAAAAATAATTTAATAAAAATGAAATATGTAATTTTTGGAGTTGAAGGTGGAATGGGCAAGAACGTAGCTGCCACCGCCGTAGTCAGAGCAATCAATAAACAATATCCTGATAGAAAAATAATTGTCTTGACTGCTTGGCCAGATGTTTGGTTGTGTAATCCAAGAGTTGAAAGAGTTCTTCAATTTGGAATGACTCCTTATTTCTATAAAGATTATATCGATGGTAAAGATTCTTTAGTTTTTATTCAAGAACCTTACAAACAATCTGATGCTATTTATAGAACTAAACATTTAACACAAATCTGGTGTGAAATGTATGATATTACTTGGGATGGTGAAATCCCTGAAATGTATTTCACTTCTTTAGAGTTTGATTTCTTAGCACAACTAATCAATAAACAAAAACCAATTTTCTTGATGCAAACATTCGGTGGTGCTCAAGGACAACAACATAAATATTCTTGGGCTCGTGACCTCTCACCAGTTTTGGCACAAGAAGTAGTTAATCGAATGAGTAAAGATTATAGAGTAATTCAGATTCGTAGAGAAGACCAAATTGGATTACAAGGTTGTGAATCACTTTCTGTCAATCCTCGTCAACTAGCACTCTCAATCTTACTATCTGATAAGAGATTGTTTATTGATTCGTTTATGCAACATTGTGCAGCGGCTTTAGGTAAATCCTCAACCGTAGTTTGGGTTGGTAATTCACCAACCGTATTCGGTTATTCAGTTCATAAAAATATAAAATCTAATTTCGAGATTGGATCACTGCGTAATTCTTTCTACGATCCATTTGATATTTCTGGAGATCCAGTTCAATTAGCAACATCACCTAATAACTTGTTCAATGTGGATGAAATTATGAATTCACTCTTACTTGAATCGACTACGGTGCCATTTGCTAATGCCTTTTCAGAAGCAATAACCGAATTAAAAATCTAATGAAACACTATAATAGAGGAACATATAAATTTGAGACTCGTAATGAGTTGAATAATGAGATATATCCTTATTATTGGTGGGATTATTATGATGATGTAAATGATTTTCGATTTTATGAAGACTCAATCGGTGTTCATTATGAATATATTGATTCAGACTCAGATGAAATATCTTACATTCGAAGAGGTTTCATTCGTGACAGATTTGTAAGAAATAAAGGCCTGGTACAAATTGATATGATGTCGATTTATTCTAAAGAAATGCTTAGACAAAAGAAGATTGATATGATTTTAGGTGATATTCAAGACCTCTCTAATACTATTGAAAATCTTCTTCTTTCGAAGGGTATTCAGGTTTCGTTCCAGGATAAATCTTGTAGTAAAGCATAATCCCAACAATCAAAATATTACATCCGTAATTAACGAGTAGTGGTAAATCTAATTTATCAAATACATAAGCTAAGGCAAAGATTTCACCGAATGTCCAAAGAAGTAGAAACCCCCAAGATATTCCGTGAGAGTGTTTATCTCTAAATGATTGAATAGCTTGTGGAACGCCACAAACTGCTAAACAAACTGAACCAAGCCAACCTAATATACTAAACAGATTTAATTCACTTGGATTGTCTTTAGCTTGTTCTATTCTGTGTTCATCGATCTCTTCTACTTTTTGAACACCAACATTAAAACCATAATTATCTTGAAGATGTCCGCTTAGTTTTGAAAACATTTCTTGAAGCTTTTGAGGATCTTCGTTATTTAGATTCATTTTTATTTCATCTAATATCTGATTTAACTCTTCATCTTTAGATTTTTTCATTCTCATTTGAGATAATTCTGAAACCATATTTTGTGTCTTGACTGCATCCATTGGTAGATTTTCCATTTGGACTATTGTATCGGTTGTTGGTGAAGCTTTAACGTCTGGTGAACCAGCTAATAAACTTCCAGCTATGCCGATACCGGCTAAAGTAGATTTAAGACCTTCGTTGTGTTGTTGATAATTTTGTAAATATCTCATATTTTATATATTAGTTTGTAAATCTCAAAATTAATTTGTATCTTTGTTTACAAAATAAAAACTATGTTCAGATTTATGAAAGGATATTTCGTTCTTTTTGTGATACTCTTCGTATCAGTAATTTCTTTTTCAATTTGGAACTTCAATCAAGTAGATGAAGTCACCATCAAAGTTCGTGATAAGTATATTGTCACCGATCCTGGAAGTAAAGAAACTTCAGGTTCAATTCATTATCGTGTGATTGACGACAATACTGGCGAGTATTTCGATTGTGAGGCTTATTCTTGGAATCCGACCGCAACCGAAAGAATGTGGAATAGTCTTGAAAAGGATAAAATCTATTTGGTAGAAGCTCGTGGTCTGAAAAATGATTATAATATCCGAACAATTACCGAAGTAAAGTAATGAACATTTATATAGTCCAAGCTCAATTTCAATCTTATGACTCTTACTATGAACAAATGGTAGGAGTTTTTGACAATGAAGAATTGGCGGAGTTTCATAAAGAAAAATGGTTTAACTTCTTCAAAACTAAACACCAAGAAATATTTGAACCGTTCTTAGAACTACGTGATGAAGATGGTTATTGGATAAGTGATGAAGTTGAAAATGACTATTACAAAAAACAAAGTGAATATAGTTTGATTTACGAGTTTAGTGATATTGTAATTCGTGAATTAAAACTAAATGAAGATTGGATAAATATGGATTATTTCCGAACTGATGCACAATATGATATGATGAAACAATTTTCGATTGAATATAATCGTGAGCACAATCTAAATAAACTTATATCATGATAGATAAAATTAAAAGTATTATTAATAAAATATTCAATTTTAAGATTGACTTTAAGTTCAAAGTTGAAGATAATTTGACTATCAATCTACCAACCTGTTATACTCTTGATACCGGTGTTATTACAGGCTTGGTAGTTGATGATATCAAATCCCAGATATTGGGAATCATCGAATCAGAACCAAATTTTAAGAAAAGACTCATTAAGTCTGGTAAGTTGGTTGTCAATTTTGAAATCAAAAAGTATAGTCTCAAACACTCACCAAGATGGTCACGCAATATCTGGTTGTATTATTCAGATGGTCAACTATATGATGTTAATGGACAAGATAAACATCTTTGGCAAAGAGAACAAAAATTAAAAGATTTATTAGGTGAGTAACTTTAAGAAAGGAGATATTTGTATTTGTTCTTTTACACTCAGAAAGAAAATTAATAATTCTTGGGTGGAGAAGAACGATTGTCTTGTTAGAATCATCAGGGCAGTCAATAAACACGCTAATGGTTGGACGTATAGTGTTTATAACATAGACTTTCAGCGTTATGAAAGAATTGGAGGATTTTACCTTAAATTAGATTTATCTGAAATGAGAAACAAAAAATTAAATGAATTACTTAACTAAACACTTAACAAATAAACTTATTTTTTTCAATAGAATGTCTGATAAATACGAAACATCTAAACTAGTAAGTTTAATGCTTCTGATCCTCCTATCCGGTATATTCATTCACATCCCTAACATCTTAGGATTGTTATCTGGTATCAGTATCCTCTTTATTGTATCTTGTTGGGCTATTTTTAGAATGTTGGTTAATGGAGGTGAAATAAAAACCGACTATTCAATTTATGATATTCCACAAGAAGGTGATATTATTACTTTCACCAAGAATAAAACCTTTAATTCATTTTCTCGACCTATTACTAAAACCTCTATTACATCTTCAGCGGTTTATATTAAAATAAAGGTATTTATTCAAAAGGGTGATAAATATAAAGTCAGAAGAGTCATTCGTGGAATAGATGATGTGGTTTTAGAAATTATTAGTCTAGAAGATGAATCAAATGATTGTGCGATTTCTTTTATAGAAACAAGAAGTTACTGGAAAACTAAAAGCGATTTAAGAAATAATAAAATTGAACAAATATTAAACTAATTAAATAATTAGATTGCAAATGGAGTTGAATAAGTTGCCAATATTCCACCAACAAAAGAAAATGTTGCTGAATAAGTAACACCAGCTGATAAGAATATGAACTGAAAATTATTTGTTCCAGGCAAACCTAAACTTAAAGAAGCTGTCACACCTGCCAAATTAGTTTGTAAAGTATTAATTGAAGCAGTTGCAGATGCCAAATTGGTTTGTAATGTAGTAATAGATGAATTAACACCTGATATTGAAGCAGTTGCTGCTGCAACACTTGTCACTAATGTTTGAAAGTTACCATCAAGCTGTGCTATGGTTAATTTTTGTCCTAATACTCCTCTGTAAACTACTGGCATATTCTTTAGTTATTTTTAATTATATATTTAATTCAAAAATCATTTTTTGAACTTTTTGAATTTTTTTCCATACCATTTCAATGGATTTAGACCCTAAAATATTACAACAAGAAGTCTGGACTCTGATTGATAATCTCTATCATTCAGGTTTTACCACGCCACATATTGAGATTCAAAGAGCTTTTACTCACGGAAATGATGGTAAAAATTACAATGTAAAGTATTCAGGTCGTGATGGTTTTAGTTTAAACTTCACCACTTCTGATTCTTATGGTATTTGGGGAATAGATAAAATGATTCGAGTTGAACAGATTATATCACTAATCAAAGAAGAAATTAGACATTCTAAACTGGAACATCTTCTATCATGAAGGCTCTTTGTAAGAAAAAATTTAGAATAGGACAACTTCACAATGGAATATCGTTTGAAGTAGGTCAGTGGTATGAATACTGGATTGAAATACACGAAGAAACAGGAACTAAACTTTATTACATAGATGGCCAACCAATGTTAGAAAGAACATTTAAAGCCAATTTTGATGATCTACAACAAAGAAGAGAAGATAAACTAAATCAAATACTCGATGGTACAGAATGATTTAGACCCATTTGAAATGCAATATTCAAGTTGGGTTGAAAAGATGAGGGATAAGTTAAATTTTGAACATTATCAAAAAAAAGTATTAAAAGTATCAAGGATACTTAGATTACATAACATTCTTCAAAAAATTAAAGACCAGAAAAACGAAACAAATGAAAGACGTAACAAGTAAAAACGAACATGAACTACCTCTTTTTCCAGGTCTTCTACCTTATCCACATACGATAGGTGCTCCAGCTTTTAAGCCAACTGAAGAAGGTGTTATAAGAAGTCAATCACAAACAGCGATGTCTGAACAAGTTCAGATTCAAAAAGACCAAATATTAGAACAAGTTAAACTACTTCAAAAACAATATAGTGAGTTAGTAGAAAGAGAAATTATCTCTAATCTAATTTATAGAGCTGAAATCAAGTTTAAACCAGTTCCAGGACATACTTATCATCTTTATTTGAGAGGTGATGGTTACTTTTTATCACTGATTGAACCTAATCAATGGGGTAGAACTTCTAAACCACAATTTGTTGCCACCATAAAATTACTTTATGATTTAACTTGGCAAGTCCTAGATAGGTCTGAACATTTTAATCACTTTACAAATGAAAACTTATCTTAGTTCTATTTTTCCAGAGGTGTTAGATATAAATCCTCTTGAGTTAGAAATACTTTATCTGACTAGAGATAACATAAATGGTATTAATAAAACAACTTATGTCCCGGTTTTTTGGACACTTTACCGTAATGAACTTCTTTATTGTCAAGTAGATTATCAGTTTCATTTCTTGGAAAATTATGATGATTGGAAACTCTCGAACGGTCAAGACTTTAATTCTTACTTTCCGGGAAAAGATGAACTTTCTCATCTTTTACAATATAAAATATCATACTATCATGTAATACCAGAAATGTTAAGTTATGATGGGGTCAGACTTCAACTATGTAAATGGGAAGTTGATATTATAACAAATTGGAACAGAGATAAAAAAATAAAAGATTTACTCAAATGAAACAAATAACGAAAGAAGAGGTTCAAAATCAACTTCAAAGCATTCTAAACCAATATAATCAAACTGCTCACCTTTCACTAACTCAAAGCCAGAGTCATATACAAACTCAGATGTCTCGCAGTGAATCTGAATTGAATCTGGGAGAAATACCTACAATCGAAATGAAAGTATATTCATTTGATGTTTTAGGAAGCAAGCTTTATGTCGTAACACAATCTGACCACTTATCTTATATTCAAGAATATATTGATTCAATCAATGCTGGAAAACCTGATAAAGATGGAGTTATTAGAAGATACGCGATGGAGTATCAGAAAATGTCTGAATCTTTAATTGATAGGTTATTAAATCAAGTAGGTAAATCTTCACTTTCTCAATTACCTGTAAGAATAATAAGTGAACTAAATAAAATTGAATTAGACCTTAAACCACTATTAGATGCACAAAAGAGAGACCAAAAAATCAACGACCTGTTGGATGGAGGTATATCGAAGAATGAGAAATGATTGGTTTAATCGAGAAATCTGGATTGAGCATCATCTGGTTCTCACCTATGAAATTTGGCCAGAACAAATCATTTTTGCCGTTAGAATACACAAATGGTGGTTTGCACTCTTTCGTGATAAATGGACTAAACGAATTAAAACTCTTTTGATAAATGAATCAATTCAATCTTAGTACAATCACTATTTTAAATGAGATAAATAAATCTGGCGGCATTATAAAGTGTAGTGTGACCGGTAAATATATCGGTGGAAAAAGATGGAAGCGAGGAACCGTTTATCTAACACAAGCAGAACTCAGAGAAATAAAGTTAAGAGAATTACTTTTTTAATCTTCAATTAGCTTGTCTAACAAATCAATCATTGCGATATCAATCTTCTTACGAGAAGTCGTGTATAGATTAAAAAACTTAGCTCCGATAATTTCATTTAAATCATAAAGCTCTGGTTTAACAGACCAACCATTTAAGTAATGAGCAATTTCTGATTTATCTCTACAATAAACATAAACATTCATCAATTTGGTAATACCACCTTTGAGATATTCAAACTCAATCATTTCATCACATTCTTTATCCAAAACAATTCCAGTTTCTTCTTTTAATTCTTTAAGAGCAGATTCTAATGAATCACCTTCAATGTGTCCTTTCGGAATAGACCATTTTCTGTTATCACCAGCATACTTCTTAGCGTGAACTAAAAGTAATTTACCCTCAACAATTAAAGCTATACCAGATAGTTCGTGAACTGATTTAGCCTTTTTAACTCTAAAGGATTCGAATAGTTGTAAGCGTTTCAATTTTTAAATTAATTCTTTTTGTTTCCACAACCTTTACAAGGTTCTGATTTATAATCTTTCACAAATGATGGAGTTTCTTTAACCTCAGTCTGCTTAGGTTTAACTTGAACTTCAATCTTTTGTTTAGTAGTTATTTTCATAATTTATATATATTAAAAATTAATTCAAAAACATGGCAAAAGTATCTAAAAACTCAAGAACAGATAGAAAAATTCAAGAGGGATCTAAAGATAATGTGAAGATACTAACTTTCAAAAAGAAAGGAAACTCCTACAAAACCGGTGAGCTAGTTCTTCACAAAACAAAAGTTCAGGACTTTATTGATAATCACTATTCAGAACAATAAAATTGATACATATTTCTTTTAATATCGGATATGAAGGTACGCTAGGTAGTGGTATATTAACAAAATATCCTACTTACTATCAAGTGGAACAATTCAAAGAATTTTCTGAATTCATCAGAAACTATCCTTTTGATTGGCTCCTTTGGGCTCATGAAAATCATGTGTCTAAATCTCATATGTGTTTTTATCTTAATATCTGGGAAGATGATAAGAATAATGTTGATGAATTTTGGAGTTGGAATTTCACAATTCGTGTTAAGAATATCAGAGAGTATCAACCATTTCTAAAATTGAGCCGTGAAGAAGTAGAAGAAATCAAAATACAAAAAGAACGGGAAAATAAATTAAATGAATTACTAAACTCTGAAGAGGAAAAATCATAATACTGATATGAATTATACTAACGAAAACGATCCGGACTATCAAGATAAACCAGAAGATTGGTTAAACTCTGCCTTAATTTTTGCCGGAGCTCTCGGTAACCTTTTAGAAATAAATGAAGGTGTAGTAGTTGAATTAAAAGGTGATATGAAGTTTCAATTCGATTCTGAGGTAAAGAAAGTAATTGTTTTTAGAAACGACTCTGGACAAATTATTATTGAAGAAGCAGATCCAGGTCTGAATGATGGTCAAATGTGTTGGATTCACCCTTTTAATCCGAATTAATATGAAGAAGTTACTCACCATTTTAGGCTTTCTATTTTCAAGTCTAGTCTATTCACAGACTGAACAAGATTATAGATTATACACTTTAGTTAACGAAGAAAGAATCAGACAAGGTTCTGGCATACTTTATCTTTATGATAACTATACTGATTTTGAGTATTTTGTAAATTACACTCTTAGATTAGAAAATAGTTCTGATAAAGAAATCAAAAGATGTGTTAATCACTTGAATAATTTCATAAGTGAGTATTATAGAAATTCTAATCGTGTTTATTATGCGGCCATTTGTTCTAAAGAACAACCAACACCAAAATCATTACTTAACAATTTAATTCTGTCAAATAACTTTCCAGATTATGAATCAAATTATGTTATGCCTAAAATGATTGTTTATCAGATTGGTGATAAATGGATTGGTTTTATTTATCTTTTAACTTTCGAGTTATGAAATACATCTTAGATTTAGAAAGAATTAATCAACTAACTGCACCACATCCAGGTGATAATAATGGTTATCAACCCACAGCAGTTTTTTCAGTATCAAAAAGTTTGATTAAAAAATGGGTTGAGATTTGGGAAAACCGTAACTCCAGAACCGAAACAGATGATAGAGTCAAATCAGCTTTTGAAAATCTAAGATTCAATAAAATACTTTTGACCGAGACTGATATACGAGATAGAAAACTTGATAATTTACTAAGTGATTAAATAATGGTTTTATTCTTAAATATATAATTAAAATAATAATCCAAAATGTCTAAACTATATTTAAGAGGAGAACAAAATCAAAAATTGAGTATCGAAAAACTTGATGGAAATTTCATTTATCTACAAGATGGAATAATTGAAAGTAAACAAGTTGACTATACAGAAGAAACTAATTCTATCTTAGATTGCTTCACTGAATCTGTTTCAACTACTAATGGGTCTTTGGATGAAGAAATACTTTACATTAAGACTTTACCACCAAACTTTATTGATAATTCACCAATTAATATAAAAGCTTACTTTACAACTGGATCAAATGATAATTCTAAAACTATTAGATTAAAACTATCAGGTCAAACTTTTTTTGATAGTTCTGTTGATAGTGATGATCCAAATCCAAATGATAAAAAAGTTTTAATTGATGTATCAATTACTAGAACAAACTCTACTAGTGCTTTAGTCACTGGTTATGTTTCTTTCACTGGTAGTGGCAATCAACCTATTTTAACTAATTTATCTTCATTAGATTGGGAGGGAGAACAAGATTTTGAAATAACTGGTCAAAATGGAGAAGAGCCAGAGCCAAAACTGGTTATGTCACCTATGAATGGATTCTCAATACTGAGTTTAGGATATGTCTTGATTCAATCAACCAATTTACCTACTAAAAAGTTAATTAGAGGTTTATATGTCAATGATTTTGATACAATAGTCGGAAATTCAACTAAAGAAAACGAGTTATTTACTTTTTGTTTACAAAGAGGATTCAATCAGATATATCTTTACGATTTAACAGCGATTATCGGTTCTCCTTTAGAAGATGATTTAGATAGTTTTATCGCAACTGCTAAACAAAAAGGATTATTAGTTGGTGGTATCGGTGGTTCTTTAAAAAGGTTAGTGAGTTTGACACCTTCAGATGATTCAAGATTATATTACAATGATACAAGAATATCACCTTCTCAAAGATTTAATAGACTAAATTTAGAGAATGAGTTTTGGATATATGACGGACCACCATCTGAATCTGGACAACCAGAAACTTTCGCCACTTATTCAAATTGGCTGACTAACATAAACACATCATTACAAAGCAAACCTTACGGATTCGATGTTTATATTGGTAATATCTCTGATCCTGGTTCAGGTTATACTCCAGAACAAATAGCAACAGATTTAGTTCAAAAAACAAAGAGAATACTTAAAGATATGTATATTTCAACTAGTCAATTTAACTCACCAGCCTGGGGGTTGAATTACATAGATGAAAAATTAAAATTGATAGCAGACGCCGCAGCCGATCAGAATAAGACAATTGAGATCGTTATAATTTTTAGTGGAAAACAAACTGACATGGCAAGCTATTTCACTCAAAATACTTTTCTTAGCGCTTGGCAAAAAGTTTTACAAGGTTTCGCTTCTTGGGGTACATCTTGGGGACAATCAACTTCACAGAATAAAAATCGTTTGAAATTTGTAGGTTATTTTGTTTATACTTATCAAGACTCTGATACTAATCCTAACGTGACTGGTGTAAAAGATTTACCCTACATTTGGTAATATCCCATTGACTTCATCAAAAAAACTTTTCATTACGAGAAAATATAATTTGATGATGAAGACTTACAAGAACAAGATAAATCAATTAGAACCGAATCAAATCTTTTGTTTTGGTTCAAATCCTGTTGGTATTCAAGGAGCAGGTGCAGCTCTTTTTGCCGTTAAACGAGGATGGTGTCAATCTAATGAAAAAATGAATAATTGCCTTTCTAAATCTGGAAAGGCTTGGGGAATAGTCACCGTAAGTTATCCTGGAAAAAAGAAATCTAAAACACTAGATGAAATCAAACAGAATATCAAGAAGTTATATGATTTTGCTACTCTGTATCCAACCAAAGAGTTTATGATAGCTTATACTGGTAAATCAAACTATAATCTAAACGGTTACTCTAATAAACAATTAGCTGAATGCTTTTCAGCATTCAATATACCAGATAACATAGTATTTGAAGAAGAGTTTTCAACTTTACTAAACAATTATGGAACTAAAGGCTTTAGTTTTGACCTACTAACTTAGTAGAAATTTTTTTCAAAACATCTTCTAATTTAACCTCAGGTTTTTTAATTTTATCAGCTACTAAATCTTGAATTTTCTTTATTACATTTTCTTTCATAGTCGTATTATTTTATTGATATAATGGAAGTTTATATCTCGTTCCATTTATAATTACACACATATAAGCTAAACCTAAAGAATCTAGTGAACCACCATTTACAGAAGCAGTAGTTCCTACAAGTACAGGATAAGCTGATGAACCTATCGCAAAATCACCACTAATAATAGGTTCAGCACAAGATCCGATAGCAATAGTATTGCAAACCGCATTACACGAACCAGCACAATAACCAAGAGCAACATTGTTATGACAAGTTGTATAATAACCACTTCGATGTCCTATGAAAGTATTATTATCACCAGTAGAAGTATATCCAGACTTAAACCCTAAGAAGTTATTATTAGTGCCACCTATATTTTGATAACCAGCGGCACTACCTATAAATGTATTATTATCACTATTATTGCAATATCCCGATGAACCTCCGATAAATAAATTATTATTACCAATAGTATTACAAAATCCTGAGCTAACACCAATAAATATGTTTGATGCACCGGAGTTATTGTTAAAACCAGAACAAAAAGATATGAATGTATTATTATTACCACTCGAATTACTTTTACCAGCTTGACTACCTATAAATGTGTTAAAATTACCACTATTACTATATCCACTACTGATACCTAAGAATGTATTGTTACAGGTAGAAACATTAAGTTGACCTGATTGAGCACCAATAAATGTGTTTGATGTTCCAAGGTTGACATTTCCAGCAAGATATCCAAAACAAGTATTACAAGTATCCGAATCAAAACTCATACAAACATCTGAACAACA
>Ga0214923_10005599_pt1 | contig 14517 bp, 13 predicted proteins | sample LL1510_MetaG_FD_177993 | JGI IMG/M metagenome (GOLD analysis project Ga0214923, IMG submission 177993) | Freshwater microbial communities from Lake Lanier, Atlanta, Georgia, United States - LL-1510 | ecosystem: Environmental > Aquatic > Freshwater > Lake | place: USA: Georgia | collected... | reverse complement strand
ATTCTATTATTTCATTATTATCAAATCCTTCAATCATATTTTCATTATCAAATCCTTCAATCATATTATATTTATCATTTAATATATTTCCTGTTACTATATTTAATTGTTTAGTTTCTTGTTTATCTTCTTGATTTTTAGTAGTTGTATTTTTAGTAGATTTTATATTTAATTTTTTTTTATATATATTTAATAAATTTAATAATGATTCTTCTGTATCATTTTTATTTAATGCTATTAATGATAAAACGAAACATACTGCTATTAATATTGATACAGTTACATCTCCATTAGAACCATAATAAGCTATAATAAAGAATACTAATAATCTAAAAAAAGGATTATTAAATATTTTAATAGCACTTTTTGGTAATGCAGGAACAACTAACCAGGCATATAAAACTAAAAAGAAATATAATAATGTTTTAATCATTTTGTGATCCATAAATTCAATAATACTTTTACTTGTTTTTGTATTATTCATATCTTTAACAAAATTACTCAAACTACTTAAACTATCCATTTTTAAATATAATTATTATATTATTTATTATAGAAAATTATTTATTATTCACTCTATATTAAAAAAATATATTTTAATATTAATAAAATATTATTATTATTATTTATAAGTTTATTATTAAACTTATAAAATAATTTATAAAAAATTGCTAAATTGAATATATTAACATAAAGATTTATATATTATAATATATATAATAATCAATAAGATGTCAAGAATAAATTATCAAGGTTATATAATAGATCCTAAAAATTTATCAAAAGATGATATTAATATAATGATTAATGATTTAACTATTATAATAGATCCTGATAAAAAACCAGATGATGAAGATAATAAATTTTTATTATATCAAAAATCAACAGTAGGAAATTATGTAATACCGAGATATTATGGAGTAAAGAAATTTGGTATGCCTAGTAATATATCATTAAAAATAAATGAATTAGATAAGATGAATATAGAATTTAAAGGAAAATTAAGAGATTATCAAGAGAAAATAATAAATATAACATTAAAGAGTTTATGTTATGATTTTAAAAAACCATTAGAAACATTAAAACCATTTGGTGGAGGATTAATTTCAATTCCACCTGGTAAAGGTAAAACTGTTATTGGTATATATTTAGCTACTCAATTACAATTTAAAACATTAGTAATCGTTCATAAAAATTTCTTAGTAGAACAATGGAAAGAAAGAATAGAAAACTATACTAATGCTAAAATAGGTATTATACAACAAGATAAAATAGATATAGTTGGTAAAGATATAGTTATAGGTATGTTACAATCCATTTCTATGAAATCATATGATATGGAGATATTTAGAAGTTTTCCATTAGTTTTATTTGATGAATGTCATCATTTAGGTGCAAAAGTATTTAGTAAAGCATTAAGAAAAATACAATCACCATATTTAATAGGTTTATCAGCAACACCAGAAAGAAAAGATGGTTTAGAGAAAGTATTTATGAATTATCTAGGAGATATATTATATAAAGAAGATTTAAAACCAAATGATAAAGTGATAGCTCAATTCTATGAATTTAATATAGAACATCCAAAATATAAAGCAATATTTAATAGATATAGAAAAGAATTTCAAATACCTACTATGATTTCTAATATTGTTGAAATTGAACAAAGAAATAAATATATATCTAATATTATTGATATCACATTAGAAAATGAACCTAATAGAAAAGTTTTAATCTTATCAGGTAGAAGAGAACATTGTGAAAATTTAATAAATGATTATAAAAAACAATTAAAATATTTAGATAATATGGGATTATATGTTGGAGGTATGAAAAAACCTCAATTAAAAATATCTGAAGAAAAACAATTAATATTTGGTACTTATGAAATGGCACAAGAAGCATTAGATATTCCTGATTTAGATACTCTTGTCTTAGCTACTCCATTAAAAGGTGATATTATTCAAACTATTGGTAGAATTTTAAGAAAACAAGTAGCAGATTATATTAATCCACCTAAAATTATTGATATTGTTGATAATATTTCTTGTTTTAAAAATCAAGCAAAATCAAGATATTCCTATTATGAAGTAAATGATTATCAAGTAGAATTCTTTACATATAATGAAGAATGGCAACCAAATAAAATAGATGTTAGATTTATAACTCCATCTAATAAATATCAAAAAAAAGAAGAAATGAATAAAGATTTATTTGATGATGATGAATGAATAAATATTTTGTGATAGTACAATAAAATATAATTTTATAATTTTATTATATTATTTTTATGATTTTTTTTTTATAAATATATATGCGAGTAAGCGCGAGAGTATCGAGCACGAGCTATACTATATTTAATTATCATCTTACTATATATAAGTATTCAAATTCACTAGATAATAACTTATAAAAATTTATATATATGGTTTTATTATATTAAAACATTTCTATACTATATATAAGTATTCAAATTAACTAGATGATAACTTATAAAAATTTATATAATTATCATCTTATTATATTAAAACATTTCTATACTATATATTATTATTCAAAATCACTATATGATAAATATAAAAAATATATATTTATCATCTAAATAAATAAATTAATTTAATAATAATTTGATCAAGAATTTTTAATATATTTGATCAAGAATTTTTAATATAATTGATCATTTTACCTAAACAAGAATATAATTGAATATTAGAATCAATACCATCTGATACAATAATATAAGTATCAGATATGATTTTAATAAAATTGATTTTAATATCTTCATCAATTTGTATATCTTTTAAAATATTAATCATAGATAATAGAATATCACTAGCACAATAACCATCTAATTTTAATTTATTAATTTCATCAATAGAATCATATAATTTTTTAGAGACACATAATTTAATAATATTAAAAATAATAGTAGGATGAGGTTGATAACATAATCGATTAACATTATCAACAGTTATTTCATTATAACCATAGAAGGTAGCTTCTAAATTATTAATAGCTTGTCTAATATCACCAGAAGAGATAGTAATAATTCTATCAATACCATCTATATTAAATTTAATATTTTCTTTATTACAAATATTAATAATTCTTTCACTAATTTTATCTTTTTCTAATGGTAAATATTGTAAAATAATACATCTACTTTGAATACCTTCTATAATTTTAGAAGAATCATTACATGTGAAAGCAAATCTAGTATTATTAGAATATTGTTCCATCAAGTTAGCAAGAGCATTTTGAGCTTTTTTAGTAATATTATCAGCTTCATCAAAAATAATAAATTTATGTTCATTAGATAGATTATCTTGTGATATCTTTTTTTTACAAAAATATAAAACACTAGAATTAATATAATCCAAACCTCTATTATCAGAAGCATTTAATTCTAATATATTATCTTTATATTTAGATCCAATAATTTTTTTAGCTAAATATAAGACAGTACTAGTTTTACCAGTACCAGGTGATCCAGTTAAAATAATATTTGGTAATGTTTTTGATTTTATTATATTATCAATTTTATTTTTCATAATAGGACATAATATAAGATCTTCATTATTAGAAGGTCTATATTTTTCTATCCAAGGTAATCTATTTTTAATATAATGATTATTATTAGAAGATTCAATATTAGATATATAATTAGATAATTCAAAATCTTCATTAATATCAATAGTGAAACATTTTTTATCATCAATTATAATATCATTTTTTTTCTTTTTATCTTTTTTTTTATCTAATTTATTAGACATATTATTTATATCTAATTTGTCTAATTTACTATTTTTAATAGATTTAGTATTAATTGTTTTTTTATTAGTATTATAATTCATTGATATAATGTTAATAATAATATATATTATCTATTATTAATATTATTTAATTAATTAATTTTTCAATTATTTTATATAAAGATTATTTTTTTCAACAACAACAAAAAAAACTATTTTTAATTTCATATCCTCTAATAACCATACTTAAACAATCAAATGATAAATTAATAATTTGTATATAATCTTTAATATCACCATATTTTTGAATAATTAAAACAACAATTAATCTAATCAATAAAATAATAACTTCAGTATCTACTTTTTTAGTATCTTTTAATATATTAAAATTTTCTACTAAATATCTTATTAAATTACTTAATGGAATTAAATCATTCATATCTAATTTTCCATCTTCAAAAATATCTTGAATATAATTATTAATTTGATTTGGAAGTAAATTAACTAGATTTAATAAAGTTTTTTTATTACCAATAGTTAAAGTATCATAAGATGATGATACAGCATTTTTTATAGATATAAGATCTAAATTTAAATTATTTAATTTTAAAACTTTACATAATTCATCAATAAGAAAATCTTGACTCAAACTATTTTCAACTATAATACTTTCTAATATATTATTATCCATATATATAAACTTATAAATATATATAATTTTTATATTTTTATATAAATTATATAATTATAATCTTATTGAATATTATTATAATACTATATATTATGTTGAAATATATTTTATTTATATTGTTGTTATTATTATTATATAAATCATTCATTATTATCTTTAAAGATCAAAATATTACTAAAACTAATGATTATTTTGATAATAATATAATAGATGAAAATAAAAAAAAACATATAAAAGTACGATTTAATTTAGATAATAATAAATATCATTATTATAATAATAATGAATCATATGATATGAATTATAATAAATATGGTGATATTAATTTAAATAATTTTAATCAATCTAATTTAGTTAATAATACTAATGTTAAATCTATTGATATTAATAATACTGAATCTAAAAATATAACTGATATTTATGATAATTTAACTAGTGATATTCGATCATATAATATTCATATCAAAAATAATAAAAATGATATTAATTATAATATGAATTATTTACAAACATCATTATTAGCACCAAAATTAAATGATATAATAGATATTAATAATGTATTAGATAATGATAAAAATCAATTATATGATTGTAATTTAAATCAACAAGATCTAATAAAACAATATGGTGGTACTAAATTTGACACATATACAATCACTAAATAAAGTTGAAATTTTAATATATTGATATATTTATATTGATAATTTAATATAATATAAACATTATTTAATATTAAATTATAATTATTCTATTTATAATGACTAATAAATTTAATACTAATTTTGATAATCTTATAAAAAATATTGATAATTCAGATAGTGATATACTTTTCTGTCTTAATAAAATTAATAATAATGACATAGATACCTTCAATTATAATAATTTAGATAAAAAAAGAGATTATTCAACTAATATAACTAATAATAATAAATATAATAATAATAAAAGAGATTTATCTAATAATATTGTATATAACAAAAATAAAAATAATAGTTATACTCATAATAATAATAATTTTACTAATAAACAAGATAATTATAATAAATATACCATAAACACTCTTAATGATAAAAATAATATAGACACATTAAGTGATAATAATACTAGTTCAAATTATAAAAAAGATAATTATAATAATAAATTTAATAATACTAGTTCAAGTTATAAACAAGATAATTATAATAATAAATCTAATAATACTAGTTCAAATTATAAAAAAGATAATTATAATAATAAATTTAATAATACTAGTTCAAGTTATAAACAAGATAATTATAATAATAAATCTAATAATACTAGTTCAAGTTATAAACAAGATAATTATAATAATAAATATAATAATAAATATAATAATACTAGTTCAAGTTATAAACAAGATAATTATAAACAAGATAATTATAAAAATGATAAAAATACAAATTTTAATAAACAAGATAATTATAAAAATGATAGAAATACAAATTTTAATAAACAAGATAATTATAATAATACTAATTATAAAAATGATAGAAATACTAATTATAAAAATGATAGAAATATAAATTTTAATAAACAAGATAATTATAATAATGAAAATGATAAAAATATTAAAGAAACAGATGAAAATATACCATTAGATATATTTAATTATATAAAAGATATTAATGAAATAACATATGTAATAAAAAAGATATATGATAATTTGAATATAAATTTAATAAAATATCAATTATTACAAAATATGGAACAATTAAATAATATAAAAGAAACATCATATCATTTAGTTCCACATTATCAAGGATATAATTATTTAATTATATTAACAAGATATAATAATAAATGTAAGATGTATATGATAATAAAAAAAGATATAAAAAATGATTATAAAATGATGAATATGGATGAAATAAAATTATATGAAATAAAATTTAAAAATGATATTATAATAGAAGATAAATATTATGATTTAACAATATTTGAAGCAAAATTAAATTATAAAAAAAATAGATGGTTTTTAATAATTTATGACATGTATTATATTTCTAATAATAATATTTTAACTGAAAAAGTTATTAATAAACAAAATATTATTAATACTATGATTGATGATATTAATCATTATATTTATGGTGAATTAGAAATGAAAGTAGTAACTTATTATAATATAGAAGATATATCAGATTTAGTATATGTAAAAATAAAAAATAATGAATTTAAAATAAATGGTATAATATTTTGGCCTATTATTAGTGGTAAACAATATATTTATATTAATGATAATGAATTTGATAAAATTAAATCTGGTACTGATGTTTATGCTAATTCATATGGTAATAGTATTCAAATTGAAAATCAAAATATTGATTCTAAACGTAATCTTATTATTCAAAAAACTAATAAAATTGATGTTTATGAAGTTTATGAATTAGATAAAATTCAAAGATATGGTATTTCTTGTGTTCCTGATTTAAAAACAAGTATCTTCTTACGTAATATCTTTAAAAGTAATGATCAAGTTATGTTTGAATGTGAATTTAATAAAAAATTCAATAAATGGTATCCACTTGTTTAGATTAGTCAAATTCAACCTAATATTATTTGATTTAATTTTATTTTTATTATAATTATCTTATTCATTATTATAATTATTATAATTTATTTATTATGAGTAACGTATCTAATGAAATATTGTCTAATGAAATATTGTCTAATGATGTATTAAGTGAAGTATCTAATGAAACATTATCTAATGATGTATTAAGTGAAGTATCTAATGAAATATTATCTAATGAAATATTATCCAATGAAATATTGTCTAATGATGTATTAAGTGAAGTATCTAATAATACATTATCTAATGAAACATTATCTAATGAAACATTATCTAATGATGTATTAAGTGAAGTATCTAATAATACATTATCTAATGAAACATTATCTAATGATGTATTAAGTGAAGTATCTAATGAAACATTAACTAATGATGTATTAAGTGAAGTATCTAATAATACATTATCTAATGATATATTAAGTGAAGTATCTAATGATGTATTAAGTGAAGTATCTAATGATGTATTAAGTGAAGTATCTAATGAAACATTATCTAATGAAAATGATAAAGAAATGTTAAATAAGATGATAATTAATATATTAATGACAAAATATAAGATACCAATACAAAATATAATGAGAATGAATAATAAAATGTCATTAGAAGATAAAATGAAAATATATAATGAGATGATATCAAAATAGATAAATAATTTAATATCAAGTTATTTTAATAAAAAAAAAGATTATAATAAAATTTTATAAATAAAATATTATTATAATAAAGATAATCAAAAAATGATATAATATTAATCATTTTAATTATAATGAGTTGAATTAATATTAATAAGATCATTAATATAATTACGAGATATATCGTCATTTGATAATTTTCTAGATTTATCACCAAAGGTACCAGTACGTGTTATAGATTTATCTTTAGATAAATCTAAATTTGTGATATTAATTTTATCTCTATTAACAAATTTATTATTTTTTTCAAGTTCATGAATATCATTAAAACATTTATGTAAAGAATCAATAATATTTTTAAATTCATCATTAATATTATCATTATATACTAATAGAAGATAAGTATTAACAGCATAAATATAAACATCACGTCTATGATTAAAATAAGGAATTCTAGATTTAGGGATAATTAATTCTTTTTTAATAAAAGGTTTCAATAAATAATATAATTCAAAATCTTTAAAATTTTCTTGTGATATAGATAAATTATGATCTAAAATAGAATTATATTGTTTATCAATAATTTTTTGTGTATATTCATCCCAAATAGGAATAGTGATTAAAAAAGCGATATTATTATTGGTATTTAATAAATTAGAAAAATATTTACCAACATTAGTCATAATAGTATAATCATATGGAGGATTACACCAATAAATACCTTTGATAGGTTTAAAATCGAAGAAATTACCATGAGAACCAAAAAATATTTCTAAATCATAGAATAGACTACAATAATTATCAGAAAAAGTATTAATACCAGAACCAAATAATTCAAAATTAACACCATGCTTAAAAAACATTTTTTTAATATCTTCAATAATAGCTAATTGTTGATTTTTTGAATCTAAATAAGAATATCTTAAATATAAACAGAAAATAATTTCATTTAATTGACTGTCAATAGATACATCTTTATTAATAATATCAATATATTTACCAACTTTTAATAATTTATATTTTAATTTATAATAAACTTTATTGAATAAAACTAATTTATAAACAGTATCAGTATCAATAATACATTTTAATATTAATCTATCACTATATGAATCATTATTAAATGGAGACATTTCTAAACCATTATCAGTTAAATCTTCAATATTATCAATTTTTTCAACTAATATTTTTTTATTTTGTAATTTTTCAAATTTACCATATTCAACCACTAAGAAATTATGTATTTTTTTCTTAAATTTTTCAAAATCTTTTCTTTTATCAAATTCATCCATTTCTTTTATATTTGTTATATATTTTAAGTCATATACAAATCTATCCCAATCATAATTACCTGATAATATATATGGTATAACATTATGAACACTATCTGATAAATTATATTGATGCCAACACCATCTTTGAATTAATTCATCAATTTTACTATTATTTCTTTCTAATAATTTTTTTAATGAATTATATTCACAACAAATACTCTTTAAATAATTAATAAAAATATTTTTCAATTCATTAATAATCTTATACATATATATCTCTTTATAAATATCTGGTTTAACTAATTTAATATTTTTTTTCTCATATATATACATATTTGTATTCATTTTAATATATTATTATAATTAATTCCCTATTAATTATATTATATTTAATACTTATTTAAGTTATATTAATTTTATATTATTATTATATATAAATATTCATTTATACAATTATTTTTATTAGCTATGTGAGCTAATCTTTGATTAGTGATGTAAATTATTATTATATTTATCATTAAATTATCTCTTTTTTGATACTTTCTTTTTTGATACTTTCTTAGAAGTTTTCTTTGATACTTTCTTAGAAGTTTTCTTTGATACTTTCTTATAAGAAGGTCTTTTATAACCCAAACCATGTTTTTTATCAATAGAATATTGTTTTTTAAGATAATCAACATCATTAGATAATTTATCATAATTTTCTGGAATAGATTTTGAATAATTTCTAATTAAATTAACTCTTTTTAAAACAGATATAGTTGAATATTTCTTTGAAGCTTTTTTCAAAGATGATCTTCTTGTTTTTTCAGGTTTATCTAATTTATATCCAAATCTACTTAATGATAAATTTTTATCAAGTGGTGGTAATGTTTTTGGTCCATGACCTACTAAACCTCTATCTTCAATACAAGAAGCTTTAACTTTAGATCCAGAACGTTTCGTATAAGCCTTTCTTAAAATTTGACCTTTTTTACATTTATTATCCATAAAAAAATATTTATATATATTTTTATGAGATTTTTTCTAAATTTATATATAATATATAATTATATATTATCATAAATGTTATTTAGTTCAATTTATACATTAATATTTGATATAGGTATAAAAACTGCATTACATACATCAATAAATACATGTAGTTATATCATAAATAATTTAACACATTATTCAACAAATTATCCAAATATAAAAAAATGGTTAGATGAAAAAGATATAAAATGGACAATTGAAATTATTGAAAGATTTATTCATGATTTATCAATAAATAATAAAAAACAAGAAATAAATATGAAACAAGAAATAAATATGAAAGAAGAAAAAGATATGAAAGAAGAAATAAATATGAAAGAAGAAATAAATATGAAACAAGAAATAAATATGAAAGAAGAAAAAGATATGAAAGAAGAAAAACAATTATTAGTAATAGATAAATGTTTAGAAGGATTAAAAGAAATATTATTAAAATTAGAAATAGAGTTAAAAGAGATAGAGAATGGTATAAAATATCATGAATCAAAATATTTATATAGTTGGAGAAATATATATATAGATGAAAATATAGAGAAAGCAAATAATCATATAAAAATCTTAAATAATAGATTTGAATTATTCATAAAGATAATAAATTCTCGAGATGTAAAGAAATAAAAAATAATATTTAATATAATATAAAAAAAAAATTACTTATATGATATTAATAAAATAAAGAAATGGATATGTTATCAATAATAAAATATGGAAGTGATATAATAAAGAATCTAAATAATAAGATAGATAGAAATGATTACTTAGATCCATTATCAGTGATAATAATATTAGCATTAAATTCATATTATCCAGTAGGAACAAAATTAGCAATACATAAGAATCATATATTTTTACAATCAAATAATGTATTACAAGGAGCACAAAGATATTGGTATGGTGATAAAAAAACAGATATTAATATACTTCATTTACCAATATTATATGCTATAAAAACTTATATAATTAATAATATTCAATATAGTGAATATAAAAATGAATTAATAGAATTATTTAAAAAAAGTAAATTAGGTTTAATAAAATTAAGAGATACTTATATTAATAAAGATATTATTTATTCTATTAATAGATTAATAGATATGTTTGAATATTCAATTAATAATAATATATCAAATAATAATATATTAGATGATGAAATACAAGATAATATACAAATAAGAAATAAATCACCTTTAGTGTCTACAGGATATAATTCATTATTTGAAGAAAAAAATACAAATGAAAATATTAAATTCAAAATATATGAAGAAATTAATAAAATCTGGACTAAAAAACATATTTTAACTATATTATTTTTATTAGATGAATTAAATAAACGATTAGATAATAATAGAGATAATTTAATTTATTCTATTGAATATTTTATTAAAGATATGGAATCTAAATTGATTGAAAAAGTTAATTTAGTTTTTAATTCTTGGTTTTAAAAATATATAATATATTAATATATGATATATTTAAGACCACATAAAAAATTATATACATTTGATAATATTCATTATAATAATATCAAAAATGATAAATTTTCTCAATCTTTATTAAACAATTTTTATACTATTATTGATTTATCTGATAATATTAATTTATATGATATTAGTAATAATAATGATGATATAATAGATGATAATATTGATAAAATTATAAATATAAGATATATGTATATAATAAATGAAGATATAATGAATATAATAAAGATGTTATTATTAGATAATAAATTAAAAAAGAAATATATAAAACATCTAGTAAAAAATCATTTTATTTTTTTAAAATCTAATAATAATATTGATCAATATATTAAAATAACAAATGAAGATAATGATATTGATTTAAGTTTGATTAGACATCAAAATTTTAATAAATTATTAGATGAAACAAAATTATTTATAAATGATGATGAAATAGCTTTACAATTATTTAAATTATTAGGTTATAATAATATCACATATTTTGAATATTATATCACTAAATATAAATATTTTGACATTAATCTCGAATTATATATATTACCTGGTATAGATCATCTAATCATTATTTCTGGTAATAAATCAAAATGTGATGAATTATTAAATTTATTATATTTAAATAAAGATAAATCATTAAATGGTGATATTAGAAATATATATCTAAAAATTAATATTGATCCTTATAAAATTAAAGATTTCTCATTCAAAAATATTAATATTATTAATAAAATTAAAGATTCATTAGATATTATAATTAAATAAATAAATAAATAACGAGCTCAGTGAGATAAACTTGTTTATCGATGCGAGTTATTATAATGATGATAATTTAATAAAAAATAAATAATGATGATAATTTAATAAAAAATAAATAATGATGATAATTTAATAAAAAATAAATAATGATGATAATTTAATAAAATAATAATATATACTCGCATCGATAAACAAGTTTATCTCACTGAGCTCGTTATTTATTTATTTAATTTTTTAATTTTTTAATAATATAGAAACAAACAATAAGAGTCATATAAGCATCAACAGTTGGATTATGAGCTCTAGTTAAATCAACAATATTAGATAAATTAAATTTAGAAGAAGAATTAAAAGAGAAGATATCAGAATCTAATTTATTAAGAACACAATTATAAGTAGTTTCTAATTTAGCACCATTACATAATAAACGACTAAATGGATTATAAAAAGCGATATCAAAATATTTATCAATAATAGGTTTATGAATATTTTTAAGAAAAGAAGTATTAATAATGGCACTAATATCAATTAATTCTTTACCAATTTTTTTTGATTTATTAAAAATATTAATAAATATATCTAAATCATCATAATTAATCATTCTATTTTGTATATTTTTATCATTAATATATAAATTATTAATATCATATATAATTTTATTAATAGTAGTGTCATTAATTAAATCAGGATAATATTGATGTTTTAATTCAACTAATTCCTTATATAATTTTTTTAAATAATTTTTAATTTTATCAATATTATTATTATTATCATCAAAAAAGATAATTTTATCATTAGTTAAATTTTTATAAATTATATCATTATTAATAGATTTAACTAATTTATATATATCATGAATATTATCTTGATTAATATTATTAATAAAATAATCTAAATTATATTTTTTATATAATAAAATTTGATTTTCAAGATTTATCATATTATTTCTAGTAATATCAGTAACATCACTATAATCATTAGAAATTAAACAAATATATTTTTTATCAACAGGAAAATCGAAAGTAAATAAGAAATCACCGATATAATACCATAAATTATTATTAGATTTAATGAAAATCAATCCACCTAATTCTCTAATAGTATTATAATAATATTCATTGTCATTGAATGATAATTTTTTAACATGTAAATATTTATTTTCATCTGTATATAATATATTAAAAAATTCTATATCATATACTAAAATTATTTTATTATAATCACTTATAATATCTAAATATGATATTAATTTAGTATTTTCTATTAAATTTAAATTTAGATTGAAACCATTTAAATTTTTTAATTTTATAATATAATATTTTATTAAATCATCAATATCAAAATTATGTAATATATCATTAATATCATCCATTATATTTTTTTATTCTATTATGATATTGTCTTATATTTTAATATTTTTTAATTTTATTTTTTTTATTATTTTTTTTATTATTTTTTTATAACTATTTAATATTAAATAAAATTGCAAGAGATGATATTTTTAATCTAACTAAATAAAAAAAATATAATATTATATATTTATATATATATATTAATGATAAATATCTATAGTGGTTATAGAAACAGGTATATTATTCAAAAATTAATAGATAATACTAATAATATTGATTTTTTAAATAAAGAAATTGAAGAAATTAAGAAAATGATTGAAGAACAAGATGGTCATTTTGATATGATTACTGCTAATTTTATTGATGTATCTAATTGTCATATTAATGATCTACATTGTGATGATGCAATAATTAAACATTTAAAAGGTTTAGAATCATTAGATTTATCTAAATTAGAATTATTGAATGTTAAAAATTTAGATGCTAAAAAAATGACTTCATTATTAATTCATGCAAATGATATTTCAGCAAATGAAATGAGATTACATAATGGTTATATAGATAATTTAAGGACAAGTAATATTGCTTCTGAAAATATATTTGGTATGAATATACAATCTTTAAATTTACATTCAAAAAGTTTAGATATTAGTAATAATGCAGTAATTAATGGAGATTTACATGTTAAACATAATACTAATTTAAATAATATTGTAGTTAATGGTTCAACTAATTTATTAGATGATGTTCATATTCATAATAATTTATATGTTAAACAAAATACTCATTTAAATACTTTAGAAGTGATTGATACTACTTCTAATAATTTATATATTAATAATAAAGCTAATATTAATAATTTAGATGTAAAAAATAATACTAATTTAAATAATTTAGATGTTTCTAATAAAGCAATAATTAATAATTTAATAGCACATGATGCTTCATTAAATGATG
>Ga0214923_10005598_pt1 | contig 14518 bp, 26 predicted proteins | sample LL1510_MetaG_FD_177993 | JGI IMG/M metagenome (GOLD analysis project Ga0214923, IMG submission 177993) | Freshwater microbial communities from Lake Lanier, Atlanta, Georgia, United States - LL-1510 | ecosystem: Environmental > Aquatic > Freshwater > Lake | place: USA: Georgia | collected... | reverse complement strand
GATGCAGAACGTTATGCACTTCAAACACATGCTGAACGTGCCGAACTTGCAAATGGACGCTGGGCAATGGTCGGTATTATTGCTGGTTTCATTTCTTATACTCTCACTGGTAAGTTCTTCTTCGGGATCTTCTGATGACTGAAGTAATTTTTACTACTACCAGTATTGTTTTCTTTGTGCTTCTTGCACATTCTATCAATCAACTTTCTGAAACTTACTAAGGAGAAACGACAATGAAAAACTTTGGATGGACCCGCGAAGCAGAACGCCTAAATGGTCTTTTGGCGATGTTGGGAATCATGGCAGCTATGGGTTCCTATGCTCTGACTGGCCAAGTAATTCCTGGTGTATGGTGAGTCCCTAACATAAATAAGAATTTCTACTTATCCTCACTCTAAATATGAGTGGGGATTTTTTCTTTTTTATGCCTAAAAACGAACTTACAAAAGAAGAAATTAGATGTTACGTTGAAAAGTTAAAAATACAATTATGTGATGAGAAAATCGGCTATACATCAGACCCAAAAGGATTAGCACATAAATATTTGAATAAAGTTTTAGATAAAATTCAAGAGTATTATAGATGAGTTTTATTTATTATTTTTTTAATTTATTAGGTGACACACTATATTTTTGTAAATAAATTATAATTAATTTTATTAATTACTACAATGGAATTAAATACAAAAACCTGCCTAAGATGTGGTGCTTGTTGGATTAATAATCAACATTATTGGTCGGGAACTGCTAAAGAAGGAAATGAAACAGAACTTGCAAGTTTAGTTTGTGATAAAGTTAATGATCCTCAGTGTATCAATCCAGCCAAAGGTACTACTGATGGTAGAGGATGGGAAAAAAGAATGTCAATGATGGAAGGGTTATTGAACAAAATTGATGAGTAGTTATACTGATTGACAGGATTTCCTGACAATGATATGATAAATAGATCTTAAGGAATGTAATGTTTCTTAATCTTCTGTAACCGAGATCATCAGAAGTAAAGCATCTCTCATACCTACACTGGAGGGTGGTGTAGGAATACTGTACCTGTTCAGTTCCCCCTGAATTTATCTCTACCCCTTTAACAAATGACTGCTTCAATTGCTGTACGCCGCTCTGGCACAAATACCTGGGAACAATTTTGTTCTTGGGTGACTTCAACGAATAATCGTCTTTATGTCGGCTGGTTCGGAACTCTGATGATTCCAACGTTGCTTGCTGCAACAATTTGTTTCATCGTCGCCTTCATTGCTGCCCCACCCGTGGACATTGATGGTATTCGTGAACCTGTTGCTGGTTCACTCATGTACGGTAACAACATCATCTCAGGTGCTGTTGTTCCATCTAGCAACGCTATTGGACTTCACTTTTATCCCATCTGGGAAGCTGCAAGTCTTGATGAATGGCTCTACAACGGTGGACCATTTCAACTCGTTGTCTTTCACTTCCTGATTGGTATTTATGCTTATATGGGACGCGAATGGGAACTCTCATACCGTCTAGGTATGCGTCCTTGGATCTTTATTGCTTATTCTGCTCCCGTCGCAGCAGCATCTGCAGTGTTCTTGGTTTATCCTTTCGGTCAAGGTAGTTTTAGTGATGCAATGCCTTTGGGTATTAGTGGAACGTTCAACTACATGCTTGTATTCCAAGCAGAACATAACATTCTAATGCACCCCTTCCATATGCTTGGAGTTGCTGGTGTATTTGGTGGTTCATTGTTCTCTGCGATGCACGGTTCTTTGGTTACATCTTCACTGGTTCGTGAAACCACTGAGAATGAATCGCAGAACTACGGATATAAGTTCGGACAAGAAGAAGAAACTTATAACATTGTTGCTGCTCACGGTTATTTTGGACGTCTTATTTTTCAATATGCTTCCTTTAATAACTCACGTTCGCTGCACTTCTTCCTTGCTGCTTGGCCTGTTGTAGGCATCTGGTTCACCGCTCTTGGTGTTTCTACGATGGCTTTTAACTTAAATGGTTTCAACTTTAACCAGTCCATTGTTGATAGTCAAAACCGAGTAATTCCTACTTGGGCTGATATTCTTAATCGTGCTGGACTTGGCCTTGAGGTTATGCATGAACGTAATGCCCACAATTTTCCGTTGGATCTTGCTGCTGCTGAAAGCACCCCTGTTGCTCTCACTGCTCCCGCTATCGGTTGATAAAAACTCAATAGTTTTTGAGACCTCCTTACGAGGTCTCTTTTTTTGTGCTATAATTATCTAGCACAGTAAAGCGGGTCAACTCCCAATTTTTGATATGAAAAAAGGTTTTAATCCTACTCCAAAACAAACTCCTGAAATTACCAATGTTACTAAGGCACTTCAAAGGAAGACGAAAGAATTTAAAAAAATTATGAAGCATCCCCTAGTAGTGGCAGCACAGCTGGATCGTTCAGCAACCCTAGAGGTTGACACCAGTGAGGTTGATGTTGTAGAATAAATAGGAACACAATATAGGGGTGCATCACTATGGATCGGACTTCTTTGATTAAAAAAATTCAATTTATTTTGTTTGATGAGTATGATGAAAATCCTACAATCTTAAATAAAAGATATTATAGTGATTATTATAATCAAATGTCTGATAAAGAACTTCTAAATTATTATTATGAGCTAAAAAATGGTTGTAAAAATTTACAGCATCAAGAACTGCCAATATTGTGATGTACTTAAAGAAGTTCTAACTAAGTCTTCAATTCCATACGAAGAAATTAAAGTTAATCGTATGGGAGAAGAAGACGAAGGAATTTCTTTTAGTCAATATCTTGAACTAGAACCAAACATTCCATTGATTCAACGATGTGCTTTTCCTCAAGTTTATATTGATGAGAAGTATACTGGTGATATAAAATCTACATTGCGGTATTTACAGAATGCAAATAAATAAAGGTGTAGATGCAATGATAAGAGGAAGGAAATCTTATGATCCCGATTTTAAAATTTCCTCCGAAAAAGTTTTAAAGTTAGGGCAAAGAGAAATCCGTTATCACTTCAGTTTTTCGTTTAAAATAACAAACACTCAGGAGAAGTAAAATGGTTTCTTTAGCACTTTTTTTCTCAGCATTCTTAATCGTAATGTTTGGAATTTTAGGATTTGTGTTTGGTTGGTTTGGAAGAGAATATTTTGAAAATTCCACTCACAAAAATAGACTTTCCGATCATCCTGAATTGTTTGACGATAATGGCAACCCAATTAATTCCGAATTATATTCTGTGAGGTTTATGTTTGATGAAGATGAAGAGGAGGTTTAAATGATTCTAGTTGATATGAATCAAACTATGATTTCAAATCTGATGGCACAAATTAAGTCATCGGGTGAATTGAATGAAAATTTTATGAGACATATGGTACTGAATAGTATCCGTAGTTATGAAAAAAAGTTTTCTTCTACATATGGCGAATTAATTCTTTGCTATGATTCTCGTAGATATTGGCGTAGGGAAGTATTTCCTTACTACAAACAAAATCGTAAGAAAGATCGTGAAAAATCTGGCTTAGATTGGAATAAAATTTTTGAATGTCTTAACACCATTCGTGATGAGATCAAAGAACTATTTCCTTATAAAGTTATTGAAGTAGAAGGTGCTGAAGCAGATGATGTAATCTCTGTGATGTGTAAATTCCACCATCAGAGTGGAAATACTTCTCCTGTTTTAATTCTTTCGGGCGATAAAGATTTTGTCCAACTTCAAAAGTATTCTTTCGTAACTCAATATAATCCTGTTCTCAAAAAGTTTATCAAGTTTACTCGTAAGGAAGTTCAGGAATTTATTAATGAACATGTCATTAAGGGTGACCGTTCTGATGGTATTCCAAATTATCTTTCTCCCGATGATACTTTTATGACAGGTAAACGTCAACGTCCTTTAAGTAAAAAAACTATTAAGTTGTTTATTGCAAATGATGCAGTAAATATTTGTGATGATGAACAATTAAAAAATTACAATAGAAATAAAACTCTGATTGATTTTAATTATATTCCCGAATATATTCAAAGTGATATTATTAGTTATTATAAAGATCTAAATACAGTTAGAAAATCTGTGCCGCTGGAATACTTTCGTAAATATCAACTGAATGACCTGATGGCAGAATTTTGTTTCACAAATAGTAATTTACCTTGGTTAAAAAAATGAAATTATTAATCTCTGAAGTACTGCAAAAAGTTAGTAACGCAAAAACAAAGACAGAAAAAATTCAACTTCTGCATCAATATAATACCGATACTTTACGAGCAATTCTTATTTGGAATTTTGATGAAAGTGTTGTGACATTAGTTCCGCCAGGAGAAGTTCCTTATACTCAAAATGAGGCACCAGCAGGAACAGAACATACAAATCTTGAACATGAATCTCGTTTGTTCTATCATTTTATTAAAGGTGGTAATGATAGTTTAACTCAAGTTCGTAGAGAACAAATGTTTATTCAACTTCTTGAAGGTCTTCATAAAGATGAAGCTCAAGTAATTTGTATGGTAAAAGATAAACAACTTGGTAAACGTTATAAGATTACTAAGAACGTTGTTGCAGAAGCATTTCCACAAATTGTTTGGGGGGGCCGCTCTTGAATTTAAAATTCATTCACGAAAATTGTAGTCCAGAACTAGCAGAAAACAGGAAATTACCTTACACGGCTTATATTGTGACTTATAAAGTGAATGATGAAATACATTATGATATTGTAATTCCAAGAAAAAAAGTTGATATTTTTGATTATTATTGGGATAAATATCGTGAGGGATTAATATCATTCAAACAAACTGAAGGTAGAGTTAACCCCAAATTCTATAATGAAGAACCAAAATCAGAAAAAAAGAAAAGGTGATTAAATGAAACCCACAGTTAAATTAATTGCAGTCACCGTTGGTGCTGGGGAGCTTCGAGGAAAATCTGGACAAGAAGTAATCACACATAATGCTCGTGTCAGCAATCCCGCAAATCAAAAAAACTTTGATACCGCTGCGGGTCTTTTGAAATTTTGTATTCGTGAAGGTCATTGGAGTATTTTTGAGCAAGCAGATATGACAGTAGAAATTAATACTACTCGTGGTATTGCCGCTCAAATTCTTCGTCACAGATCTTTTTGTTTTCAAGAATTTTCACAGCGATATGCTGATACTAAACTTCTTACAGATAAATTAACTCCACCAGATCTTCGTCGTCAAGATACAAAAAATCGTCAAAATTCTATTGATGATTTCGGTGACTATGTTAAACTTGGAATGCAAGCAAAGATTCGGGAACATTTCGCAGCAGCACAACAACTTTATGATTCACTTCTTTCTCAGGGTGTTGCTAAGGAATGTGCAAGATTTGTTCTCCCCCTTGCTACGCCTACTAGAATCTACATGAAAGGTTCTGTGCGGTCTTGGCTGCATTACTTGCAACTACGCTCTGGAAATGGCACACAGAAGGAGCACAGAGAGGTTGCTGAGGCAATTAAATGTATCTTTATCTGTGAATATCCTGATGTTTCAAAAGCAATGGAGTGGGAACGAGAAGAAGAATGTCCAGAATGTTTATACCAATCTATGATTACTTTGGAGTAAAATTATGCCTACATACCCAGTTAAAAATAAAATCACTAACGAAATTAAAGAACTTTATATGTCAATAGAAAGTTATGAAGAATGGAAACAAAATAATCCTGATTGGGATAAAAATTGGATGGCAGGTGTTGGAGGAACTATATACGGTGAACCCAAACAGTCGGATGGGTTTAAAGAAGTGATGCAAAAAGTACAAAAAGCACACCCTAACGCAAACCTGTCCTCCTACACCTAATATGCCAAGAGCCAGAAAGAATCTCACTACCATTCCTTTTGGTATGAGCAACAAGCAAATGCAACGCAAGAAACCAATTAATTTAGACTATCTTAATGACATTGAAGCCCTGACTGAAAATCAAGAAAAAATGTTTCGTGAATATAGTCTTGATCAAAATTTATTTGCATATGGTGCTGCTGGCACTGGTAAAACATTTGTCGCACTTTATCTTGCACTCAAAGATGTATTGAACGAAAAAACACCGTATGAAAAAATTTATATTGTAAGATCTTTAGTTGCTACTCGTGAAATTGGTTTCCTTCCAGGAGATCATGAAGATAAATCTTCTCTTTATCAAATTCCTTATAAGAATATGGTAAAATATATGTTCAAGATGCCGTCAGAAAATGATTTTGAGATGCTTTATGCAAATCTTAAAAGTCAAGGAACTATTAGTTTTTGGAGTACATCATTTATTCGTGGCACTACATTTGATAATGCCATTCTTTTGATTGATGAATGTCAAAATTTAAACTTTCATGAACTTGATTCAATTATCACTCGTGTTGGAGAAAATACTAAAATTATGTTTTGTGGTGATGTTGTTCAATCTGATTTAATCAAACAGCACGAACGCAACGGCATTGTTGATTTTCTCCGTATCCTTCAGACAATGAAAGAGTTTAGTTGTATTGAGTTTGGTGTTGATGATATTGTACGTTCTGGTTTGGTCAAATCCTATCTTGTAAGTAAATTAAATCTTGGTTTTTAATTATGTTTAAACACATTGGTAATTCTTTAATTGAGCTTCCTAGTCCAGTTTATGTAAATGGAGTGCGATACTATCCCGTACCTAACGGGAAAAAGTATCCTTCCATTACATCAGTCACTACTCACAGAAGCAAAGAAAACTTTGCTGAGTGGCGTAAAAAGGTTGGTGATGTTGAAGCAGATCGCATCTGTAAAATTGGCACAACTCGCGGCGAAATATTTCATAAGTATGCTGAAGACTACCTAAACAACGTTCATGTTGCCTCAAAACATCTTAATGAAAGTATTTCTGAGGCATGGCAGATGTTTGAATCTACCAAACCTTATCTTGATAAAATAAATAATATTCATGCATTGGAAGCACCACTATACAGTGACTATCTTGGCATTGCTGGTAGAGTCGATTGTATTGCAGAGTACAATGGTGAATTAGCAATTATTGATTTTAAAACCTCAGCAAAACAAAAACCCGAGAAATGGATTGAAGGATATTTTGTTCAGTGCATTGCCTATGCCTATATGTACTATGAACTTACTGATATTGAAGTAGATAAAATTGTGATCATTCAAGCTTGTGGTGATGGGGAGGTGCAATTATTTGAAAAGTATGATAAAATGAATTACATTGAACTATTGAGGAATTATATTGATGACTTTGTTAGCTTTCACAACGGAGCAAAATTTACTAATGTCTAAGGATAAATTAGACGAAGTAATAGAAGAAAAGTTTATGACTGCTGCTAAGTTCTCTCTGGAAATTGAGAACCTTATGAAGGACAGTGAGGGTACAATGAATTACATTGAATGTATTATTCATTATTGTAATGAAAATAAAATTGAAGTTGAAACTGTATCTAAATTGTTATCCAAACCACTTAAAGAAAAGTTGAAGTATGATGCTCAGCGATTAAATTATATGAAAAAATCATCTAAAGCACGATTGATACTATGACTGCTTTTGAATCATATAAAATGTATGTTGCACTGAAGTTACACTTCACCACCGACAATTATGATTACTTTAAATTCAATGGTAAAACAAAAATTACAGAAGAGAATTTTCAAAAACGGAAAGATCGCTATTTTTTTAAAAAACTCACCAATAAACACAAAGATAGCGAAATTCTTTCTTATTTCGTCGCTAATTTCATTCACGATTCTTCTAATTGGATCGGGACTATGATTAAAACTGATGGTGAAGAAAACTATCAGGAATGGAAAAGAAGAATTGAAAGTTTACATTATAAATTTTCTGAAGACGTGGACTTTTTACTTTCAGAAGTTGATGAATTTGATCAACTATTCAACCTAAATGGTACTCATCCGCCATTACTTAAGTTTTTGTTGGGGAAAAAAATTTCAATGGAAACTTTTGTAATCATTAATCAGATCTTAAATTTTATTCCTAAATTTGATACAATGATTACAGAACAATTGATCTGGAAAGATGTAAGGAGAACCGCACTAAAGTATGCTCCATTTATTGATGCAGACATTGTTAAATATAAGAATACACTTAAAGAAAAAGTATTAGACCACCAATGTCTTTCTTCGAATCGGAAATAGTAAGGAATGAAGCAAGTCAAATTAGTGATCTCCAAAAGGAAATCATTAATATGATTCCAAAAATTCCAATTCTTCCACGCGAAGAAAGAATTGAATATTTTGATAAGATGATTAATCTGATTGAACGTCAGAAGATTTTTTATAATCGTCTGAGTTTATCTGATGATCCAAACGCCAGAGAACTTAAAAATCAGTTTAAGCAAGCAGCAATTATGCTTGGAATGAATGCTCAGCATCTTAATATGAATGAGATCTATGATGATTTTATTCAATCTATGTCTGAATTACGACAACAAACCCTTGACGGGATCATCTAAATAGGCTATGATAGTGAAGTGTCACTATCGCACACAACGAATACACCGCATACTACGAGGTAATACAAATGTCTTTTGCTGATCTTAAAAAACAATCTAAATTTGGTTTTGAAAAACTTTCTCAGGAAATTGAGAAACTTCAAAATCCTGTCAACGGAAATGGGGATGATAGCCGTCTCTGGAAACCAAATGTTGACAAATCTGGAAACGGTTATGCCGTATTCCGTTTTCTGCCCGCTGCTGATGGAGATGATCTTCCCTGGATGAAGGTCTGGCATCACGGATTTCAAGGTCCTGGTGGCTGGTTGATTGATAACTGTCCTACTACGCTGAGTCAAAAATGCCCTGTCTGTGAACTCAACACTGGTTTTTGGAACTCTGGTATTGAAAGCGATAAAGAAATTGCTCGCAAACAGAAGCGTAAACTGAATTATTACTCCAACATCTATGTTGTAAGTGATCCTTCTAATCCAGAGAACAATGGTAAAGTTTTTCTATATAAATACGGCAAGAAAATTTTTGATAAGATTCAGGAAGCAATGAAGCCTGAATTTGAAGACGAAACTCCCATCAATATCTTTGACTTTTGGCAAGGTGCTGATTTTAAACTGAAGATTAAAAAGGTTGCTGGTTATTGGAACTACGATAGTTCTGAATTTACTTCTCCTAGTACTCTTGGTGGTTTTGATGACAGTGAATTAGAAAAGGTTTGGCGTAATGAATATTCTCTACAAGAGTTTGTTAACCCCTCTGCATTTAAGTCTTACGATGAACTACAAACACGGCTGAATGTTGTTTTAAGTAAGAACACTTCCCGTATAGATCGTGAGACACTTGAAGATGAAGATGACTTTGATACTCTTACTCCACCACGCTCTAGTCGTCCAGTATTCAACTCTGTTGCTAATACTGTGACTCGGGAACCTTCTTTGCCTAAGGTTGTTGCTGAAACTGCAGACGAAGATGATACTTTGAGTTACTTTGCTCGCCTGGCAGAAGAAGATTGATTTCCTGGGAGAAATTCACTTTTTAATTCAAAAAAAGTTGGAAAAAAAATTCCCCCAGATTTTTGGTCTGGGGGGTTTTTCATAATGTAATGTTATTGAATATATTAGAAGTGTTGAGAGTTCTTTTTGTATTATTATTATTTGCTAATAATTCATTTGGTAAGTATCCAGTTGAAATTTTAAACAATTTTACAAATTGATTTAGATACGTTGGTTTAAGAACTTGAATGATTGCTTTTTTGGTATTAAGTTCTTGTTCATATTCGTAATATGTGACTGATTCTAAAACTTGATTTCCAGTTGCAATTTCTTCAGTATTAGATCTAATGTATCTTAAGATATATGAAGATGGATTTTTTGGATCATAATAAACGATAATACCTGCGGGTTGAACAATTTCGCCTCTATAGTTCTTAACTTCTATTGTTTGCCAATGCTTGATTGCTAGAGGATTTTCATATTTCTGGAAAACATGTTTCTCAAAACTTGCAGAAGATAAAGGCCAATCATTATAAAGATTAGTAATTCTGTTTGTCAGAAGAAGTACCCAATCATATCCTGGGTCATTATAAAGTAATTCTGAAATATAATCTGGTCTAGCACCATCTTTTACAGTAAATTCTGCAAATAAATCAGTTGCATATATGCTATTATCAAATGACAAATTGCGAAAGATATTTTTGGCAACTACAAAATCTTGATCAGTAAATCTGTATTTGTTTCTTTGTTGAGAAAACTCAACGTTTGGGAGAAGTGAGAAAAACATTGTTATTAAGGGGATTTATTAAACGCAACACCATTATTATAATAATCTTCATTGAATATAGTTTTTACTTCAATCAATCCTAAAGTTATATTTGTAGCAACAACTGTTGCCACCGTTTCATTGCCAAAATTATCTAATACTGTATAATTACCAGTTGGAGTATAATCAATATTCATACTAGTAATTGCACATGGTTTTAATGGAAGAATATAAGGATGTTGATTTGCTCCTCTTTTATAGGTTATCCTTAATAAAGGTGGCTGTTTAATAAATCTGTTAGTATCTCTATTAAAAGCTACAGGAGTGCCAATTCCAAATATAGCAAGATCTTTTGCGATACCTGTAATGGCGTTTTTAGCTAAGCTTACTGTTGACGCTGTTGGATCTTTTCCTAATATGAGATCCTTAGTAATATTTGCAATGTCTGGTACTGCTTTACTTACAGTGTCAATAACATTTGATGATGCTAATACTCCAGCAAGGCCATCTACATTTAAGTAGCTACCAGGTTCATATGAAGGTACACTTGCTGTTTGAAAAAATCTTACAATTTTTTTGATTGCCGCAGCATCTTTTTCAGATTTAGCAAACAATACAAATTGAAAATTAAATTGTCTAAATTCTGGGCCATCATAAAGAACTTCCATCATTGGGTTGTAAATAATTCCACTTGTAGCAGATAAAATTGAATTTTCATTAATATTACTTGCTCCTACTTTACCAAGTGCAGATGTTGCAGTATTTAATAAACTATTTTCAATTATCCTTCTAATTATATCTCCACCAAATGCAATCGGATTTTTACCAATACTTGTTCTTCCCATAAGTATATTTGATCCTTCTGGTCCTAAAGTACTATTTCTCCAAGTTTGAGCAATTTGTTCACCAACTTTTTGTGGCATATTCATAATTAATGTACTGGGATCACCAACAATTTTATATTGATTTGTCCCAGCTTGATTATATGCATCAAGTTTCGTTCCTTGACTTAATGTGGAATAATCTTTTATAATTTTTTCAATCTGAATATAATCAGTATTTGGAGTAGATTGAAATTCTGACGGGTATCTTACTATTGTCATTTACTTAGTGATGAATTTCTCTATTGGTAGGGTTGCGATAAATTCCCAATCTTCTTTTTTCACTTCAAAAAAGAAATTATCAGCATTTTTAAAGATGTATTTGTGAATTGTTTCGTCAGTGAATCTTGCTGTATTATTTAGAATAGCTTTTGCTAAAATAGGTCTGACCTTAGCAGGAAGATAATGTAAATTATGACCTATAAAATTATCTTTACCTTTATCAAAAGCGTATACTAAAGGATAGGTGTCATATTTTGGTAATTTGTCTTTATATTTCGGGTCATATTCAAAAAAGTACATAGTACCTGGAAGAACTTCGTCAGTTACATTCTTGTAAAGATAGTCAAGTACTTCTTTACGATACCATTCAACACCTTTGGGTTTGCCGTCAGATTTTTTAATAATATGTTTCTCCAATCCACCTTTTGGTGATTTTATATCCTTACCAAAACCTTTATTTGACATTTAGGTGATCCTCTGTAAGAATAAGAAATTCCAATCTTCTGTCAGCACACCATTCTCTTGCCGCTTCCCATTTTGCTTGATTTACCACATACGTGGTAACTTCATTGATATATTTTGCAGTTTTTCTTTTCTGCACCGCTGGTTCAATTGTTTGTTTTTTAGGTTTGATTTCAATCAAGTACTTTTTAATATCTCCAGTACGAGTTTTTACTTTTACATAAAAATCAACAAAATACCGATGATATTTTCCATCTATTGGCGAACGATATGGTACTACAATTTCCTCACTGCCCCACTCAAGAATATTATTGTTGTCATCACACCATTTCATAAATTTCAGCTCCCAAAGAGAGCGATAATAAATTTGAGTTGGATTGCCTTTATATTTTTTGCAGTTGGTTGGTAAGTACTTTCCAGAATATGCCATAAATATATTAAAAGACGTACATTTATTTAGAATTTAATGGCATTGATTTCTTCCATAAAAAAATTACGAAGTATCTTTAATGCCGATAATGGTGCTTCGTATTCTAATGAATATTCTGTAAAATTTATTTTTAATAAAACAAATCAATCTGAATTACTTGCAAATTTTTCTGATAATGGATTGAATGATGTAAGTGATATGATGCTTTTATGTGATGAAGCATCTTTACCTGGATCATATTCTGCAACTAATGAAATTGATGGTCTTTATACTGGCAGATTGATTCAATATCCACAAGGAAGGCTTTATAATGATTTTACTTTAAGTTTTATTCTTACTAATAAGTTAAATCCATCTAAATTTTTTGATATCTGGATGTATTATATGTTTCCAGAATATGATTTAAATAGTGGTCAAAAAATTGAATATAAAGATAGAAGTAGAAGATCTTCAAGAACTAATGTGACTACATTGCAATATTATGATAATGTAGTTTGTGATGCAATTGAAGTTACTAAATTTTATAAAACTCCTTTTGCTCCCAATGGGGGGAAAAGTGCAGTATATCAAATGTTCAAAGCATATCCATATAGTGTACAAACTATCCCATTAGCGTATGGTGCATCTACACTAAATAAATTGCAAGTACAGTTCAGGTACGAAAAGTTCGTTTCCACTTATTATTAATTATAGAGGTTAATTGAGTATGTCACTGCCAAAGATTAATGTTCCACTTCATGAATTAACAATTCCATCTTCAGGAAAGAAAATTAAATATAGACCATTTGTAGTAAAGGAAGAAAAACTTCTTTTGCTTGCAATGGAATCAGAAAATACACAAGAAATCACAGATGCAATTATTCAAATCATCAATAATTGTGTACAAACAAAAATTAATGTAGAAGAACTTTCTACATTTGATATTGAATATATCTTTTTAAATGTTCGTGCTAAATCTGTTGGTGAGGTTCTTGAGTTTGCGATTACTTGTCCTGACGACAATCAAACTCAAGTAGAAGTTGAAATTAATATTGATGATATTAAAGTTGAAAAGAGTGATGATCATACAGATACTATTGATCTTAAGAATGGATATTTTATTAAAATGAAATATCCCACAATGAAGTATATTATGAATAAAAAAGATCTTGATAAAAAAACAGCAATTGAAAATACATTTGACTATGCAGTAGATTGCATTGATCAGATTTATAGTGGTGAAGAAGTTTGGGAATCAGCAAATTCTAATCGCAAAGAAATGGAAGAATGGGTTGAAGGTCTTGAGCCAAAGCAATATGAGAAACTTCAAGATTTCTTCAATACTATGCCAAGATTAAAACATACGATTTCAATTACAAATCCTGTTACAAATGTAAAAAGTGATGTTACAATTGAAGGGTTAGCAAATTTTTTCGCATAGCAGTTTTTCAGAACAATCTGGAAAACTACTTCCGCCTTAATTTCAATCTAATGCAGCATCATAAATATTCTTTGACTGAAATAGAAAATATGATGCCGTGGGAACGTGACATCTATGTAAGTTTGTTAGTAGAATTCATTGAAAAAGAAAACAAACGTAGAGCGCAGCAACAGTAATGTCGAATAATAATTTGCCAAATCAACAACCAACACCTTCTGCTGCAACACCTTCTGCTGCAACACCTTCTGCTGCAACACCTCCTGCTGCTCAACAATCTACTACAACTCAATCTGGAACTACTACACAACCAACAACTCAAAACTTTACTACAAATGCATCATCTGGTGGCGTTGAAGTTAGAGCAGTAAATCCTCCTTTAACGCCAGATCAAGTTGTTGGTCTTTATGATACTCCTGTAGCAACTCCAAAGTTACCTACATTAAAACTTGAGGACATCAAAACCCCTAATATCAAAAATAAAACTATTCAGGGGTATTTAAAAGCAATTGAAGCAAAGATGTTATCAACTGAAAAGTTGATGAAGAATATTATCAAGCTTCAAAATATTCAAATTATTACTGAAAAAGAAGTTAATTTTAAAAAGAGAGAATTATATAAAGATACATTTCAAGAATATCTATTAGATAAAACTATTGATTTTGGTGAGAAAAAAAAGAAAGATTGTGTTTGTATAAATTTACCAGAAAATAAACCTGATGATGATGATGGATTTATATTACGACGCAGAAAAACTCCAAACAGTCAAACACAAACTCAAACAGAAACACAAACTCAAACACAAACTCAAACACAAACTCAAACACAAACTCAAGGCCGACCACAAGGAGTACCTCAAACTCAAGGCCGACCACAAGGAGTACCTCAAGCACCTCAAACACCAAGAATACCTAATCCAATTCC
>Ga0214923_10005597_pt1 | contig 14519 bp, 13 predicted proteins | sample LL1510_MetaG_FD_177993 | JGI IMG/M metagenome (GOLD analysis project Ga0214923, IMG submission 177993) | Freshwater microbial communities from Lake Lanier, Atlanta, Georgia, United States - LL-1510 | ecosystem: Environmental > Aquatic > Freshwater > Lake | place: USA: Georgia | collected... | reverse complement strand
ACCCCAGTGCTACCAGATTACCCAATAGCAAGCCGAGAATAATTCCCCCAATACCGCCAAGCTGACAAATAATGATGGCTTCAATTAAAAATTGATTTCGGATATTAATAGAAGTAGCTCCCAAAGCTTTGCGCAAACCAATTTCTCGGGTACGTTCGGTAACCGAAACAAGCATGATATTCATCAAACTCACTGCAGCACCCAATAAAGTAATAATTCCAATGAGCGTTCCCACACCAGAAACCATGGCCATGTTTTCTTTGGCATCCTTTGCCAAGGCATCGCTCTTTACAATTGAAAAGTCATCGGTATCTGCGGGTTTGAGTAATCTAATTCTTCGCATTAACGTATACGACTCATTCATTTCGGCATCCAGTTCTTGAACATTGTCAACCTGTATGGTAATGGTACAATTGTCTGTAACCGATGCAAATGATTGTCGTGCATTGTGAATGGGAATATACACCAACCTATCGCCGCCAGACATTCCCATGCTGGATCCTTTTTTCTGCAATTCACCAACCACCTTAAATGGCTTTCCGTCTATTGAAATAATTTCACCAATACTTCTTCCAGGCACATCAGAACCCTTGAATAGATCGTTTCGAATGTCATAACCAATGATGGCGAGTGGCAAGTTCATTCGAATATCATTTGGGGTAAAATTTCTACCCGCATCAATTTCGTAGTTGGATGTTTTTAAATAATCTTCTTCAATGCCGATTACTTTTACATTGGGATTGGTTTCCAAATGGTTGCATTTTACTTTGCTGTTGAAAGATGCATTTAATGCGATAGAAACGGGAAATTTATTTCCAAAGTAATCTTCAAATTGGTGTGCTTGGTCGTAATGAATATTGGGAAAATCTGCAGGTGCCCCAAATCGTTCAACCCTAAGTCTATTGCTAATGGTAAAACTCTGAGACCCCATTCGGCTCATTGTTTTTGAAATGGCATTGTTCATGGCATCAATGGAAGTTAAAATTCCAACGAGTGCGGTAATACCAATTGCAATTATAGATGAGGTAATAACTGCCCTTAATCGATGTGATTTTAATGACCCAATTCCTTGGCGGATATTTTCAATAAAGAGGGACAATTTTACAGAATTAGCAATTGAAGAAATTCAATTTGAATTAGGCAGAGAATGACTGTCCACAACCGCAAGTTGAGGAAGCATTGGGATTATTAAAAGAAAATCCGCGGTTTGCCAATCCATTTTCCCAATCAATTTCCATTCCGATAACGTACATAACATGTGCTTTGTTCATTACAACTGGAATGCCATCAAGAGAATACATATTATCACCTTCTTCTTTCTTGTCGAAAGCTAGCAAATAACTCATTCCTGAACAACCACCACCTTTAACGCCAATGCGCAATACAGCATCTTCTTTTAGTTCTAAATTATCATGTAAACGATGCAATTCCTCCAAGGCAGAAGTTGTAAATCCAATTGGTGGTTTTTCTATAGCTACGGGGGTTTCAATAGTTGCATTTTCCATATTACAAATTTAGCGAAAATCTTGTATAAGTGGTCGTTTTCAATATAGACTTGTCGGACAAAGCCATTATCTTTGTCGAAAAGATTATGAAAAACCCAGAAACATTCAACTATATACTCTATGCCACAATTTTCATTTTGGCAATAACTATCATTATAATCATGTTTGCAAAGTCAATGTTCAAGGCCCATACCCAAACCATTATTCAAATGGTTAAAATTGAGTCCCTCAAAAACAACAATGAAGCTTTGGGTAAATTGAAATTGCAAGCATACGAGCGTTTGTCAATTCTTTTAGAAAGAACGAGTATCCCTACTTTGATTCAAACTTACGGAAACCCAAATACAACTCCTGCCGAATTTAAATTATTGGCAATGAAGGCAATACAAGAAGAATTTAACTACAACTTGTCACAACAAGTTTATGTGAGTGAACAAACTTGGAACATGATAAAGATAGTGAAAGAACAAACAATGATCATGTTGCAGCAGGTGGAAAGAACTGTTGATCCAAATGGAACTGCCAGCGATTATTGTGTTGCATTAATCAATGCCTTACAAGAAAAAGGAGAAATCCCTCATGATAAAGGGTTGCGCATGATTAAAAACGAAATTGAACTTATTTTTGGTTAAAATGAAAAAGACAAGTAGCGGAATTGAAATAAAAGAAATTTACAATAGTCCTTCAGGAATGGCAGAAAATGCCGGTGAATTTCCATTTACGAGAGGGGTTAGAAAGGACATGTATCGTGGCAGATTATGGACCATGCGTCAATACGCTGGTTTCAGCACTGCCGAGGAAAGCAATACCCGCTATCACTATTTATTGAACCAAGGAACAACTGGGTTATCTGTTGCATTTGACTTACCTACACAAATTGGTTACGACAGTGACCACGCAATGAGTGAAGGTGAAGTTGGAAAAGTGGGGGTTGCCATTGATTCATTGGAGGATATGGAATTGCTTTTCAAAGGAATTACCCTTGAAAACGTAACTACCAGCATGACAATCAACGCAACCGCAAGTACTTTGTTGGCAATGTATGTGGCATTGGCAAAAAAGCAAAATGCCGATTTAACAAAGGTGGGTGGTACCATTCAAAACGATATTTTGAAAGAATACGCCGCCAGAGGAACTTATATTTATCCGGTTAGACCAAGTATGAGAATCATTACTGACATTTTTGAATGGTGCAGTAAAGAATTGCCACGTTGGAATACCATTAGTATCAGTGGCTATCACATTAGAGAAGCTGGAAGTACGGCAGCACAAGAATTGGCATTTACTTTGGCAAATGGAAAAGCTTATGTTGAAAGTGCGCTTGCAAAAGGATTAGACATTGACGTATTTGGAAAACGACTTTCGTTTTTCTTCAATGCCCACAACGATTTCTTTGAAGAAATAGCAAAATTTAGGGCAGCGAGAAGAATTTGGGCAAACACAATGAAATCGCTTGGCGCAAAAACAAACGAAGCGATGATGTTGCGTTTCCACACACAAACGGGTGGTTCAACACTTACCGCTCAGCAGCCAGAGAACAATATTAGTAGGGTTACCATTCAAGCAATGGCGGCAGTTCTCGGCGGAACACAAAGCTTGCATACCAACGGATTTGATGAAGCATTGAATTTACCTACCGAAAAAGCGGCAAGAACTGCATTGAGAACCCAACAAATTATTGGATTTGAAAGTGGAATTGCGAATACTGTTGATCCTCTTGGGGGAAGTTACTTCGTTGAAGAACTCACCAATGCAATTGAAGCGGAGGCTTTAAAATTGATGGATCAGATTTCTGAAATGGGCGGAGCAGTTTCTGCTGTTGAAAATGGATGGATACAGGATCAAATTGCCAATAGTAGTTATTTGTATCAAAAAGAAGTGGAGAAGAAAGAATCTATTGTTGTAGGAGTGAATCAATTTCAAGTTGAAGAAGTTGCATCGCCTCCAAGTTTCAAAATAAATGACAGTATAAGGGATACGCAAACTCAAAAAATCAATCAACTTAAAGCGAAAAGAGAGAATAATAAGGTATCAGAATCATTGGAAAAACTCAAAGTTGCTTGCTCAAGTAACAACAATTTAATGCCTTATATATTGGACGCTGTTGAGCAATATGCCACCCTTGGCGAAATTGCGGATATTTTGAGGGGTGAATTTGGTGAATTTGCCTAAATTTTTCTTAAATAATGTAACCATTTACGAATTTTTTTTACTTCTTACACAAAAAATAATTAAAAAACAAGTAAAAAAAATTAGTATAATGTGAATTATTTGTTTTTCTTTACAAGATTGAATACCATATCAATCAGTTATTGGATTTCAATAAGTTAACTACACTTTATTAACAACGTAAAATACAAAAAGAGAGAAAAATGCGATTATGGAAAAAAAGGCACATGAAATAATTTGGCAAGACTGCTTAAAAATTTTTAAAGACAATGTTAACCCACAAAGTTTCAAGACTTGGTTTGAACCTATCAAGCCAGTTAAAATGTCTAATAAAGTACTCACAATTCAAGTGCCAAGCCAATTTTTTTATGAATGGCTCGAAGAACATTATGTTCAACTTTTACACAAGACTTTAAAAAAGATTATTGGCCCAACGGCTAAACTAGAATACAACATCATTGTTGAAACAGCTTCAGGAGTTGATCAACAACCGTTTACTATCAACTTGCCTACCGGCAATTCATCTAAACAAGTGAATAATGAATTGGGAATGCCTATTAATTTAGATTCCCCAATTAAAAATCCATTCATTATTCCTGGCTTAAAAAGAATGAATATTGATAGCCAATTGAATCCACGTTACACTTTCGACAATTTCGTTGAAGGTGATTGCAACAAGCTTGCTAGAAACGCAGGATTGGCAATTGCACAAAAACCAGGAGGTACTGCCTTTAACCCTTTGATGGTATTTGGAGGTTGCGGATTGGGAAAAACACATTTGGCTCATGCCATTGGTAATTTAATTAAGCAAACCCACAAACAAAAAGTTGTAGTATTTGTTAGTGCTGAAAAATTCATCAATCAATTTATTGATTCGGCAAAACAAGGTAACAACAACCAATTTGTTAATTTTTATCAATATTTAGACGTTTTGATTGTTGACGATGTTCAATTCTTTGCAAAGAAAGAAAGAACTCAGGAAGTCTTCTTCCAAATTTTCAATCACTTACACCAAAACGGAAAACAAATCATCTTGACCTGCGACCGTCCTCCAAAAGATTTGAAAAATATGGATGAGCGTTTGTTAAGCCGTTTCAAATGGGGATTGTCTGCCGACCTTAACGGTCCTGACTTCGATACCCGTGTTTCTATCCTTGAAAACAAAATGTACCAAGATGGAATTACGCTGCACAAAGACGTAGTTGAATATTTGGCACACAACATCGATACCAACGTTAGAGAACTTGAAGGTGCTTTAATTTCATTATTGGCACAAGGTTCATTAACTAGAAAACAATTGGATCTTAACCTTGCAAAACAAATCGTGAAGAATTTTGTGAAAAATTCAACCCGTGAAATTAGCATTGATTATATTCAAAAATTGGTTTGTGACTTTTACAACATCCCTGTTGAAGCTGTTAAATCGAAAACCAGAAAACGTGAAATTGTACAAGCCCGTCAAATTGCCATGTACTTCACTAAAGATCTTACCAAAGCTTCTTTGAAGAATATCGGTATTTTCTTTGGGGGACGTGATCACAGTACGGTTATTCATGCTTGTCAAACCGTGAACGACCTTATCGAAACTGATAAGAAGTTCCGTCACGACGTTGAAGAAATCGAAAAACGTATCAAAATCAATACATTCTAAGAATAACATGATAAATGTGAAAAGGCTCCCATTGGGAGCCTTTTTTATTTAAAAACCAAATCGCATCTTTGATACTCCAATATTATTCATGTTTCGTTTTTACAAATCTTTCAAATACGCCTTAAAAGGTGTCATTCTACTCGCAAAAACTGAGCGAAATTTCCAAATCATTTTAATTTGCATGGTCCTCACATTGATTACGGGATTTGGACTAGGATACTTCGGGCAACATCTAACCCGTTTCGAATGGGCCATTCTGTGGCTTACCATTGGCTTAATGTTGGTTTCTGAGGGACTTAATACAGCGTTAGAAAAAGCATTAGACACATTACACCCAGATTTACACTTAGGAGTTGGTCAATCAAAAGACATGGCCGCAGGTGCCACCTTTTGTGCCAGTATTGTTTCAATCATCGTAGGTTTGTACATACTTCTCCCCCACATCATCGCCGCATTTGGGGTTTAGAGGCACTTCGTGCGTTTAGGGTTTAGAGGCACTTCGTGCGTTTAGGGTTTAGAAGCACTCCGTGCGTTTAGAGGACCTGCCGGTTAACTACCTAAAAACTAACCTTAATCCCGTCTAATCTGTCTAATCTGTCTAATCTGTCTAATCTGTCTAATCTGTCTAATCTGTCTAACCCGTCTAATCTGTCTAATCCAGATTACAACTCTAAGTCCTTCAACTGAGCCGCCGACAACGTACTTGGCGCATCAATCATCACGTCTCTTCCGCTGTTGTTTTTAGGGAACGCAATAAAGTCTCTGATACTGTCGCTGCCACCTAACATACTGCACAAACGATCAAAACCCAATGCCAATCCACCATGGGGAGGAGCACCATATTCAAATGCATTCATCAAGAATCCAAACTGATATTGTGCATCTTCTTTGGTAAACCCTAACAAATCAAACATTTCCGATTGCAATTGTTTATCAAAAATACGAATTGAACCACCCCCAATTTCAACACCGTTGATAACCATATCATAGGCATTGGCTCTCACTTTACCTGGATCAGATGTCATCAATTCTCTATCTTCTGGCAAAGGACTGGTAAATGGATGGTGCATTGCGTGGAAACGGTTATGGTCTTCATCCCACTCTAACAGCGGAAAATCAACAACCCACAATGGTTTGAAATCATGCGGATTTCTTAAACCAAGATCAGAACCAACAAATAAGCGTAGCTCATTCAATTGTTTTCTGGTTTTATCTAATCCACCGGCCATAATTAACATCAAATCGCCAGGTTGGGCGTTCATTGCCTCTTTCCATTTCAACAATGCATCGGCATCGTAGAATTTATCTACAGACGACTTCAAGCTGCCATCTGCTTCAACTCGGCAATAGATAATACCGGTTGCTCCAATTTGAGGACGTTTTACGTACTCAATTAACGCATCAATTTGTTTACGGGTATAAACCGCAGCGCCAGCAGCACAAATGCCAATTACAGCTTCTGCATTGTCAAATACAACAAAATCTTTTCCTGAAACCACATCCAAAGAATTTCCTGGTGCTTTTAATTCAATGAAAGGCATTCCAAAACGAATATCTGGCTTATCAGAACCATAATATTTCATGGCATCTGCGTAACTCATTCTAGGAAAATCGCCAAAAGTGATACCTTTTACATCTGCAAAAAGTTGTTTCATCATTCCCTCAAAAGTTTGAATAATGTCTTCTCTTTCTACAAAGCTCATTTCACAATCTATTTGGGTAAATTCAGGTTGTCTGTCTGCACGCAAATCTTCATCTCTAAAGCATTTAACAATTTGAAAGTACCTATCAAAACCACTCACCATAAGCAATTGCTTAAAAGTTTGAGGACTTTGAGGAAGTGCATACCACTGACCTTTGTTCATTCTACTTGGAACCACAAAGTCGCGAGCTCCTTCTGGAGTACTTTTTATAAGAACAGGAGTTTCCACTTCTAAAAACTGCTGATTTGATAAATAGGCGCGAATAGATTGAGCCAAGTTGTGACGCAACTCTAAATTCTTACGAACCACGTCCCTCCTTAAATCTAAATATCGGTATTGCATACGAATATCGTCGCCACCGTCGGTTTCCGTTTCAATGGTAAACGGAGGAGTTTTAGATTCATTTAAAATGGTTAAAGATTCAACCACTATTTCAATATCGCCGGTATCTAATTGGCCATTTTTAGCACTTCTTTCGGCAACTTTACCTGTAGCTTGAATTACAAATTCACGACCCAAAGTAGCCGCAACGCTTAGTAATTCTTTGCTGTAAGCCTCGTTAAATGCCAATTGGGTTATGCCATAACGATCGCGGATATCCACAAAAGCCATGCTGCTTCCCATTACACGAGATTTGGCAACCCAACCTGCCAAAGTTACTGTTTCTCCAACATGAGAAACTCTTAATTCACCACAAGTATGCGAACGATACATTTTACAAAAATACGTTGATTATTTATTATCTGAAGAAAAATGCTCCCAACCTTGCGCTTTAATTTCAAATGAATTACCCGCTTTGGTATTTAATCTATAACTATTTACCACTTCAGTGGCATGGCCAATCACAGTAAAATCTGGATTGTTTTTAATTTTATCAAAATCTTCCTGTTTAATGGTGAATAACAATTCATAATCTTCACCGCCATTCAAAGCCATGATACTTGGATTTAAATCAAATTCCAAGGCTGCATCAATGGTTTGAGGATCAATGGGTAATTTCTCTTCATAAATATCAAATCCAACTCCAGAAGCTTGTCCCAAATGGAACAATTCTGATGCAACGCCATCGCTCACATCCATCATGCTGGTAGGAACAATCTTTAATTCATCTAAAATTTGAATAACATCTACCCTTGCCTCTGCTTTCAATTGACGACCCACAATATAATCGTAGGTTTCCAAATCAGGTTGCATTTTAGGATGTTCTAAAAATACCTTTTTTTCACGTTCCAAAATTTGCAATCCCATATAAGCTCCGCCCAAATCGCCAGTTACCACCAACAAATCATTTGGTTGAGCACCTTTTCTTAACGTCAATTTTGATTCTTCTACCCTGCCCATCGCAGTTAAGTTCAATACCAATCCAGAACTCGACGAAGAAGTATCTCCCCCTATTAAATCAACATTGTATTTTTCACAAGCCAAACGCATTCCTTCGTACAATTCTTCAACTGCTTCCAATGAAAAACGATTGCTTAAACCAATTGCAACCAAAATTTGGGTAGGAATTGCATTCATGGCACAAATGTCGCTCACTGTAGCAGCAACCGCTTTGTAACCCAAGTGTTTTAATGGATGAAACATCAAATCGAAATGCACCCCTTCAATATAACTATCAGTTGAAATAGCCATCATTTCGTTGCCCAATTTTACAATTGCGGCATCGTCACCAATTCCTAAAACGGTTGAATCGTTTTTACTCGTAAAGTGTTTAGACAAATGAGATATTAATCCAAATTCTCCCAAGGCAGAAAGTTCAGTTCTTTCGGTATTTTCAAACATTTTACAAAAATACAACGAAATGTCAGAAAACAGTTGGCAGCAGCCTAACCCTTATTCACTTTATTTTTTACGTCCTACAAAACGAATTACAGAACCAACTCCTTGGTGGAATGGTCCTTCATTCAATGTTTGCTCAACCACTTCCAATAAAACAACTTCAAAATTTGCAAATGTATCCAACAATTCCTCCTTTGAAAACAGCATATCCACATCTTTTGGACCTCCTATTGAGGGATATTTTTTCTGGTATTCAATGTGGTTTTTTCCAAATGCTTCAAAAAAGACCAAACCGCCTGGTTTTAGGAAATCCAACATTTTTTTATTATATTGTTGTTTCACTGCTGCCGGAAAGTGCGCAAATACAAAGGCAATTGCATCGAAGCTTTCAAGTTGATAATTTACTTCGTCGGCGCCACAAACCTGGTAATCTAATACAACATCGTTTGCGGTGGCCAAGTCCATCGCCTTTTGCTTTCCAGTATCACTTAAATCGAACGACGAAACCGTCCAACCCAATTTGGCTGCATAAACGGAATTCCTTCCTTCCCCATCTGCGGGAAAAAGTATTTTTCCTGCTGGATAATTCGGTAAAGTATTTTCTATAAACACATTTGGTGCTTCGCCATAAGCATACTCACTGCGGGCATATCTTTCATCCCAATATTCTTTATTCATTTTTTATAGTGCTATACACACATTTTTAGATTCAGTAAAAAACTTCATGGCTTCCCAACCACCTTCTCTCCCCACGCCAGAACTTTTTGTACCGCCAAATGGTGTACGCAAATCTCTCAACAACCAACAGTTCACCCAAACAATGCCCATTTGCAATTTGTTTGCCATTTGATGCGCCGTATTTAGGTTTGTTGTCCATATTGTTGCCGCTAGTCCATATTCGGTTGCGTTAGCCATCATGAGAACTTCCTCTTCAGTATCAAAAGGCATAATGCTAATAACGGGTCCAAAGATTTCTTCAGTGTTGCATCTGCAATCAAAAGGCAAATTTTCAATAATGGTAGGTGCTATATACCAACCCGTTTCAAATCCTTCTGGTTGAACCGATTTCCCTCCAGTTAATATCACACCACCTTCTTCTTTTGCGAGTGCTATATATGACAAAACTTTTTCAAAGTGAGGCTTAGAAACAATGGCACCAATTCTATTTTCATCGAGTGGATTGCCAATCGTAAGGTTATTAACTTCAGCAACCAATTTATCGCGAACCTCATTGTATACGCTTCGTTGAACAAATACACGACTTCCACATAAACATATTTCACCTTGGTTCATGAATGAACTATTCACGGTGGTTTTGATGGCTTTATCTAAATCGGCATCAGCAAAAATAATATTCGGATTTTTACCACCCAATTCCAAGCTCAACTTTTTAAACATTGGAGCTGCGGTTCTTGCCAAATGTTTCCCGGTTGCTGTTCCACCGGTAAAAGAAATTGCTTTGGTAAATTCTGACTCAACAATGGCTTGTCCTGCTTTACCACCTAATCCGTGAACCACGTTCAAAACACCAGGAGGCAATCCTGCTTCATTGCAAATTTCACAGAGCATAAACGCGGTAACAGGAGTAAATTCACTTGGCTTTGCAACCACCGCGTTGCCTGCAGCAATGGCAGGTGCTATTTTCCATGAAAACAAATACAAAGGCAAGTTCCATGGACTAATACATCCCACCACCCCAATAGGTTGACGCAAGGTATAATTGATTGCCTTGTCTTCCATTGCATGGCTTTCACTTGCAAATTGCATGGTAGCAGTTGCAAAAAACCTAAAGTTTTGAGCTGCCCTATTTATTTCATTTTTTGCAAGCCAAAATGGTTTACCTTGATCCATGCTCTCCGCTTTTGCCAATTCTTCTCTTTTTGCATCGATTAATTCGGCAATGCGGTTCATGATTTTGAACTTCTCTTCGGCTGGAGTTGCACTCCATGCTGGCTGCGCCTTTTTTGCAGCTTCTATTGCCAAAACCACATCGGCTTCCTCTGAATCTGGAATTTCACCGTATTTCAAACCCGTTGAAGGTTGAAAATTATCTAAATATTGACCATTTACAGGAGCAACGAATGCTCCATTGATAAAGTTGCTTAATTTCATCTTTCTAAAAATGCTTTATTTTGAATATCCCCAAAAATTTCAATGTTTTTAGGTGAAGCCCAAAGGCTATTTTCATTGATTTGAATGCGAAATCCTTTTCCAGGTTGATATGCCAAAACTTGATCTCTGTCAATTAAAAAACTTCTGGTTTTGGTTTTCCATTGTAACAAATCAATTTTACCATCAATTCGCGTTACTTCAAATGATTGAATGTATGCATTGGTATCTTTTGCAAAAAAACCAATCATAGAAATTTTACCCGCAGAATCTGTGTTAATGGCATATTTATTCTTTGCCGACTCTTTACTAAAATCAATATTCAAAAAGCCACCCAATTCATTTGCCCAATTCACAGAATCCATTTTCAAGGTTTCCACTTCCTCGCCTTGGTTGATGGTTTTGATCAAACTTGGGTTTGCTTTTGTGAGTGTATCAATTTGGCTTGACATATAAACCTGCCACAAATCGGTATATTTTACTTTTTCGTTTTTCTGATTCCCTGAATTGCATGAAAATGCAAACAAAAATATACCAGTTAAATAGACTAAATTCTTTTTCATGCAATTAAATTTTTACCTGTCATTTCAGTAGGCTTTTCAATACCCATTAAATTTAATATAGTAGGAGCCACATCTGCCAAAATACCACTTTCGATTTTCAAAGATTTATTGTCGGTGATGAACCAAACAGGTACTGGATTTGTAGTATGCGCTGTATTCGGAGTTCCGTCATCGTTAATAGCGAAGTCGGCATTTCCATGGTCGGCAATCACAATGAATTGATATCCCAAAGGCTTTAATGCATCAACAAATTTTGCCAAACACGAATCTGCTGTTTCAACGGCTTTGATAATGGCAGAATAAACGCCAGTATGTCCAACCATATCGGCATTTGCAAAATTCAAACACACAAAATTGGGTTGTTCTTTTTGAATAAATTCAATGGAAGAATTTGCCAATTCTTCGGCACTCATTTCCGGTTGCAAATCGTAGGTTGCCACCTTTGGTGAATTTGCCATGATTCTATTTTCACCCTGAAACGGCTCCTCTCTTCCCCCAGAAAAGAAAAATGTAACGTGGGGATATTTCTCAGTTTCGGCAGCCCTCAATTGGGTTGCTCCGGCATTTTGGATAACCTCGCCCAAAGTCAAAACTAAGTTATCATTGTGAAACAATGACCCATCAATGTGATAGGTTTCGTCGTAAATGGTCATGGTATAATAATGCAAATTCAATTTATGCATGTTAAACTCATGAAAATCTTCCTGACTCAAAACACGGGTTATTTGACGACCGCGGTCTGTTCTAAAATTGAAACACAACACCACATCTCCGTCTTCAATTTGTCCCTCAGAACCATGCAAACAACGAATTGGCGACATAAACTCATCGGTAATGCCATCATCATATTTATTTTTTATGGTTTGAAGGATATTTTCGGAATATTCGCCTTGGTTGTTCACCATTACATTGTAGGCCTTTTGAACCCTTTCCCAACGAGAATCTCTGTCCATTGCATAATAGCGACCAACCACAGAACTCAATTTGGTATTGGTATTTTCGATTGCACTATTTAATTCAGTGAGGTATTTCATTCCGCTATGCGGATCTGTGTCTCTTCCATCTAAAAAAGCATGGATATAAGTATGTGGAACACCAAATTCATTGGCAATATTACATAATCCAATCAAATGCTGAATATGGGCGTGAACACCTCCATCTGAAAGTAAACCAATAAAATGCAACTTCTTACCGGTTGACTTGGCTTTGTTCATTGCCTCTATGAGGGTAGGGTTTGATTTTATAGATTCATCGTTAAATGCCTTATTGATTTTGGCCAACATTTGCCAAACGATTCTTCCGGCACCAATATTCATGTGACCCACTTCACTGTTTCCCATTTGCCCAACTGGCAAACCAACATTTTCGCCATCGGTGCGCAGTGTGGCATTTGAATAATTGACAGAAAGTGAATCTGTAAAAGGGGTATTTGCATTGAATACCGCATCAGATTTGGTATGGTTTCCAATTCCCCATCCATCGAGTATTACAAGGGCAACTTTTTGAATCATGATACAAAAATACAAAAGCAAATTCGAGATGACACGAAAAATAACGATATTTGCAGTAATGTTTAAAATCGCTGCTATCATTTTAGGGTTGTACTTGTTGCCAAACGTTGGTTTTGCTCAAGGAAAAGTAACTTTAGTTGTAGAAGATGAAGTGGCGCGTTTAGAAAATTCTCGCATCCAAAGGCGAAAAAATGCGGATGTTTTGGTGCAAGGTTACCGCATTTTTATTGGCATGACTTCATCAAGAAGCGATGCTTCTAAAATCCAATCGGAAGCACAAGAACACTTTGGCGACAATTTCATAGCACATGTGGTTTACGATGAGCCCAATTTCAAAATATACGTGGGCTCTTATAATAACTCGAATGAGGCCGATGACGCCATGAGCGAAATTCGCAAATTTTACCCAAATGCCAAAAAAATCAAAATGCCTATCAAGGCGGCAAAAAAGTAATTGGGGTAAATTGTTAATAGTTATTTAAATCATCCACTTAAATTTGTAGTGTTCGCATAACAAAACTTATGAAAACCGACCCAAGAATAGCCAAAATAAAAGACGAAGTTCGTGATTTGTTTACCCAATATTTAGAAGTAAACAAGCAAAGAAAAACGCCTGAACGTTACGCCATTCTTGACGAAATTTACTCAAACAAAGACCATTTTGATGTTGACCAATTATATATCAAAATGAAATCAAGAAATTACCATGTTAGTCGCGCTACTGTTTACAACACGCTCGATTTATTGGTAGATTCGGGATTGGTAAAAAAACACCAATTTGGCCAAAACACATCCCACTTTGAACAAGCCTTCGGATACAAACAACACGATCATTTAATTTGCAACAAATGCAAAAAAGTGATGGAGTTTTGTGATCCAAGGGTACAACAAATTAGTTCAACTATGGGAAATTTATTAAAGTTCGAAGTAAGTCACCACTCTCTGCATTTGTATGGAGATCCATTGGTTGACGATGAAGGACAATGTATTCAATGTAACAAAATTCAATAATAATAGCTATTTATTTATAAAATGATTGATGTAATTTTAGGTCTTCAATGGGGCGACGAAGGCAAAGGAAAGATTGCCGACTACCTTACTCCAAACTATCAAGTAGTTGCTCGTTTCCAAGGTGGACCAAATGCTGGACATTCTTTAGAATTTGAAGGAAAAAAGTTCGTTTTGAATACCATTCCATCGGGTATCTTTAGAAAAGAAACCATTAACCTAATAGGCAATGGTGTTGTAATTGATCCAGTTCGTTTGCGCGAAGAAATTGGTCGCATTATAAATGAATGTCCTGATTATAAAGACCGCTTACTTATCTCTCAAAAAGCGCATTTAATTCTTCCTACACACAGAATTTTAGATGCCGCATCTGAAAATGCAAAAGGCGATGCCAAAATTGGTAGCACTTTGAGAGGAATTGGACCTACCTACCGCGACAAAATTGGAAGATCTGGTTTGCGCGTGGGTGACATTTTAGAAGCTGACTTCAACGACCGTTACAGAAAAACTGTTGAAGATCA